>Ga0208082_1000553_pt1 | contig 11176 bp, 10 predicted proteins | sample LakMenE09Jun09ns_FD_150683 | JGI IMG/M metagenome (GOLD analysis project Ga0208082, IMG submission 150683) | Freshwater microbial communities from Lake Mendota, WI - 09JUN2009 deep hole epilimnion ns (SPAdes) | ecosystem: Environmental > Aquatic > Freshwater > Lake > Epilimnion/Euphotic zone ... | reverse complement strand
TTCACGCAAGTGGGGGAAGTGAAATGATCAGAGCGGCCGTTAAAGCTGCGCCGGAAACTAAAATAACGGCTGTAACAATCTTGACATCGTTATCTGAAGTCGATGTAAAAAACATTGGTTTTGCCAAAGATGCATTGAGCTCGGCGACAAACCTTGCTCAATTAGCAGTAGCAGCCGGCGCTGGCGCCATCGTTTGCTCTCCTTTAGAGACAGCCAGTATTCGCTCTGCTGTTGGTAATGAAACATTAATCATCACACCTGGAGTACGCCCATTATCAATGGTCGGAAAAGATGATCAAACTCGCACCATGACACCATCGCAAGCAATTGCTGCAGGGGCTAACTTCGTAGTTATAGGACGGCCGATAACTAGCGCATGGGAACCATCCGGAGTTGAAATAGGCAAACGAGCCCGAGAAATTTCGGCTGAAATTCTTAATTCTTAATTTCAACTTTTTCCACTAGATTGTGCACATGGGAGCTCCGCCACAACTAAGTGCTGAACAACGTAGTGCAGCACTGGCAAAAGCTAAAGAATCGCGTCAGATTCGTTCTGCAGCAAAGACTAAAATTAAATCAGGGGACCTCTCTCTTTCTGATGTTTTTACGTTGGCTGAGAAGGATTCATTTATCGCAAAAATGCGAGTTTTTGAACTATTGGCATCCCTTAACGGAGTGGGCAAAATAAGAGCCACCGCCATCATGGAGCGCTTGAATATTTCCCCAACTCGTCGCATTCAAGGCTTAGGTAAGCATCAAATTAGTGCGCTGCGAAGTGAATTTAGTCCAGCACAATCGCGTGGCAAGTTGATAGTTCTCTCAGGACCAGGTGGCGTTGGCAAAAGCACAATTGCCGCCTACATACGCGAACACGGAACATTTTGGGTGAGCGTTTCATCGACAACACGCCAACCTCGCGTTAATGAAAAAAACGGAGTTGAATATTATTTTTTAACAGAAGAAGAGTTTGATCAAGAAATTACAAAAAATCATTTTCTAGAGTGGGCACATTTTGCTGGGGCTAGATATGGCACTCCTCGCGAGCCAGTTGAACATGAGTTATCTGCTGGGAAAAATGTGCTCTTAGAAATAGATATCGAAGGAGCTAAGCAAGTGAAGGTCCACGCACCAGAAGCGATACTTGTTTTCCTTGAACCACCATCTTGGGAAGAACTCGTTTCCCGACTAGAAAGACGTGCCACCGATTCCCCACAGAGACGAGCAGAACGTCTTCAACTCGCTCAAGAAGAGCTGGCTGCAGCCTCATTTTTCGATCATCGCCTCATAAATGATCAGGTCGAGAACGTCGTGCAGAAACTGTTATCCTTAGCCTCTGCCCACTAGGGCCTATCCCATAAATACAGCAACGAGGAGTTAAAACAATGGACGGAATTACAAATCCACCTATTGATGAATTGTTAGATAAAAGCGGTTCGAAATACAGCCTCGTCCTTTATGCAGCAAAGCGTGCTCGCCAAATTAACGCGTATTACTCTCAATTAGGCGAAGGCTTACTTGAATATGTTGGACCACTTGTTGAAACGCATGTTCACGAGAAGCCGCTATCAATTGCTTTACGTGAAATCAATGAGGGTTTGTTAACAATCGAAAACCTCGAACCAACAGCTTAAGCTTTAAAAAATGAGTAGTGCCAAGCGAGAAATTATTCTCGGAGTTGGTGGTGGAATAGCCGCATATAAGTCATGCGAACTTCTCAGACGTCTCCAAGATCTTGATTTTGCCATCACTGTCGTTCCTACACCCTCCAGTTTAAATTTTGTTGGAAGTGCTACGTGGGAAGCTTTATCTGGCAGAAGCGTTACCACCGAAGTGTGGGAAAACGTTGAGCAAGTAAAACACGTATCCCTTGCAGATCTAGCAGAAGCAATCATCATCGCACCCGTTACAGCAGATCTTCTTGCCCGATTGGCTCAAGGGCGAGCCGAAGATTTATTAACCAATGTCGTATCTGCAAGCAAGGCGCCAAAATTTTTAGTACCGGCAATGCATCCAAACATGTGGCTAAATGAAAGTACGCAAGAGAATGTAAAAATACTGCGAGCACGTGGATTTGAAATCATGAATCCAGATGATGGACGTTTAACGGGTGAAGACTCTGGAGTCGGAAGATTTCCTGAAACAGCGAAGATCATTTCAACCTTCCTGACTCATATTGGTTCACATCAGGATCTAAAGGGTAAGAAGCTGCTTATTTCAGCAGGTGGAACACGTGAAGCGATAGATCCAGTTCGCTTCATTGGAAATCGCAGTTCTGGAAAGCAGGGGGTAGCGATTGCGGTGGAAGCGCGCAATAGGGGAGCCGAGGTTTCCCTTGTGTTAGCTAATTCAAACATTTCTGACGTTTCCGGAATCGAAACCATTCGAGTTGAAACTGCGCAGCAAATGCATAAAGTTTTAAGGGAAAAGATGCAGGGTTGTGATGTATTAGTGATGTCAGCTGCTGTATCTGATGCAAAACCATCTACTCCATCTTCTGAAAAAATAAAGAAGAAGGAGTTCAATTCAATTAATTTAGTCGCAAACGAGGATATTCTCGCGGACTTGAGCTCTTCTGCAAATGATTCGCAGTTAATTGTTGGCTTTGCTGCTGAAACTTCGAATATTGAAGAGTCGGGTCGCGAAAAATTAAAGGCTAAAGATTTAGATTTTATATATGTCAATGACGTATCAGGTGGAGCGATATTTGCTTCAGACCTAAGCGCTGGATTCTTGATAAGTTCTGATGGCAAAAGCACACATATCGAGCAAACTTCTAAGGCAAAAGTAGCCAAAATTATTCTCGATAATGTGGTTTCTAGGTTAAGTTATGCCAATGGCTAAGAGACTCTTTACTTCCGAATCAGTGACTGAAGGTCACCCAGATAAAATTGCAGATCAGATCTCAGATGCGATTTTGGACTCCCTTATAGGTCAAGATAAAAAATCTAGAGTTGCCGTTGAAACTTTAATTACTACTGGACAAGTTCATGTTGCTGGTGAAGTTACAACAGATGCTTATGCCGACGTAACGGGAATCATCCGAGAAACCGTTCTAAATATTGGTTATGACTCATCAGTAAAAGGTTTTGACGGAAATTCCTGCGGTGTATCAGTATCTATCGGTCAGCAATCTCAAGACATTGCTCAAGGAGTAGATGATGCTTATGAAAATCGTGTCGCATCTTCAGTAGATCCTCTTGATCTGCAAGGCGCTGGCGATCAAGGTTTGATGTTTGGTTATGCCTGCGATGACACAAAAGAGTTAATGCCGTTACCAATTTGGTTAGCCCACGAGTTGGCCGCACAGCTTGCTAAGGTTCGTAAATCTGGAGCTCTGCCTTATCTGCGCCCTGATGGAAAAACCCAGGTAACAATTGAATACGAAGGCGATAAAGCTGTTGCACTCAACACCGTTGTTATCTCTTCTCAACACGCTGAAGAAGTTTCTGTTGAAAAACAACTCACTCCAGAAATTATTGAGCAAGTTATTAACCCTATTATTGCCAAGATTGATTTACCAAAAAATGATTTAAGAATACTTATCAATCCCACAGGGAGATTCGTTATTGGTGGACCGATGGGCGATGCTGGTTTAACAGGTCGCAAAATTATTGTAGATACTTACGGAGGCATGGCTCGTCATGGTGGTGGAGCTTTCAGCGGAAAAGATCCTTCGAAAGTAGATAGATCTGCCGCATATGCGATGCGCTGGGTTGCTAAAAATGTTGTGTCTGCAGGATTCGCTCGTCGATGCGAAGTACAGGTTGCCTATGCGATCGGTAAAGCGCAACCAGTGGGTTTATTTGTAGAAACTTTTGGCACCGAAACTGTGCCGGTAAATAAGATTCAAGACGCAGTTTTGCAGGTTTTTGATTTGCGTCCGGCCGCAATCATTCGTGATCTTGACCTGCTTCGCCCTATTTATTCCAAGACAAGCGCTTATGGACACTTTGGGCGCGAGTTGAAGGAGTTTACGTGGGAGTCAACTAGTCGCGTCGATGCTTTGCGCGCAGCAATCAAATAATTACTAGGTAATCCCATGCAGAGCGCAAAGCCGCTACGCCTTAAAAGAGAACCGTTTCGGCCTGCAGCAAAAGCGGACTCCGGCATTGTGGTTAACGTATGGGTTGACTCTGGTTTATCTCATCTAGATGGAATTTACTCATATCGCCCTCCGAATGAATTAGTAGACAAGATAGCAATTGGTACGCGTCTGAAGGTTCCATTTAACTCACGTAGTTGTGAAGCGCTGGTGGTAGAAATTGTAGTAACAAATGAATCAACGGAGCACTTCAAAATAATCGAATCAGTTCTTGGCGATATTCCTGTAGCAAATCCTGCTGTGATTAAGTTTTATCAACTTATGGCACAGCATTGGGCCAGCGATCCATACTCCTTAGTTAAATTTGGAATACCTTCACGTGTTGCTTCAGTTGAGAAAAATGTTGATTTTTCTGGTGTTGTCGATCCTAAAAAAGGTACTTCTGGCAAAAGAGGTTTCGAGAACAGCTTCATGATGCACACGCCACATAAATCTGCGTATCTAGAAATCGCTGAGCTAGCCATCGAAAGAATGAAGAGCGGCTCTACATTGCTTTTATTGCCAGATATCAAAGATGTAGATCGTGTTCTGCAAAGATTTCTGGGCAAGAAAATGGATTTCGAAGTAATTCGATTGGATTCTTCTTTGCCCAGGTCGCAGCGCTATGAAAACTATCTGAAATCAGCCATCAGAGATAACGTGCTAGTTATCGGAAATAGAAGCGCTTTGTTTGCACCCATTCGAAATCTTGATTCCATCATCGTTGGATTCGAGAAATCGGAGCAATATTTTGAAAAGAAGCACCCATACTGGAATACAAGGGATAGCGTTTTTTTACGGGCACAAACTGAGGCTCTCAAGATCTACTTCACCGGTTATGTGCCATCTAGTGAAATGGCACTTCAGATTGAGAATAGAAATACTAAATTCGTAACGCAGAGGGCAAAGTTAAACACGTCGGCTTTCCCTCAAGCACAGGGCGAGTTGTTACCAGATCGAATTATTCCAGCTATTCGAAAATCACTCAACCAAGGAACGGTTTTGTTCCTTGTGCCAAGCAAAGGGTATGCAAACGCTCTTCTGTGCGCGAAGTGTAGAAACATTGCACTCTGTAAGTGCGGGGGCAGGTTACTAGTTACAAGTCAAAATGCGGATCCACAATGCTCAGTGTGTAGTACCTCTATTAAGAACTGGCAATGTAGCTGGTGCGCAGGAACTACGCGATATGTTGCAGCGCGAGGCATCGACAGATTCCATGAAGAAATTGGTAGAGCATTTCCTAATACGAACATTCAATTATCAAGTGCTCCCAATATTTTGGAAGAAGTTGCGGAGAAAACCAAAATAGTTATCGCTACAACTGGTTCAATACCCGGCGGTATCAAAGAATATTCGGCGGTTGTTTTGTTGGAAGGCCAAAGATTTTTGGCGGCTTCTTCTTCAAGGTTTGAAGAGTTGGTCTACGAATCATTTTTCGAGGCAGCGGCGCATGTAGTTGAAAAGGGAAACGTTTACATTGTTCTAGATGCCTTTCACCCTTTAGTAGCTGCAATTACTAAGTGGAATCCAGGATTGCTAATAAGAAAGATCTTGCGTGAAAATGAAGAGGCTTTCTTACCCCCTTATTCCTCTGTTGCGGTGTTAACAGTTCAAAAACAAGAAGCTGTACTTCTAAAGAATGGATTGGCAAAGAGCATTAAAGATGGACGTCTTCCAACGTCCTCTCAAGTATTTCTATCTCAAGATACAGAGACGGATAACGCAAAAATCCTGATCAGTGTTCCTGCACAAAATCGCGATGTTTTGGCTGCTTTTTTAATGGAACTTTCACGTAAGAGGGCAATTTCAAAGAAGAGTTTCGTCAGTATCGCATTGGATCCATTCACTCTGTTGCGTTAATCGAGTTGGTAGACTGCAGCTATGTCGATTCAACAGATACGCCTTTTCGGGGACCCAGTTCTTGTCTCGCCTGCCTCTGTCGTGATTGATTTTGACAAGGAACTTCGAAAGTTAGTTCAAGATTTAACGGACACAATGATTGCAGCACCTGGTGCTGGATTGGCGGCCCCACAAATAGGAGTCCCGCTGAGAGTTTTTGTATGGGACGTTGATGAAACTTTAGGACATTTGATAAACCCAACTCTTGATCTCAGCGAAGATGAACAAGATGGGGAAGAGGGTTGTTTGTCATTTCCATCTCTGTCATACCCAACCAAGCGTTCAATGAGAGTTGTTGCTAAAGGTTGGAATATGCACGGTGAACCAATTACCGTCGAGGGGTCCGAGCTTTTAGCACGGGCGATTCAACACGAAACGGATCATCTAGACGGAATAGTCTTCATTGATCGTTTAGATGATGAAACAAGAAAGATTGCGATGAAAGAAATTCGCGAATCCGAGTGGTTTGGGCAAGCATCGAGTACTGGCATTTCTCCAACAATCAAAGTTTCTCCTCATAATACTTTTGGAAAAGGGTTGTAGTGATTGTTGCGGTTGCAGCTACGGCAGATGTAGCAATCCCAACTCTAGAATGGTTAGTTAAATCTGAGTATCAACTTCTTCGTGTTATTACAACACCGGATTCAAAAGTTGGTCGAGGGAAAGTTTTGACTCCATCACCTGTTGCGATGTGGGCAGATACGAATAAATTAGAAATTTCGAAACCGGACACACATGAGGAAATGAAGAATGCTTTCCAGGGCGTCGATGTTGTCGTAGCAATCGCCTACGGACGAATTTTAACGAAAGATGTTCTAAATATTCCAAAACACGGTTTTCTCAATCTGCATTTTTCATTATTGCCTGCATATAGGGGAGCGGCACCCGTTCAAAGATCAATTTTATCCGGTGACGTTGTCACAGGAATTTCTATTTTCAAGATTGATGAGAATCTAGATACTGGTCCTATCTATCTTCAGAATGAGTTCAAGATTCCTGAAAATTCCACGAGTGACGAAGTGTTGAGCGAACTTGCATATCTTGGTGCCTCTGCCTTCGGTGCGGTTTTTGAAATGATTGAACAAGGAGTTGCACCGTCTGCACAGAGTGCAACCGGAATAAGTTTTGCCCCGAAAATTTCTAAAGATGAGGCAAAAATAGATTGGCATTTACCTGCCGAAAAGATTATTAATGCAGTAAGAGCATTCACGTCAAACCCTGGCGCCTGGACATCGCATAGGGGTTCGTTGTTGAAGATCACAGAGATTGGTCAACATGGCGGCGAGCAAAAACTTGAACCGGGCGTGCTTTGCGCTGCTGGCAAGAGGTTATTTATCGGAACGGCTAGTGATTCTGTAGAGATTATGAAGATCATTCCGGCAGGGAAAAAGGAAATGCCCGCATCAGATTGGATTAACGGAGCACGGCTAACTGATGGTGAAGTTTTTGAATAAACCTATCCGCAAGAACTTTAGCTCTCCCAAACCTGATGCACCTCGTTTACTGGCCTATGACGTGTTACATGAAGTCAATCGAAATGGTGGTTACTCCAACTTATTACTGCCAAAAATACTTTCAAAATCTCAGATGGATGAACGAGATAAAGGTTTCGTAACGGAATTGGTGTATGGGACTCTAAGAATGCAGGGAAGACACGATTGGATTCTTGCTCAAGCAAGTGATCGACCTTGGGAAGAGGTAAATCCGGCACTAGTTGATGTCGCGCGATTAGGTGCGCACCAATTATTTGAGATGCGCGTTCCAACCCATGCTGCTGTGTCAGCAACTGTTGAACTTGGTAGGAAAGTATTAGGTGAATCTAAGGCGTCTTTTCTAAATGCGATATTAAGAAAAGTTAGTCAAAAGAGTCTGGATGAGTATGTTTCTGAAATTGAGCTGATTAAAGATGATTTTGAAAGGCTTTCAATACTGTATTCGCATCCCCAGTGGATTATCAGTGCTTATTTAGATCAACTAGGAAATCTAGATGAAGTTCGAGAACTTCTGAGTGCAAATAATCTCGCCCCTAGGCCAACTCTTGTATCGTGGCCTGGATTAAGTACGCAAGATGATTTAGTTGATGTCGGCGCAACTGCGACATATTTTTCACCGTATGGCGCGATCTTTGATGGTTCACCCGCTTCTTTAGATCTAATTGTGCAGCGAAAAGCCGGTGTTCAGGATGAAGGTTCTCAATTAGTCGCTCATATTTTTTCGCAAGTAGCAGAAGGTCAAGATGCGTGGCTGGATTTGTGTGCAGGTCCTGGGGGCAAGGCGGCTTTATTATCAGCCGTTGCTAAATCTAAGAATATTGAATTTAGTGCCAATGAAATTTCAGAAGTGCGCGCAAAATTAGTTCGTCAAGTTGTACAAGGTGCAGATGTAACCACGATAGATGCCCGTGAATTATCATCACTTGGTAGACAATATGGCGCAATCCTTGCCGACGTTCCTTGCACTGGTCTCGGTGCGCTACGTCGTCGTCCAGAAGTGCGTTGGCGCAGAACCGTGGCAGATTTAAAGTCCTTAGTAATTTTGCAGGCAGAGATCATCGATTCGGCGATCGCGTGTCTAACGCCTGGGGGATTATTGGGGTATGCAACGTGTAGCCCGCATCTATCGGAAACTCGTATTGCTGTTTCAGAAGCTTTGAAGCGCCATCCGAATATGGAGTTGGTAGACCTCACTTCTTTCATTCATCCCGAATTGCGCACAAGCGCAGTGGATCGAGGCTCGCTGACATTATGGACTCACCGGCACAACACGGATGCCATGTTTCTAAGCGTTTTACGGAAGAAGAATTAGTATTGCGCCATGAATAAATCAGTCCGCATCCATCCGAGTATCTTAAATGCTGATTATTCCAACATATTGTCAGAGATTGACCGAGTATCCAAAGTTTCAGATTTATTGCATTTAGATATTCTCGATGGAAAATTCGCACCCAACACATCTTTTTCGTGGGAACAAGCGCAATACATAATTTCAGGTTCAGCGATTCCAGTTGATGCCCACTTAATGGTTGTAGATAGTGATGAACAAGGTCCACGTTATGCAGAGGCTGGATGTCAGAGTGTGACGATTCATGTTGAAAGCACGAAGAATATTCGAAAGGCCATTAAGGATATTAAATCCCATGGCACTCGAGCTAGTTTGGCTCTTAAACCTGCTACCCAGATTGAGAATTACAAAGAGTTCTTAGATGAAGTCGATATGTTCTTGATTATGACTGTAGAGCCTGGTTTCGGCGGTCAATCATTTATTTCTGAAATGATGGAAAAGGTTTCAAAGACCCGAGAGTTAATCGGGAACAGACCAATTTGGTTGCAGGTTGATGGCGGAATATCAAAGGAAACCATCGAGATAGCTAGCGCCGCTGGTGCCGATACTTTTGTAGCGGGAAGCGCTGTTTATAAGGCGCAAGATCCAGCAGCAATGGTTTCTATATTGCGAGATTTAGCAGCCAACGCGAAATAGATCTCTCTAGTAAACTAAAGGCATGAAAACCTTTGAATCTCTGTGGAACGAGTTGGAGAACATCTCCCTTACTCGTCCTGAAGGTTCGGGCACGGTCAAAGCGCTAGATGCAGGACTTCACGCTATTGGAAAGAAAATTATTGAAGAAGCTGGCGAAGTGTGGATGGCGGCAGAACATGAAGATAATGAAGCACTTGCCTTGGAAATTAGTCAGTTGATTTATCACTTACAAACGTTGATGTTGGCCCGCGGTTTAACCCTTCAAGACATTTATAAGAATCTTTAGGAGATACCAATGTTAAGAGTTGCAATACCAAATAAGGGTTCACTTGCTGAAGATTCAATAGCCGTTCTTAAAGAGGCGGGATATAAGCAACGAACAGATAGTCGTGATCTAGTTTTAATTGATACGCAGAATCAGGTTGAATTCTATTATCTGCGTCCACGAGACATTGCACTCTATGTTGGTTCTGGTGAACTCGAAGCAGGAATCACCGGTCGTGATTTGCTTATAGACTCTGAAGCTGCCGCAATTGAAACTCTTGCTATGGGTTTTGGCGGATCAACTTTTAGATTTGCAGCACCAACTGGAAAAAGCTGGAAGATCGCAGACATTTCAGGAAAACGAATTGCTAGTGCTTACCCAGGGTTGGTCAATGCGCACCTAAAATCATTAGGAGTTTCTGCTACCGTCGTTCGATTAGATGGAGCTGTGGAAAGCAGTGTGCGCCTAGGCGTCGCCGATTTGATTGCAGATGTTGTCAGTACCGGTAACACCTTGCGACAAGCTGGATTAGAGATTTTCGGCGATCCAATTTTAGTCAGTGAAGCAATATTGATTACTCGCGAGAAAGAAAGAAACAACCCTTCATTACAGATTTTGCTACGTCGACTTCAGGGTGTTATCACAGCTCGTCAATATGTATTAGTGGATTATGACGTTCCAAAGAATAAGTCTGAAGCAGCATGTGCGATCACACCAGGTTTGGAATCTCCAACTATCTCACCACTTCAAAATCAAGATTGGGTTGCCGTTCGTGCAATGGTCCTACGAAAAGATACAAATCGAGTAATGGATGAATTATGGGAAGTTGGAGCGCGTGGAATTTTAGTTACAGATATTCACGCTTGTCGACTCTAATTATCTCTTTCTGATTCTTCAATGTCTTCTCGGTTTATCCCCAAAATAAATAGTACCGAATCCAAATACGGTGCATTTATAGCACTCTGCGCAGCGTCTTGAACTGTTTGCTTGGCATTAAAAGCTATACCCAATCCAGCAGCCGCAATCATGTCGAGGTCGTTTGCTCCATCACCTATAGCTATGGTGTTCGCGGGCGAAACATTTTCTAGAGTCGCGAATTCTTTTAAAGCAAGGGCTTTTCCCGCACGATCAATGACTGGACCCGATAGCTCTCCTGTGATTGTTCCATTGATAATTTCTAGGGTGTTTGATCGAACATGTGTGATGCCTAGATCATTAGCTATTGGATTTATTAACTGAGAGAAGCCTCCGGAAACAAGACCTACACCGTGTCCAAGTTTTTTCAGTGTACGAATCAAGGTTCTGGCCCCGGGAGTCAGAGTTACTTGCTTGCTCACCTGGGCGATAATTGTTTCTGGTTGTCCTTTAAGCAAAGCTACGCGCTTGCGCAAAGAAGCTTCAAAATCTAGCTCACCGCGCATTGCTGATTCTGTAATCAGGCGCACTTCTGCTCC
>Ga0208082_1000551_pt1 | contig 11182 bp, 10 predicted proteins | sample LakMenE09Jun09ns_FD_150683 | JGI IMG/M metagenome (GOLD analysis project Ga0208082, IMG submission 150683) | Freshwater microbial communities from Lake Mendota, WI - 09JUN2009 deep hole epilimnion ns (SPAdes) | ecosystem: Environmental > Aquatic > Freshwater > Lake > Epilimnion/Euphotic zone ... | reverse complement strand
TGCTTGTCGTATTTGCGGAGTGATGCTGCTAGACGAAATGAGGTGATGGGTAAACCATCTTGAGTTACCAGATGCCTGGGAGTTGTTGCGACTAAACCGGTGACTGTGTATTGATCTGACATGTGTTGCCTTTCTGAAAAGTTTTCATAACTGATTCAGAAAGATTGCCAAGAAAAAAGAATTGCTGCTGTAGTTTTCCACAGCCCCTAAAAGACTTACTTCAAATACTCGGTGAAAGAAGATCTGGTTTTTGCCATCTTGCCGCTTACAACCGTTTGGCAATAGGCGTTACCTGGATTGTTTGTGAAGTAGTCCTGGTGGTAATCCTCCGCAGGCCAGAAGATTTCAAGTGGCTGCAAGGTGGTGACGATTTCTCCATCCCACATATTTGCTGCTCGCTCTAGGGCTTTCTCAAATAGTTCTTTTTGCTCTTCACCTTGGTAGAACATCGCCGAACGGTAGCTCGAGCCAATGTCGTTGCCCTGACGGTTTAGCTGCCTTGGGTCATGAACTGTGAAGTAAAGATCAAGAACAACTTCAGCGCTTATGACTGACTCATCGAAGATGACCTTAGCTACTTCAGCATGGCCAGTCTTTTCGCTGCAAACCTCTTCATAGGTTGGGTTAGAGGTATGTCCACCTGCATAACCACATTCAACATCGATGATGCCCTTGAACTGGGAGTAAGAAGAGTCAAGGCACCAAAAACAGCCTCCGGCAAGTACAAATTCAGTCATGGCTCTAGCCTAGGGTTATTAGGTGAGCAGAGTAGCAAATAGAAACCCAGTTGTTGGTGTTACCGCCGTATCCTTTGCAGCGCTAATGTTCGGCTTCAACGCTTCAAGCGTCAAAATAATCCTCGGCACTGAAATCAGCCCTGAGCAACTAGTCCTCTTTAGGGCAACCTTCACAGCAGTGCTGGCTGGAATACTCCTGCTACTGACAAACAGGAAGGCCTTTAGGGTTACTAAGAAAGAATTGCCAGTTCTTATTTTTTATGGAATCTTTGGCGTTGCTCTCATGCAATGGTCTTACTCAAATGCAGTAAGTCTTCTCCCAATCAGCGTTGCTCTTCTAATCGAGTACACAGCTATCGTAATAGTCCCCCTTGTTTCCCTATTGCTGTTCAAAGAGAAGGTAAGGCCACGGCTTTGGTTTGGTATTGCTGCTGTTCTTATTGGCTTGGCGATAGTTAGCAATGTCTGGGATTCCGATCTAAATCCAACTGGTGTTGCTTGGGCGTTTATGGCAGCTGGATGTCTAAGCATTTACTTCCTAATCGGTGAACATACTCAACGCAAGCGTGATGCCATGTCTACCCTCTTTTACACTTTCGCTGTTGCAGCTGTGTTCTGGGCAATCCTGAACTTCATAAACCCAGCCGAGATGATTGACATCAACCTGGTGTTCAACTTGGGTGGAAACCTAGATCACATCTCCATGCCGGTATGGGCAGGGCTGCTATGGATAGGCATCATGGGTTCATTTATCCCGATGCTTCTTGACTACATTGCCTTAGGTAACCTCTCTGCCACGGCTGTTGGAGTTATCGCTACCGCTGAGACTGTCTTTGCAACCGTATTTGCCTGGGCTTGGCTCAATGAATCAATGACCACACTTGAGGTCATTGGAGGTTTAATAGTGATAGCAGGAATTGTTCTTGCTGAAACATCCAGAATGAACTCAATTAAGGTCTAAATGTCTAAGCGTGAAATCAGCAACAACTCTCTAGCAATGATTGCAACGGTTGCCCTGGTGGGCATCTTGGCTTCAGCTATTGGGTTCTTTAGCCCTGATTGGTGCACTGTTCCTCAGCAAGATGACTGGACTTCTTGCGCCGCTATCGCAGAGCAGAGAAACATTGGTTCAATTGTGCTCTTTGTTGTCTGTGTCTTAGGTTTTGCCCTTTCAATAGCCAAACGTCGTAAGCCTTCGCGCGATTAGGCTTTAGTCATGACAAGCAAAGCCGCTGCAAAGATGCATAGCTCAACTCCTGAGACTATTGCTCTTCGCGAAGACGTTATCAATTACGCACGCGAACGAATGGCCTTGGATCCTGCTCCCCTTGATGGACCACAAACTCTCAAGTTCTTACAAAAACATGCCAGTGGAACTATCTCTGAAAAAGGTTTAGGTGGCAAGAAAGCTCTCAAAGTGTTTGAAGATGTTTTAGCCCCTGCTTGTATTTCAACAGATCACCCTGGTTACCTAAGTTTCATTCCTGTTGCCCCAACGGAAGCCGCAACACTATTCGACCTAGTTGTATCCGCTACATCTGTTTACGGTGGTTCATGGCTCGAAGGTTCAGGAGCTGTCTTTGCTGAGAACGAAGTTCTTTCATGGTTAGCCCAAGAAGTTGGCTTACCTAAATCAGCCGGTGGTGTTTTTGTTCAAGGTGGATCTCTAGGTAATCTTTCTGCTCTTGTTACAGCCAGACACACAGCCATTTCTGCGCGCAAAAAGGAAGGAAAGAAACTTCCTAAGCGTTGGTCAATCATTGCTTCTAAAGAATCACACTCATCTCTAAAGGCAGCTGCAAGAGTCATGGACATTGATGTAGTCCTGGCCGATGTTGATACCGATGGCAGACTTCGTGGGAAAGCAGTTCTGGATGCAGCAAAGAAAATCAAGGATGGCCTCTTTGCTGTTGTTGCAACATCAGGAACCACAAACTTTGGAATAGTAGATCGTCTAGATGAAGTAGGTGCTGCTGCTAAGAAGCTAGGAGCTTGGTATCACATTGATGGTGCTTACGGACTAGCTGGAATTCTAGATCCACAAAGTAAGAAGTTATTCAAAGGAACCGAGAAGGCAGATTCCTTTATCGTTGATCCTCACAAGTGGCTCTTCACTCCTTTTGACTGCTGTGCTCTGGTTTATAGAAAGCCTTCGCTAGCAGCAGCTGCACACACTCAACACGGTGAATACCTAGACACCCTTACCGATGGTGGCGATTACAACCCGAGTGATTATGCATACAACCTAACTAGAAGAGCTAGAGGATTACCTCTCTGGTTCTCACTAGCTACCTATGGCGTGAAGGCTTATAGAAAAGCGATTGCAGAAAACATTCACCTAGCCCACCAGATTGCCGATGTAATCAGGAAAAGACCTGGCCTATCTCTTGTTAGAGAACCAGAGCTATCAATTGTCGTCTTTGAAAAAGAGGGCTGGAAGCTTGCTGACTATGAAGCGTGGTCCGATCGAATCTTGAAGCAAGAACTTGGCTTTGTTGTTCCAAGTTCACACAATGGAAAACCTAACGCTCGCTTTGCGATAGTTAATCCAAGAACCGATTTGAAACTTCTAGTCAAATTACTCGACTCAATGGATAGCAAGTAATGAAAGTAACCATCACTCCAGCTTTACCTTCTCTTAGCCGTGTCAAAGAGCAAACCAGAAAACCAATCAGAGTAGCTCTTGTTCAGATGCACTGGGATCAAGATGAAGTTACTCACCTAGCCAATCTCAATAAGGGCATTGAGCTAGCCGCTAATGCTGGTGCACAAATGGTTTTCTTACCTGAACTAACCCTTAGTAGATACCCTGCAGATAAGTTGCCAACTGGAAAACCTGCTGCCATTGCTGAAACCCTTGAAGGCAAAACATTTCAGTTTGCTCAAGCCACCGCTGAAAAACATGGCATCTTCGTTCACGTTTCTTTGTATGAAGACACTGAGCTAGCCGATGGCCGAGGAACAAACGTTGCCATCATGGTCAACCCTCAAGGCGAACTTATCGCTTACACACCTAAACTTCACATCCCCGTAACTGCTGGTTACTACGAAGACAAATACTTTGCCCCAGGACCAAACTCCCCTGATGGATATCCTGTCTATGAGCTAGAGCTAGGCGAAGATGCCACTATGGCAAGCTTTGGTTTACCAACTTGCTGGGATGAATGGTTCCCTGAGGTAGCCAGAGCTTATTCCTTAGCTGGTGCAGAAGTATTGGTTTATCCAACTGCTATCGGTAGTGAACCAGATCATCCAGAGTTCGACACAGCACCGTTATGGCAGCAGGTAATTGTTGGTAACGGTATTGCCAATGGAACTTTCATGATTGTGCCTAACCGCTGGGGTAATGAAGGTGCTTTGAACTTCTATGGAAGTTCCTTCATCTCAGACCCATATGGTCGAGTTCTAGCAAGTGCTTCAAGGGATGAAGATGAAGTATTGGTTGTGGACTTAGACCTAGATCAGAGAAGAGATTGGCTAGACCTATTCCCTTTCCTAGCAACAAGAAGACCAGATACTTACCAAGCTCTTTTGAAGCCTGTAGTCAATGAGAGAACTGATTCAGGTGATGGAATAGATGGCGGCATTGCTGGAGTTGAGCAAAACACAACAGAGGATTTGCAATGAGTTGGAACTTTCCTGCCGAATGGGTCAAGCATGAGAGAACATGGCTAGCTTGGCCTGCAGCTGATTATGCCCAGGAAGAAGATGCATTTCTAGCCTGGTCAGAGGTTGCTAACACTGCTTCTGAATATGAACCAGTAACTGTTCTAGTAAATGCAAGGCATCTAGAAACTGCAAAGAAGCATTTATCAAAAGATATAGAACTAGTTGTTTGTGATCTTGATGACTCTTGGATTAGAGATTCAGGAGCAACATTTGTTGTGAACTCTGAAACTAATGCCCTCGGCGCTATCGACTGGGTCTTTAACGGTTGGGGTGCTCAAAGCTGGAGTAACTACGCTTTGGATGACAAGGTTGCTTCATTCATGGCAAAGCATGTCAATGCTGAGATCATCAAAAGCGAAATGGTCAACGAAGGTGGGGGCATCCACACCAACGGAGCAGGTTTACTTCTTGCAACTGAAACAGTTCAGCTTGGTATTGAAAGAAACCCGGATTGGACAAGAGCTGAAGTTGAACAGGAACTGAACTCAAAGCTTGGAACAGAAAAAGTTATCTGGATTAGACGAGGTCTAACTAGAGACTATGAAACCTATGGCACTAAAGGTCACATAGACATCGTTGCTTGCTTCGCTAATGAAGACACTCTCCTAGTTCATGACCAGATGGATGCATCTCACCCAGATAACTCAGTAACTCATGAAGTGATTTCAAGACTTGAAGAGCAAACTAATGCTCGAATCGTTAGAGTTCCAGCCCCAAAGCTTCTAAAAGATGACCTAGGTTTTGTCGACTACTCATACATCAACCACTACATCCTCAATGGGGCGGTCTTGCTATGTGCATTTGATGACCCTAATGATCAGGTGGCTAAAGGCATCCTCGAAGAGGTCTACCCAGGCCGTGAAATCAGACTTATTGACGCCAGACCTATCTTTGATAGGGGTGGCGGAATCCACTGCATAACCCAGCAACAGCCTGCTCTGTAGCCATTTCGGCGTGGGGTCCAAGAGGTCCCTGAAACTGGCGTAAATTATCCATATGCCTCAAACTCCTTTGCACGCCGAACATGCCCGTCTTGGGGCTAGTTTTACTGATTTCGGTGGCTGGGATATGCCGGTTAGATATTCAAGTGATTTAGCTGAGCATGAAGCTGTTAGAACTAACGCTGGGCTATTTGACATCAGCCACATGGCAGAAATCTTTATTGAAGGTCCAGGTTCTGCAGCATTCCTTGACTACGCACTAGTTGGTCAAGCATCACTAATTGAAAATGGCAAAGCTAAGTACTCTTTGATCTGCAACCAATCAGGTGGCATCATCGATGACCTAATTGTTTATCGCATGGCTGAAGAATCTTTCCTAGTTATCGCTAACGCAGCAAACAGAGATGCAGTTGTTTCAGCGCTAACTAGTAGAGCAGCAACTGTTGGTTTTAGTGGAGTGCAGGACAAGAGCGATGAATATGCTCTTCTTGCTATTCAAGGACCTAACGCAACAGCAATCTTGCAGACACTAACCAATACAGATCTTTCAACTCTTCCTTACTACTCAATCGGTGAAGGAACTGTAAGTGGAGTTAGCGCTTACCTTTGCAGGACTGGTTACACAGGTGAAGATGGCTTTGAAGTTCTCTTCAGTTCGAAAGAAGCAGTCAAAGTATTCAACGCCCTGATTGAAACAGGAGCAGTTCCTTGCGGTCTAGCATCTAGAGACACCCTAAGACTTGAAGCAGGAATGCCGCTTTACGGTCACGAACTGAACTTAGATGTGAATCCTTATGAAGCTGGCTTTGCAAGAGTAGTCAGATTAGATAGAGATGACTTCGTTGGCAAAGCTGCCTTAGAGCAACTCTCAACTTCGACCACATCCAGGAAACTAGTTGGCCTAGTTGGCGAGGGTAAAAGAGCTGCAAGGGCTGATTACCCGCTTTATGCAGATGCAGACTCAACAGTTCAAATCGGCATTATTACCTCAGGAGCACTTTCTCCTACCCTTGGTTACCCAGTAGCCATGGGGTACCTAGAAACAGATTTCTCTGAACTAGGCAACACCGTAAGTGTTGATATCAGAGGAACCCGCCTACCAATGACTACTGTCAAACTACCTTTCTACAAACGTTCAAAATAACCCAAAAGGAAAATCATGAGCAATCCAACTAACCGCAGTTACACCAAAGAGCACGAGTGGGTCCTAGTAGAAGGTGATGTTGCCACAATCGGCATCACTGCATATGCTGCAGAGAAACTTGGCGATGTAGTCTTCGTCGATCTTCCAAAGATTGGCACCTCAACTACATACATGAAGATTTGTGGCGAGATTGAATCAACCAAGTCTGTTGGTGAACTTTATGCCCCACTAGACGGTGAAGTTGTTGAGATAAACGATGTTGTTGTCTCAGCTCCAGAAACTGTCAACACTGATCCTTTTGGTGCTGGATGGTTGATCAAAGTGAAGTTCACTTCGCTACCTGAACTAATGACTGCCGCAGAGTATGACGCTCTAACTGGTGAAGGCTAAAGGTTAATGGTCTTATCTCACGAAGATTTTCAATACCGCCACATCGGGCCTAACGCTCAAGATCAGAAAGACATGTTGGCTACCCTCGGGTATTCAACTCTTGCTGAACTACTTGATGCTGCATTACCTGAAGCAATTCGTTTTGAAGGTGACTCACTTCTTCCTGAAGCAATCTCAGAAGCACAAGCTATTGCTGAACTAAGAAAGATTGCTAGTAAGAACAGAGTTACAACATCTTTGATTGGACAGGGTTACTACGGAACCCACACTCCAGCAGTTATCAAAAGAAATGTTCTAGAGAACCCTTCTTGGTATACCGCTTACACCCCATACCAACCTGAGATCTCTCAGGGACGCCTAGAGGCAATCATTAACTTCCAGACCATGGTTACTGACCTAACTGGCATGAAAACAGCTAACGGCTCAATGCTTGATGAAGGAACTGCAGCAGTTGAAGCGATGCTAATTGCTAGACGCTCATCCTCAGTTGAATCAAACATCTTCTATGTCTCAAGCGACATCTTCCCGCAGACCAAAGCCCTGCTAGATCACAGAGCAGAACCTGTGAACATCGAGGTTAGATACTTCGACCTAGCAGAAGCCTCTAAGAACCCTGCTCTTCTTTCAGAAGAGTTCTTTGGAGTCTTCGCTCAATACCCAGGAGCATCTGGTCAGTTCTATGACCTAACTGCTTTGTTTGCTCACGCTAAAGCTAATAACGCAATCTCACTTGCAGCAGCTGATCTATTAGCTCTAACTCTTTACACCCCACCAGGAGAGATGGGTGCCGATGTTGTTGTTGGATCAACCCAACGCTTTGGTGTTCCTATGGGTTTTGGTGGACCTCACGCTGGTTACCTAGCAGTTAGAGAAGACCTAGAGCGTTCAATGCCTGGACGTCTTGTTGGTGTTTCAATTACTTCAGACGGCTCACCTGCCTATCGTCTGACTCTTCAAACTAGAGAGCAGCACATCAGGCGCGAGCGAGCAACATCCAACATTTGTACCGCTCAAGTCCTTCTTGCCGTGATGGCTGGAATGTACGCCGTCTACCACGGTCCAAAGGGCTTGCGCTCAATTGCTCTGGAAGTTCACCAGAAAGCTCACGCGCTGGCCGATGCTCTTCGAGCAGCAGGACTTACTATTTCCGAAACTGACTTCTTTGATACTTTCCAAGTCACGGGTATCGACGCAAAGTCTATTTTTGAAAAGGGTAGGCAGCGGAATCTGACAATGCGAGTAGTCAACGACTCAACAATCGGAATTTCGATCGATGAAACCATCAGTCCAGAAACCCTTAGCCAAATTTCAGAGGTCTTTGGAGCCAAGAAAGTTTCCTACGGCTATCGCCCATCTGGCCTGCTGAGGGTGGCTGGGCTGGACCGAAAGTCAGAGTATTTGACTCACCAGGTCTTTAACTCTCACCACTCCGAAACTGCAATGCTTCGCTACCTAAAGCGCCTATCGGATTTTGATTACGCTCTCGATCGCGGAATGATTCCACTGGGCTCGTGCACCATGAAGCTCAACTCCACCACCGAAATGGAAGCTGTCACCTGGCCTGAGTTTTCGAACCTGCACCCGTTCTCCCCTAAGGAAGACATCCAGGGCTACCTCTCATTGATTTCTGAGCTTGAAGGCTGGCTCTGCGATGTGACCGGTTATGACGCAATTTCTCTTCAGCCAAATGCTGGAAGCCAAGGGGAGCTAGCGGGCCTTATGGCTATTCGCGGTTACCACCTATCGCGCGGTGATTCGCAGCGAGAGATTTGCCTAATTCCATCGTCCGCCCACGGAACCAACGCAGCATCTGCCGTTCTTGCCGGTATGAAGGTTGTTGTTGTTGCCTGCGACGAGCTTGGCAACGTGGACCTTGAAGATATCAAGAGCAAAATCAGTGAAGCCGGTGACAAGCTCTCGGCACTGATGGTCACCTACCCATCGACTCACGGAGTTTACGAAGAAGCAATTGCTGACATATGTGAAATGGTTCACCAGGCCGGTGGACAGGTTTACATCGACGGTGCCAACACCAACGCTGTTGTTGGATATGCCAAGTTTGGGCTTCTGGGTGGAGACGTCTCGCACCTGAACCTGCACAAGACTTTCTGCATCCCTCACGGTGGTGGCGGTCCTGGTGTTGGTCCAGTTGCAGCAAGATCTCACCTTGCCCCATTCCTACCTGGCCACTCGCTAGCTCAAATTGAGTTTCCAAACTTTGGGCCCATCTCAGGAGCTCCGTTCGGTTCGGCCTCGATTCTGCCAATTTCTTGGGCCTACATTCGCATGATGGGAAACCAGAGCTTGCGGGATGCCACTTCGGTTGCCGTGCTGTCAGCAAACTACATCGCCATGAAACTAAAGGATCACTTCCCGCTGCTTTATACCGGCAACGAAGGACTAATTGCCCACGAGTGCATCATCGACATCCGAGGCATGACCAAGGACACCGGAGTATCGGTAGATGACATTGCTAAGAGATTGATTGACTATGGCTTCCACGCCCCAACCATGAGCTTCCCGGTTTCCGGAACGCTAATGATTGAGCCAACTGAATCTGAACCAAAGGCTGAACTCGACCGATTCATCTCCGCGATGATTTCCATCAAGGGCGAGATCAACCAGCTTGGAAACGGTGAATGGAGTGCCGAAGATAACCCGTTGAGACAAGCCCCGCACACCGCGAGAATGTTGGCTGAAGACTGGGATCACCCGTACTCGAGAAAGCTGGCGGTCTTCCCAGTGGCCGGTCAACACCAAGGCAAGTTCTGGCCGAAGGTTAGACGTGTGGATTCAGTGCACGGCGATCGAAACCTAGTTTGCTCGTGCCCGCCAATTGAGGCTTTCGCTTAAATCTTTTTAGCGCTTCTTCGCAAACATCAGATTTACTAAACCAAGAGCTATCGCTGCGCCAACTATCTGGAACGCAATAAATCCAATCACGCTTTCAGGAGCGATACCGGCAAAGGTGTCGCTAAAGATTCTTCCGATGGTCACTGCAGGGTTTGCAAACGAGGTTGAAGAGGTAAAGAAGTAAGCAGCCCCAATAACGCCAGGAACTGCCAGGGCAATTAGATTAGCTCGGTCAGTTCTAAGCAGCGACAAGATCACAAACAGCAGCAAGGTTGTGGCCATGACCTCACCGATTGCCGTTCCGGCGTTGAATCTTGCAGTAGTTGAAATCTGAAAGATGGCCTGAGAAAACATCACGTTGGCAATAATGGCGCCGTAGATGCCACCGAGCACTTGAGACAACACGTAGGGAAGAATCTGCTTGGTTGGGAACTGCTTGCTAAGGGCCAATGCAATTGTCACCAGTGGGTTGAAGTGTGCTCCGGAAACCGGACCCAAAGTAAGGATCAAGATCCCTAAGACAAAAATTGTTGAGAGTCCGTTGACCAATAGGGCAACAAGTGTGTCATCGGAGAGGTTGGTGCCCATGATTCCAGAGCCAACAACGGTTGCTACCAGAACGGTGGTGCCAAAGTATTCACTAAGCAGTGCTCGGTAGTTCAATTCAATTACTCCTCGAAGCTGACCCCAGTTTGAATCAGTCTAGGAGGGTTTGAATGAGGGAATTGGTTGATTGGACCAGAAACTAAGTGAACTTCCGAAGAATATGACCTAAAGCGAAAAAGCCAGAGCTAGCCAACTAGTTGCTCGGCCAAAAGCTCTTTGACCCTTGGAACAACCTTGGTTCCAAGTAGCTCAATGGACTTCATCAGCTTGGAGTGAGGCATCGGTCCTGTTGAGTACTTCAAATCAAATCTTTGAGCACCAACAGCCTTGATCGCGTAGGCCATCTTCTGAGCCACGGTCTCTGGCGAACCGACATACAAGCTGCCGTTATGAACTTCATCCAGATAGTGACCTTTTGTCATTGGACCCCAGCCGCGCTCTTGACCGATACGACCAAAACTTGCCTGGTAGCTTGGCCAAAGTTCTTCGATAGCTTGCTCGTCGGTTTCTGCGATGTGACCTGGGGAATGAATCGAGATCGGTCTAAGCTCGTGACCGAATTTTTCCATCGAGTCGCGATACAACTTTGCAAATGGTGCAAATCTTGCCGGATCGCCACCGATGATTGCAAGTGCTAGTGCAGCATCTAATCTTGCGGCACGAATCACAGAGTCAGGAGACCCTCCGACCCCTACGCGAAGAGGAATGCGTCCTGATTCAGTTTTCGGGTAAACCTCTTGGTTGACAAGCGGAGCGCGAACACTTCCAGACCAGGTCACTGGCTTTTCCTTTAATAGTTCAACTAGCAGTTCGAGCTTCTGCTCGAATAGAGCTCCATAGTC
>Ga0208082_1000547_pt1 | contig 11245 bp, 10 predicted proteins | sample LakMenE09Jun09ns_FD_150683 | JGI IMG/M metagenome (GOLD analysis project Ga0208082, IMG submission 150683) | Freshwater microbial communities from Lake Mendota, WI - 09JUN2009 deep hole epilimnion ns (SPAdes) | ecosystem: Environmental > Aquatic > Freshwater > Lake > Epilimnion/Euphotic zone ... | reverse complement strand
TGGAAAGTTTATTGGTAAGGGTGGAAATCTAGAGGAAACAGTTACTAAAAATAACCTAGAGGCAGCAGAAGAGATTGCAAGACAACTTCGTCTGCGCGATATGGGTGGAATTATTGTGATTGACTTTATTGATATGACGCTAGAGTCAAACCGTGAGCTAGTTTTGCGTAGGTTGGTTGAGTGTTTAGGTAGAGATCGAACTAAGCATCAGGTTGCCGAAGTAACTTCCTTAGGGTTAGTCCAAATGACTAGAAAACGTGTTGGCCAAGGATTAATCGAGGCATTCTCAACTACCTGCGAAAGTTGTGGTGGTAGAGGTATTCATATCCATAGTGACCCGGTTAAAAAGGTTGCTTTAGAAAAAGATATGGAGCAAAGATTTTCTAAAACTAGCAAATCTGCCAGTGATGATGATGACGAAGATGATTTAGATGATAAGTCTGAAACTTCTATAGATGCAGAATCAATTTCGACAGATGAAGAAGTTGAGCAAACTCCACCTGCACCAGCTGCGCGCCGAAAGGGGCGAAGGGCTGTGAGTACTGGGGTAATTTCAACCAATTAATTAGGTCATTAATCGGTGCATTTGACCGGAGAGAGAGCAATCTCTACCCTTATCCACCTACCCTGATCGAATTTGAAGATTAAGGTTTATTGATTAGCAAGGAGCAGATTGTGTACGCGATTGTTAAAGCTGGCGGCCGCCAAGAGAAGGTTTCAGTTGGTGAAACTCTTGTGGTTGATCGTCTAGATGCAGCCATTGGCTCCTCAGTAACTTTTCCAGCTGTACTTCTAGTTGATGGTGCTGATGTAACTACTGATCCAAAAGCGCTAGCTGCTGTAAAAGTAACTGGCGAAATACTTGCAGAACAAAAGGGTCCAAAAATTGCGATCTTAAGATACAAGAGCAAAACTGGATACCGTCGACGTCAAGGATTTCGTTCCAAACTTACTCGTGTAAAAATAACTGGAATTAATAAGTAACTACTAACTAAGGCAGGTGAAAGCAGATGGCAAGTAAAAAGGGTGTCTCCTCCACACGTAATGGTCGCGACTCAAATCCTCAGTACCTTGGCATTAAAAGATTTGCTGGCCAGGTAGTTAAGGGCGGCGAGATTTTGGTTCGTCAACGTGGCACTTACTTCCACCCAGGAAAGAATGTTGGTATTGGAAAAGATGACACATTATTCGCACTAGAGGGTGGATCAGTTGAGTTTGGTCGTGCTCGTGGTCGTCGAGTAGTAAATATCGTTCCGGTTTTATAACTTAAGCGGATTATTAATTGTGGGTCCGCTAACTGCGGGCCCATTTTTATTTCTCTTTCCAGAAAGGAGTTCACATGGCAACTTTTGTTGATCGTGTGACTCTGCATGCCTCTGCCGGTAAGGGTGGGGATGGCTGCGTTTCAGTGCACCGAGAAAAATTCAAACCATTAGGTGGACCAGATGGTGGAAACGGTGGTCGAGGTGGAGATATTGCATTAGTAGTAGATCCAGATGTGACCACTCTTTTAGATTTTCATCATTCACCTCACCGAAAAGCAACTGATGGTAGAAAAGGTGCTGGCGATTTTTGTAATGGCTCAGATGGCAAAGATCTAATTCTTTCAGTTCCAAATGGAACCGTTGTGAAAGATATTAATGGAAATATCATCGCCGATCTTGTTGGGTTTGGTACAAGGTTTATGGCAGCCCAAGGTGGAAAAGGCGGTTTAGGTAATGCTGGCTTAGCAAATTCAAAACGAAGAGCACCAGGTTTTGCATTACTAGGTGAGCCAGGAGAGAGTCGTACTTTATTTCTAGAATTAAAGAGCGTTGCAGATATTGGCCTAGTTGGTTATCCAAGTGCGGGTAAGTCTTCATTAATTGCAGCAATCTCTGCAGCTAGACCAAAAATTGCTGATTATCCATTTACAACTTTGGTGCCAAATTTAGGAGTAGTCCAGGCAGGTGATACAAGATTTACTGCTGCTGATGTACCTGGATTAATTCCTGGAGCAAGTCAAGGTAAAGGATTAGGTCACGAATTTTTACGCCACGTAGAGCGATGTGCTGCACTAGTTCATGTTTTAGATTGCGCAACACTTGAAACCGATCGTGATCCAGTTAAAGATTTTGATGTCATTGAAGAAGAGTTAAAGCAATATGGTGGATTGGCTGATCGGCCAAGAATCATTGCTTTAAATAAAATTGATATCCCAGACGGTAAAGCGATGGCAGATATGGTGCAAAAAACTCTAGAAGATAGAGGTTATCTTGTGTTTCAAGTTTCTGCGGCTTCTCGCGAAGGTATTCAAGAGTTGGTTTATGCAATGGCGCAGATAATTCAAAAGAGTCGGAAAGAACAAAAAGCTGAACAAGTTACTCGAATTGTTTTGCGTCCTGTTGCGGTAGATGATGCAGGATTTACGGTAACCGCAAATGAAGATGGCTCATTTAATGTAGTTGGAGATAAGCCTGAAAGATGGGTTAAACAAACTGATTTTGCAAATGCCGAAGCAATTGGATACTTGGCTGATCGTTTAGCTTCTTATGGTGTTGAGAAAGAATTGTTTAAACAGGGTGCAAAATCTGGTGATGAAGTAAGAATTGGCGAAGGTGATGAGGCAGTAATTTTTGACTGGGAGCCAAGTATTGAGGCAGGCGCTGAATTACTTGCCGGCCCAAGAGGAGAAGACTTACGTCTTTCTACTCCATGGCGAATGGATTTATTAGAAGATGACATTGATCAACTAAGTGATGACGAAATAGAAATGCAATGGGAGTACAATGTACCTAACCCAAAGAATCCTAGAATTGATGAAGATGTCCATTAATCTAAAAGAAATTAACCGCATAGTAATCAAGGTTGGCTCCTCAACACTTACGGGTAAGGCTGGCGCAAATTTAGATCCAAAAGCAATTGACGATCTAGTTGATGTTGTAGCTAAACTCAAACAGGATAATAAAGAGGTAATTGTCGTATCTTCTGGAGCTATTGCTGCTGGTCTTGCACCACTTGGCCTATCAGCTCGTCCTTCTGATCTAACCTCTCAGCAAGCTGCTGCCTCTGTTGGACAAGGGTTACTCATGGCTAAATACACTCAATCCTTTAATAGATTTGAAATAACAACTGCTCAAATATTAATTACTTTAGAAGATATTACTAAGGATGCACATATTGCTAACATTAAAGGAGTCTTAAGCTCACTTTTAAAGCAAGGTGTAGTCCCAGTTATAAATGAAAATGACACTGTAGGTACTGAAGAGATTAAATATGGTGATAATGATGGCCTTGCTGCAAAAGTTACTAAGCTAATTGAGGCAGACCTATTAGTTCTAATTACTGATATTGATGGACTTTATGATGCAAACCCAAATTCACCAGGAGCAAAGCAGATTCATCTAGTTTCGGATCTTTCTAAAATTAACTCAGATTCACTAGGCGGGGCTGGAACCTCTGGGGTAGGTAGTGGTGGCATGGTTACTAAGATTGATGCAGCCCGAGTTGTTACAAGTGTTGGTATTGGAATGTTGCTTACAAAAATGTCTGATCTATCTGATGCCCTAGCCGGTAAGCAGGTTGGAACTTATTTCTTACCTAATCTTTAAGATTTGAAATCTCTAGCAAAGCCTTTGCAGTATCTGATTCATGATCTGAATCAGTTGGATTATCACTTAATTTCACAATCACAGTTCGTGTGTCTGGATTTATAAAAATAAATTGTCCATGTAGACCAAGTGCCAGAGAAATCCTTGGATATGGGTGCCAAACCTGTGCACCATAACCCCAATCCCTATCCAGAGTAGTTACTGAAGTAGTCATTCGATTTAGCCACGATTTATCTATTACTTTATTTGGCCCGGCGTATCCACCATTTAGAAATAGCATCCCGATTCGAGCATAATCAATACCGGAGGCATTAAAGCAGCAGAATGTTTTTTCGGTTCCACCTACTCGATCAACATTCCAAGTTGCGGGATATTTTGCACCAATTACTTGCCAGACGTTCTCACTAAAGTAATCAGCAACTTTCTTACCAGTTACTTTCTTAATTATCATTCCTAGCATTTGAGTATCAACACTGCGGTATTCAGATTTCGTACCTGGATCAAAAGCCATCTTTCTATTATTTTTTAGAAACCAATCAAGGTCGGTAGTGGCATACATTTGTGCAATAGCTACACCCCAGCCAGTGGGCCCTGATGGGTAATTATCACTTACGCCAACGCCAGCCTGCATATCTAGTAGTTGTTTAATTGTGACTAAATCAAAACTAGTGCCAGCTTTTAAATCAGGGAAGTAGTCAACAAACTTATCACTTTCTGAAATTTTACCTTGTGAGATTAATTGCCCAATCATTATTGATGTCATTGTTTTAGCAACTGAGTAAGAAGGCAATTGTGACTGTTGCGTTATGCCATCTTTATACCATTCATAAGTCATCACACCATTTCGTAAAACAATAAAAACATTGGTATCTGTCTGCTTCAAGAATTCATTAAACGCAAGGGAGGTGCCTTTATACATAATTTCATCTGGCATCTTTTCGGAAGTTACTGGAATGGCAACTGGTTTGGCAGCTGGATCAATCACATGCCATGGCATCAAAGTAGGCGTCTTTGATGCTGGGGCTAACCCCAGCTTTATTGCAGCAATTGGTTCTGGATAATGAATTACTTTGGTAAAGACAAACAAAGCCACATATATAAGTCCAACTGAAATTACAGTATTTCGAAGGAACTTAAATAAACGTCTCACGCCGATAGCCTAATAGCCCGTAGGCTTAGGACATGGCAGCCACATCGATAATTGAAGATCTTGCAACCAAAGCGCGCCTGGCTGCTCGCGTACTTGCCAACTCATCAAATGCCCAACGAAATCAAATATTAGAAAATATTTCTTTAGAGCTTGAGAAAAATTCAAAGTTGATAATCGAGGCAAACCAATTAGATATGGAAGCGGCTAAGAAATCTGGAATGAATCAATCTCTTCAAGACAGATTATTGTTGACTGAAGCAAGAATTAAATCAATGGCAAACGCTGCAATAAATATCACTAAGTTGCCAGATCCTTTAAATAGAGTTTTGGTTGAAAGAACTTTAGAGAATGGCTTACACCTTCTTCAGAAGTCAGTTCCATTTGGCGTGGTTGGTATGGTTTATGAAGCCAGGCCAAATGTCACAGTTGATGCTGCAGTAATTTTAATTAAATCAGGTAATGCAGCCTTATTGCGCGGATCTTCTTCTGCAGAACACAGTAATAAAATTTTAATTGAGGTAATGCGAAAAGGATTTACAGGCACTTCAATTTCACCAGAGGTAATCCAATTAGTGCCATCAGATGATAGAGGTACTGTGACAGCTTTATTAAAAGCGTCAGGATTTGTGGATTTAGTTATTCCAAGGGGGAGTGCACAATTAATTAGAACTGTAGTTGATGAAGCAACAGTGCCAACCATAGAAACAGGAGCTGGCGTCTGCCATGTTTATGTTGATAAGTCTGCAGATTTTGATAAGGCAATTGCAATTTTGATCAATTCAAAATGTGATCGACCAAGCGTCTGTAATGCTGCGGAAACTCTTTTGGTTGATAAACAGATATCTGATCAGTTCTTACCACTTGCGCTAAAAGCGTTAACAGATGCAAATGTGATAATTAATGCCGATTCAGAGAGCAAATTAGTCGCAGATAAAATTGGTATACAATCAAAATTAGCTAGCAATGACTCTTGGTCAACAGAGTATGGAACTTTAGAAATAAATGTCGCCCAAGTAAACGGTGTAATGGGTGCAATTGACCATATAGCTAAATTTGGTACCAAGCACACAGAGGCGATAGTGGCCCAGGATGATTTAGCTATATCAACATTCACATCATTAAATGATTGTGCGGCGGTAATGATTAATACTTCAACACGATTTACCGATGGTGAACAAATGGGATTTGGGGCTGAGATCGGAATTTCTAATCAAAAAATGCACGCCCGAGGCCCTATGGGACTAGAACAGATGACTACTACAACTTGGATCGTTAGCGGAAACGGCCAAATTCGCAACTAAATTTTCACCAGTTATACTCACCGATTATGTCTGCAATCTCCCGCGATGAAGTCGCCAACTTAGCCAGACTAGCTCGAATATCAATGAGCGATGCTGAGCTCGATCACCTAGCAACTGAGATGGATGTAATTCTTGGTGCAGTAGCCCGGGTTCAAGAGGTAGCAGGTAAAGATGTACCACCAACCTCACACCCATTAGAGGTTAGTAACGTTGTTAGAGAAGATCAGGTAGTTCCAAGTCTTACGCCGAGTGAAGCATTATCTGGTGCACCAGCAAGTCATGAGCAAAGATTTAAAGTTCCGCAAATTTTAGGCGAAGAATAAATGATGATTAGAGATTCAGCTGCAACTATGGCTGCTGCTTTAGCTAAAAAAGAGATAAGTGCAGTAGATCTTGCTAATCAGCATTATGAACAGATTGCAGCCGTAGATAAAGATGTCCATGCCTTTTTATATTTAGATAAGGAAGGTGCATTAGCGCAAGCAGCTGAGGTTGATAAGAAGCGAGCTGCGGGTGAGAAATTATCACCGCTGGCTGGAGTACCACTTGCATTAAAAGATGTATTAACTCAAAAGGGAGTACCGACTACTTGTGGCTCTAAAATTTTAGAAGGATGGCGGCCACCATATGATGCGACTGTAGTAACAAAATTAAAAGAAGCTGGCATTATTATTTTAGGCAAAACAAATATGGATGAGTTTGCCATGGGTTCATCAACTGAAAACTCAGCTTATGGCCCAACAAAAAATCCTTGGGATTTAACTAGAATTCCTGGCGGATCAGGTGGCGGATCATCAGCTTCCCTAGCAGCTTTTGAAGCTCCGCTTGCGATTGGAACTGATACTGGCGGATCAATTAGACAACCTGCAGCAGTAACTGGCACGGTTGGGGTTAAGCCAACTTATGGTGGCGTTTCAAGATATGGCTTAGTTGCATTTTCATCCTCACTTGATCAAGCCGGTCCTTGCGCAAGAACAGTTCTAGATACAGCTTTATTGCACCAAGTCATTGCAGGCTTTGATCCAAAAGATTCAACGAGCATTAATCAAAATGTGCCAGATGTAGTAGCTGCAGCTAAGAAGCAAGATATAAAAGGAATGAAAATTGGTGTGGTTAAGCAGCTATCAGGTAATGGATATCAAAAGGGAGTCGAAAATAAATTTAAAGAATCATTAGATGAATTAGTTAAATTAGGAGCTGAAATTGTCGAAGTTTCATGCCCGAATTTTGAGTATGCATTAGCTGCCTATTATTTAATTGCGCCAAGTGAGTGCTCATCCAACCTAGCTAGATTTGATTCAATTCGATTTGGCTTACGGGTTGGAGATGATGGTTCAAAGAGTGCAGAAGAGGTAATGAATTTAACTAGAGCAGCTGGATTTGGGCGAGAGGTTAAACGCAGAATTATTCTTGGTACCTACGCGCTTTCCTCTGGTTACTACGATGCTTATTATGGTTCAGCACAAAAGGTAAGAACCCTTATTAAGCGAGATTTTGAGTCAGCCTTTACTAAATGCGATGTTTTAGTTTCACCTACGGCGCCAACAACCGCTTTTAAAATTGGTGAGAAAACTAATGACCCATTAGCTATGTATTTAAATGATATTGCAACAATTCCGGTGAACATGGCTGGAATTGGCGGAATGAGTCTGCCATGTGGCTTAGCTGAAGAAGATAACCTGCCGGTTGGCTTTCAGATCATGTCACCTGCCATGAAAGATGATCGCATGTATTTAGTAGGCGGTGCGTTAGAGGCAGCACTAATTGATAAGTGGGGTAAAACAATTCTAGATTTTGCACCAAAATTAGTAGGTTCAAAATGAGTCTAAATTATGAACAAGCTGTTGAAAAATATGAACCTACTTTAGGACTTGAAGTTCATGTGGAGCTAAACACTAAATCAAAGATGTTTTGTGGCTGTGCTACAGAGTTTGGTGCTCAACCAAATACTCAAACCTGCCCAGTTTGCCTAGGTCTTCCAGGCTCACTTCCAGTTGTAAATAAGAAAGCTATTGAAAGTACGATTTTAATTGGCTTGGCACTTAACTGCTCGATTGCACCATATTCTCGGTTTGCAAGAAAGAATTATTTTTATCCAGATATGCCTAAGAATTTCCAAACATCACAGTATGACGAACCAATTTGTGTGAATGGATATTTAGATGTTGAGATCGAAACCGATGATGGAAGTAAGAGTTTTAGAGTAGAGATCGAGCGAGTTCATATGGAGGAGGACACTGGTAAATCTCTTCATGTTGGTGGTTCAACTGGTCGAATTCATGGCGCTGATTACTCACTTCTAGATTACAACCGAGCAGGTATTCCGTTAGTTGAGATAGTTACCAAAATTATTCCAAATACAGGCAAATATGCCCCACAAGTTGCCAGAGCATATGTGGCTTCACTGCGCGATATTTTGCGTGGCCTAAAAGTATCTGATGTAAAAATGGAACAAGGCTCTCTTCGCTGTGATGTAAATTTATCGCTATCTGAGATTAACAGCGGCAAACTTGGAACCAGAAGTGAAACTAAAAATGTAAACTCATTACGCTCTGTTGAGCGCGCAGTTAATGGTGAATTTATTAGACAAGCAAACCGATTAACTAGTGGTGAGCGAATAATTCAAGAGACTCGACACTTTTTAGAAGAAAGTGGTCAAACTCGACCTGGTAGATCTAAAGAGCAGGCAGAGGATTATCGATACTTTCCTGAACCAGATTTAGTTCCAGTAATTCCTGATGATAAGTGGATTGAAGAGCTTCGTAAAACACTTCCAGAGAAACCAGCTGATCGACGCAAGCGATTACAACAAGCTTGGTCTGTACCAGATAAAGAAATGTCTGCCATAGTGAATGCAGAATTACTAGATACAGTTGAAGAGACTGTATTACTTGGCGCAGATCCAACCAAGGCAAGATCTTGGTGGCTAGGTGAAATCTCTAGAATTGCAAATGATCGATCAGTTTTTCCTACAGAATTGATTTCAGTTAAAGATGTTTATCAAATCATCACACTTATTAGCCAAGGTGAACTAACTGATAAGTTGGCAAGACAGGTAGTTGAAGGTGTGATTGCTGGGGAGGGTTCACCTGCTGATGTGATTACCAAGCGAGGGCTTAAAGTTGTATCAGATGATTCTCAGCTCATGAAGGCCATCGAGGATGCCATTGCTGCTGCGCCAGAAACTGCAGATCGGGTTCGGGGTGGAAATGTTCCAGCCGCTGGTGCGCTAATTGGTGCGGTTATGAAAGCAACTGGCGGTCAAGCCGATGCGGCTAAGGTAAGAGAATTATTATTAAAGCACTTAGGGCAATAAACTAATCTCATGAGCGAAAAAAATCCGCCTAATAAAATGAAGCCTAGATCAGGCTTAGTAACCGATGGTTTAGAAAGAGCGCCTGCTCGTGGAATGCTTCGCGCAGTTGGTATGCAGGATGATGATTTTAAAAAAGCCCAAATTGGAATCGCATCCTCTTGGAATGAAATCACCCCATGTAATCTTTCATTAGATCGGTTAGCTAAAGCATCTAAAAAAGGTGTGACTGCTGCTGGTGGTTTTCCAATGCAATTTGGAACTATTTCAGTTTCTGATGGAATTTCAATGGGACATGAAGGAATGCATTTCTCATTAGTATCTAGAGAAATTATTGCCGATTCGGTTGAGGCAGTTATGCAGGCTGAGCGGTTAGATGGCATGGTTACATTTGCTGGTTGCGATAAATCTTTACCAGGCATGATGATGGCAGCAGCCAGATTAGATGTTGCCTCAGTTTTTGTTTACGCCGGTTCAACTATGCCAGGCAAGGTTGATGGTAGAGATGTAACAATTATTGATGCATTTGAAGCGGTAGGTGCTTGTGCTCGAGGATTAATTTCGCAAGAGCAGGTAGACAAAATCGAACGTGCTATCTGTCCTGGAGAGGGTGCATGTGGCGGCATGTACACCGCTAACACCATGGCTGCCGTAGGTGAAGCTATTGGATTATCACTACCTGGATCTGCCTCACCACCCTCAATTGATCGTCGAAGAGATGATTATGCAATTAAATCTGGCGCTGCAGTAGTTGAGCTAATTCGTAGCGGTATCACTACTAGACAAATATTGACTAAAAAAGCTTTTGAGAATGCAATCACAATTGTGATGGCATTAGGTGGTTCTACCAATGCAGTTTTGCATCTTTTAGCAATTGCCCATGAGGCAGAGGTGGACTTAACCTTGGAAGATTTCCAACGAGTTGGTGCAAAGGTGCCACTACTTGGTGACCTAAAACCATTTGGAAAATATGTAATGACAGATGTAGATCGAGTAGGCGGAATTCCAGTTGTGCTTAAAGCTTTATTTGATGCCGGTCTTATTCATGGGGATTGCTTAACTGTTACCGGTAAGACCATGGCGGAAAATTTAAAGGATATTGCGCCACCAGATCCAGATGGTGAAATTCTAAAGGCGGTAAAAAATCCAATGTCCCTAGGTGGTGGAATTACTATTTTAAATGGTTCACTCTCACCTGAAGGCTCTGTTTGTAAGACAGCTGGAATTGGTGTGGATGTATTTGAAGGACCAGCAAAAGTATTTGAACGTGAACAACAAGCAATGGATGCATTAGAGAATGGCTCAATTGTGGCCGGTGATGTTGTTGTAATTAGATATGAAGGACCAAAAGGTGGTCCTGGTATGCGAGAGATGTTAATGATTACTGGCGCAATAAAAGGTGCTGGTCTTGGCAAGACAGTCTTGTTAATTACAGATGGAAGATTCTCAGGTGGTACAACTGGACTTTGCGTTGGCCATGTTGCACCAGAGGCTGTTGATGGTGGAGCAATTGCATTTGTAAAAAATGGTGATCGCGTGAGAATTGATACCCAAAAGCGAACCTTAGATTTATTAGTTGATGAGAAAGAAATGAATGAGCGAAAGAAAAACTTTAAACCAATTCCACATAAATACCGTCGCGGGGTATTAGCCAAGTATTCAAAACTAGTTGGTAGCGCCTCAAAGGGCGCGGTCTGTGATTAATACTTTTTCGTTATCTAAGTAGGCTCAGATATTGAGATCCCAATCTCAGGAGTTGACTAGTTCGCGCACAACTTGCGATACTTACGCCATGAAGAAAAGCTCACTTATCTCACAAATCGTGATCACATCAGTGGTCGTGGTGATTATTGAGCGTGCGCGCTAACTAGAAAAAGTTAGTTCGCACCCC
>Ga0208082_1000541_pt1 | contig 11382 bp, 9 predicted proteins | sample LakMenE09Jun09ns_FD_150683 | JGI IMG/M metagenome (GOLD analysis project Ga0208082, IMG submission 150683) | Freshwater microbial communities from Lake Mendota, WI - 09JUN2009 deep hole epilimnion ns (SPAdes) | ecosystem: Environmental > Aquatic > Freshwater > Lake > Epilimnion/Euphotic zone ... | reverse complement strand
CGAGGTCGGCGGACCCTGGAATGAGGCTGAGGTTCGGGATGGAGGTTGGCTGGGCCAGCTCGTGAGCTGGACGGCGCCCAAGGAGGAGGTCGTAGGCGGTTGGGGCACCTTGCGGTGTAACAAAGCCGAGGCCACTGGTGAGGTTGCGCTGGGGGTCAAGGTCGACGACAAGGACTTTGTGCCCTGCGTGGGCGAGCTCCGCGGCAAGATTGAGCACGGTGGTGGTCTTCCCCACACCACCCTTCTGGTTGGCACAGACAATAACCTGCGCACGGCCGAGGTTCCTTGGTTCTATGACCTCTCCCACAGGTTGAGTGTAGCAGGAGGGGCTCACTCAGCCCAGCGGCGCGTTTCACGTGGAACAGGAGTATCCTCACCCCATGGTGAACCGCAGCACGCTCCTCCTATCTGTGCTCATCGCGAGTGCGCTGGTCCAGGCACGCCTCTTTCCAGAGGTTGGCCTTGACCGATGGATCAGCCTCCCGCTACTCCTCACGCTTCTTTACAGCACGCCGAGACGCCGCCCAGTCCTCATCGCCGCAGGTCTGACCGGGGGACTCTTGATTGACACCCTCCTCTGGCGACCCCTCGGCCTCACGTCTGCTGCGCTGATTGCCGCCACACTCGTCGCGGCTAACGTCCGCGGTAGTGCCGCGCCCGGGTGGGTGAGGAGAAGCGCTGCCGGGCTCGTCGGTTTCGCTGCCGCAGAGCTGTTCCTCGCCCTTGCCGGAGGACTGCTGGGTGAGTCCGGAGGGGCACGCGGCGAGGAAGAGCCACTTCGACTCCTGCTAAATGTTGCGCTGCTCATCCTTGCAGCGTTCATTGGCGCGCGACGCCGAGACGCGCAACTGCGAGAGCGGCCGCTCGATGATCGACTCGGATAACACATGAGCAGCACTCACGTAATTCGTCGACCACTTCGCTACGCCTCCGCCGTTGTCCTTACGGCGCTGATTGGCGGACTCCTCAGTGTGCGACTCGTTACGGTGCAAGCGAGCGGTGACGGCGCAACGACACGCAGCATCACGACACTGAGCGACGGTAACCGCATCATCGAAGAGATCATTGCACCACCGCGCGGGCTGATCCTTGATCGCGCAGGTCGCGTCCTTGCAGAAAATATTGCAACGTACGCTGTGCAGATTCGACCAGGAGATTTACCGCTCACGATTCGACCAGGCGTGGTGAAGCGTCTTGCAGAGATCCTCAATATTGATCCAGTGCGAATCACCATGACACTTGATCGCGCCACTGGATCTATTTGGGAACCTGTGCGCATTGCAAGCGTCGTCGATGAGCGCATCACACGATTCATTGAAGAAGAGCGCGCCGCACTGCCGGGCGTTGAGACGCTCTTTGAAGCACGACGTGCATACCCACTCGGAGAGCTAACGAGTCAAGTTGTGGGCTACGTTGGCCGCATTGATGCCCTTGAGCTAAGCGCACTCTCTGCAGCGGGATACAACGAACTTGATTACATCGGTCGCGCAGGTGTGGAGCAGAGTTATGAAGAGGTGCTGCGCGGCACGCCGGGCATTCGCCAAATTGAAATTGATGTCCAGGGGCGAGAGATCCGTGAACTTGGCGTCACTAAACTTCCAGTTGCTGGAAAGAGTGTGGTGTTGACGATTGATGCTGAGGCGCAGCAGCGGGCGTTTGATGCGCTTAGCTGGGGAGTGAAGGCAGCGGGAAACAGGCAGGGTGTAGTGACGAGCATGAACCCACAGAACGGCCAGATTATTGCAATGGCATCACTCCCCACCTATGACAACAATCTCTTCTCGGCGGGCATCACCACGGAGCAGTACCAGAAGTACCTTGACAACAAGAATGCTCCACTGCTGAACCATGCAACCGGATCCCACTTTCCGCCAGGGAGCACGTACAAGCTGGTGACCTTTTCGTGTGCGCTTGACGAAGGTGTTGTTCGGGAAGAGGAGACGCTCGCCTCCCTTCCATACCTAGAAGTTGGCGATCAGAAGTTCTACGAATGGAATCGTGCCGGATTTGGCCGCAGGCTCACCCCAGCGCAAGGCTTCTCGTATAGCTCGGCGGTTGTGACCTATCAGCTTGCGCAACGTCTGAAGATCGATCGGCTCGCCGACTGCGGACGAGCGTGGGGCTTCGGACGTCCAACTGGCATTGATCTGCCGAACGAGATTGGCGGGCTTGTTCCAGATCAAGACTGGGCGCGAAGTGCGATCAGACGCACCCTATATGACGGTGAAGTGCTGCAATCGGCGCTCGGGCAGGGGTATGACCTCGCCACACCGCTGCAGGTTCTGAACTCTTTTTCAGCGCTCGCAAACGGTGGGACACTCTGGAAGCCGCATGTCGTCCTTGAGATTCGCGAACCCGACGGGACGCTTGCTGAGACCGCGGCGCCTGTTGCTGCAGCGAGCGTTGAGATGCGAAACAGCACCATGACTGAGATGCGTCGGGCGTCGCGACTTGTGGTGACGAATGAGTTCATGACAAAGAATCTCGGGCAGCTCCCACTCTTCCTTACAGGGAAGACGGGAACGGCAGAGTACGGTGTGCGCGATAAGCAGGGTCGACTCCCATATCACCACTGGATCTCAGGCTTTGTGGCCCCAACGAATGATTGGAGCCGCACCGATGCTGACTTCGCCTATGTGGTTTTCATGCACGGATCAAACACCGCCTCCAACGCAGCGATTGAAGTCCTCAAGCGGTACTTGCAGCTGCAGTACGATTTCAGGCGCGACTATAGAATCCCAGGCGCAATGTCGATCGGAAACTACTATGGCGAGTAGGTGGCGAAGGGCGAGTAGGCGGCGATGAGTCTCGGATCTTCAGTTACGCGTGGGCCGTTCGGTGCAGCTGGTTGGATCGGCAGCATCGTCCGTCGCATGGATTGGCTTGCAACCTCTGGGATGTTGCTCTTGATGCTCTCCGGAATCGGCATGGCGTGGATCAATGCACGGAGCTACGACCAAGAGCTGTTGAGCCTCTCGTCAATATTTTTACGCTCCATCATCTGGACACTGCTCGGGCTCGCCACCTTTACCGCCGCCACTGCAATCAACTGGCGTTGGATCCGCACGTTTGCATGGCCGCTCTACGCGGCAAATCTACTGCTGCTGGTTGCAACGTTGATCTTCGGTCAAGACTCGGGGGGAAACTCCCGCGCGATCGCGATCTTCGGGATCGCCATCCAGTCGAGCGAGGTTGCAAAGATCCTGACGCTTGTGGCGCTCGCCACTGTGCTGACACGTGATAATGCACAGCCAGACGATCTGAACGCAACGCTCCTCGCTGTGATTGTTGTTGCGGCACCGTTCCTCTTGGTTGCGGTGCAGCCAGACGCAGGGACCGCCGTGATCATCCTCGCCGCACTCTTCGGCGCGCTACTTCTTTACGGTGTGGCTACGCGCTGGGTTGCCGCGCTCGCCGCACTCGGCGTGCTGGCGGTGCCGTTTGCTTGGGCCTTCTTGATCGCGGATTATCAGAAGGAGCGACTGATCGCTTTTATTGATCCGAATGCAGACCCTGCAGGGCCGAAGTATCAACTCACGCAAGCGCTCGACGCGATCGCAAGCGGCGGGCTTTTTGGGATCGGCTTTGACGGAACTGGGAGCATCGCGCCACTCCCCGTACAAGAGAGCGACTTCGTCTTTGCGGCGCTCGTTCGAAGTTTCGGAGCGTTTGGCGGCCTGCTGATTATTGCGCTGCTCGGCCTGATCGTGATCCGGCTGATCTGGCACGCGTGGGAGGCTGAGGATCGCTTTGGCATCGTCCTTGCGGGAGGGCTCGCGGCGATCTTCCTGATCCAGGCGGGGGTCAACATTGGAATGAACCTCGGGATGGCGCCAATTACAGGGATCCCCCTCCCCTTTGTGAGCTACGGCGGCGCCTCACTGATCTCGCTTTCCTTTGGGCTTGGCCTCGTGCAGAGCCATCGGGTGCATCAAGGGGGCGGCGCCTAGGGGTGCGCCAGGCGTGCCGTGAGCACGCCCTGAGCGTGCCGCGGTTGACGAGGGAGCGCGGGTACACCTAGACTCTCCCTCCCGCGCCTGACCTCTTCGTCAGCCCGCGACACGGCGGCTCGGCCGCCGCGGAAGTCTCGAATAAGAAGGGTGAATCAAGCATGTACGCAGTGATCGAAACCGGTGGGAAGCAGTATCGCGTGGAGCTCGGCAGCGAGCTGCACGTTGAGTTGCTCGACGCTACCCCAGGTAGCGAGGTCACCTTCGATCGCGTCCTCCTTGTGCGCACCGCAACCTCAACAGAGGTTGGAACCCCAGTCGTCAGTGGCGCAAAGGTCACCGCACTCGTGGTTGGCCAGGAGCGCGGCGTAAAGACGATCAGCTTCAAGTACCGACCAAAGGCGCGCAGCCGCATCACCAAGGGCCACCGCCAAGAGCTGCACCTTATTAAGGTCACAGAAGTTGCAGTGAATGGCACCAGCGCAAAGGCGCTCTGGGAGGCCGGCGCTGCAAAGCGCGAACAGGCGAAGGCTGCATCAAAGGCCGCCGCCGCTGAAAAGGCGAAGGCCGACGCTGCTATCGCCGAGAAGTTGAAGGTAGAAGCGCCTGCAGAGAAGAGCGCACCAAAGAAGACGGCGGCGAAGAAGCCAGCTGCAAAGAAGACGGCGGCGAAGAAGCCAGCCGACGCTGAATAATCAAGTAGTCGCAAGAAACCAAGGAGGACGTCATGGCACATAAGAAGGCAGGATCAAGCAGCCGCAACGGACGCGACAGCGCTGGTCAGCGCCTTGGCGTGAAGGTTGGCGACGGCGAGTTCATCAATGCGGGCGGCATCATTGTGCGCCAGCGTGGAACGCAGTTCGCCGCAGGGCGCGGCGTTGGCCTTGGTAGCGACTACACCATCTATGCAACCGTCACAGGTCGCGTGAAGTTTGACTACGCGTCGCGCTTGAAGAAGCGCGTCAACGTGGTCGCCTCCGCGCCGGACGCCTAGAGAGCCGCTGATGAAGCCAGAGATTCATCCCAAGTACAACCAGATCGAGATCACGTGTCTCGCATGCAGCACCAAGTTCAGCGTTGGTTCAACGCGCACGAGCGAGATGAAGACCGAAGTCTGCTCGAACTGCCACCCGTTCTTTACGGGGAAGCAGATCTTGCTCGACACCGCTGGACAGGTGGAGCGATTCCAGAAGCGCCTCGGGCGCTCGCGCTGATCTCCATGCGACGCCACTGTGGCGTCGTTGCTCGACGCGCATCACACCTCATCGCACTGGCGCTCGCGGCTGTCGCTGCGCCCACTCGCACGTTGGCGTATGGCGGACAGGCGCTTGTGGACGGCATCCTGATGCGCGGACCGATGCACATCGGTGTGGCGATTCGCGTTCCAGACGGCAGCATCCTCACCACGAGCGAGCAGCTTCCTAACGGACGAGTGCGCCAGCTTGCGGCGCGACTCCCGATTGCGCGCGGTGTGGTGATCCTTGTTGAGACGCTGATCCTTGGGAGTCGATGGTTGATGCACAGCGCAGAGATATCGACTGGCCAGGCGAGCATTGGCGTCAAGAGCAGCAGATCCGACCGCGCGATCTCAGGCGTGACGGTGGTGCTTACCTTTGCCTTTGTGATTGCGCTTTTCAATATCATCCCCGCGCTCGGTGCGTCGTTTGCGCTCGGCGCTGCCGGGTTTGATTCACTGCTTGCGGAGCGCGTGTTGGACGGCGTGTTGCAGATCGGTGTACTTCTTGCGTATCTCACGCTTGCTGGGCGTAGTCGCGACATTGATCGAACATATCGATATCACGGAGCAGAGCACCGGGCGATCCACGCGCTGGAGAACGGCGCCGCGTTGACGCGCGCCGAACTCGCTCGATGGCCAACAGCGCACCCGCGTTGCGGCACCGAGTTCCTCGTTGTGGTGATCCTTGTCAGCCTGGTGAGCTTCTCGCTTCTTGGCCGACTTGATGCGCTCGCTACTGTGGCGAGCCGCGTGATCGGCATCCCGCTCGTTGCGGGAGTCTCCTACGAAATCTTGCGACTCCTTGGGAAGTACCGCACCAATCCGATCGCCCGTGCGTTGGCCGCCCCCGGACTCGCCGTTCAACGAATCACCACGCGCAAGCCCGACGACGAGATGCATGACGTAGCCATTGCCGCGCTCACGGTGGCGGTAGAGGCGGAAGGCGGAAGTGCCCCCGTAGGATCCGAGCGCCCGGCGTGGGGGAGCCTGACGGCGGAGGCGCCGCATGGCTGACCTCGCACAACTTGAGGCACGACTAGCGATCGCACTGCGCACCCGAGCGGAGCTAGAGGAGCAGCTCACACAGCCAGAGGTGCTTGCAGACCACACGGCGCTTGCACGAATCGGGCGCGAACTTTCGCGCACCGCACCGCTCGCAGAAACGGCGGCGGCTCTCACAGACGCACGTGCACGTCAGACGGATGCAAAGGGGATGGAGCTTGACCCTGGCGCGGACGCGGAGATGCGGGCTCTTGCCGCTGCAGAGCGAGCCGCCGCGGAGGAGATTGAGCGCGACATTATTGAGCGACTCCCCGCACTCCTCCTTGATCCAGATCCGAACGACGGAAAGGACGTGCTCATTGAGGTTCGTCCTGGGGCGGGGGGTGACGAAGCGGGGATCTTCGCCGGTGAACTCTTCCGTGCGTATTTACGGTACGCCGAACGACGCGGCTGGAAGGTTGAAGTTGACGGGCTGAGCGAGACGGCACTCGGCGGCGTGCGCGAGGCGATGGCCGAGGTGAGTGGGACCGGTGCATGGGCCGCGTTCAAATGGGAGTCGGGGGTGCATCGCATTCAACGCGTCCCCGCCACCGAATCTTCTGGACGCATCCACACCAGTACCGCCACGGTGGTGGTACTCCCAGTCGCGGAAGCGGTGGACTTTGTCATTCCAGAGGGTGACATTCGCATTGACGTGAAGCGCGCTTCCGGCCACGGCGGTCAAGGCGTCAACACCACAGACTCCGCCGTTCGCATCACGCACATTCCGAGCGGCACGGTGGTTGAAATGCAAGACGAGCGCAGCCAGTTGCGCAACAAGGAGAAGGGGCTCGCAATCTTGCGCAGCAGACTCCTGGCCGCAGAAGAGGAGCGCAAGCGCAGTGCGAACTCTGTTGCACGCAAGGCGCTCATTGGAAGCGGTGATCGAAGCGAAAAGATTCGCACGTACAACGGTCCGCAGAATCGCGTAACCGACCATCGCATTGGACTAGACAAGTTTGATGTTGATGGCGTGTTGAGCGGTGACCTCTCCGTCTTTCATGATGCACTTGCTGCCGCCGAGCAGGCGGAGCGTCTGGCGGGCGAGTGAACGACCGAGATATCCAAAACGATCGACTCATCCAAAGCGAAGCGGACGGCCCAGCACTGCTACGCACCGCCACGGACGCACTTGAAGTTGCAGGGAGTTCAAGCCCGCGCCTCGATGCAGAACTTCTCCTCGCCGCACTGCTCGGTACGCGTGTTGCCACGTTGCGCACCGCAGTCGCTGCTGGATTTCCACTCCCACTACCGAGCAGCGCACTCCTGCCTGAACCAGAACCACTTAGCGAGCGACACCCTGAGCTTTCGGAAGCGCTGCGCGCTGCACGCGCCGCGCTCGCCGCAGGTGACGCACCCGCCGCACTCGCGGCGCTGGTGAGTGAACGCGCGAAGGGGCGACCAGTAAGTCATCTCACCGGCACGCGCGGCTTTCGTGCACTCGAACTTCTTGTCACACCAGATGTGTTGGACCCGCGTCCAGAGAGCGAACTCCTTGTTGAAACGGCACTCGCCTATTTGGCTGACCGCGCCGCCGCCGCGCGCACGTTGGGACGTGCACCTCAACCACTGAACGCCGCAGAGATTGGCACGGGGAGCGGGGCGATCGCGCTCGCACTTGTGACCGAATCACCCGTCCCGCTGCGCTTTACCGCCACCGACCTTTCGGGGGATGCGCTTGCAGTCGCGCGCGCAAACGCGCTTCGCTCTGGAGTTGCATCGCGAGTGACGTTCTTGCACGGCGATCTTGCTGAGCCACTCCTTGCAGGCCGCGCCCCTGGGGATCCACCGCACCTTGATCTCCTTGTCGCCAACCTCCCGTATGTGCCGACGGCCGACGTGGATGCGGCAAAAGACGCCGCCCGTTTCCAGCGTGCAGGACAGCGTGACGAGACTGCCGCCCCGCTGAGCCTCGCCGAAGTGGCGATCGCCGCCGAGCCGCGCATGGCGCTCGACGGCGGGAGCGACGGCCTTGAGTGCATTCGCCGCCTGATCGCCGAGCTTCCACGACTCCTTCGCCCAGGTGGTGCGGCGGCACTCGAGTTTGGCGATGGTCAAGCCGACGCGGTGAGCGCACTCGTCGCCGGCCTCGGCCTTGGGTGGCGCTGCAGCATTCGCGGAGATCTCTCGGGACGCGCACGCGTCGCGGAGATCCGCCGTAGCGGCTAGGTTGAGCAGATGAGTGATTCACCGATCAAGTTGCTGGTCATGGATCTTGATGGCACGCTGCTCCCCCATGGCGGTGCGATCTCCGTGCGCACCGCTGCCGCAATCCGTGCGGCACGCGAGCGCGGGGTGATCACCACGATCTCTTCCGGTCGCAACATCCCAAGCTTTATTGAGTACGCACGTACCGCGGGCGTGAATGGACCGCTCATTGGCATGCAAGGGGCGATCGCGCGCGAGCTGCCAGCACCTGGTGAGAGCGGGAGCGGCGCGCTGCTTCGGCACGTTCCGTTCACGTCAACACTTGCCGCACGTGCCGTTGAGTGGTGCCGACAGAACGATCTCTGGGGACACGCCGTCATCCAAGACGACTACGCCTTTGATGCAACCGACCCGCACTACGAAACGTATCAAGGCTGGCTCGCTGGCAACCCTGTTGAACGTCTCCACTCCATTAAAGATCTATCTCACCATCTCCGGCAAGAGCCACAGGAGATCTCAAAAGTTGTTGCGCACGCGCCCGCTGGTCACCCAGAGACGGTGTTGGAGCAGGCGCGTGAAGCCTTTGGAGGAGAGCTCGACATCACGATCAGCCACCCCGAGTACTTGGAGTTCACTGCACCCGGCGTCAATAAAGGGACGGCCCTAGCGTGGCTCGCGGAGCGGCTCAACATCCCGCTCGCGGAGACCATGGCGATCGGCGACCAGCACAACGACCTTGAGATGCTGCTCGCCGCAGGTCACGGCGTGGCGATGCATGGCGCGCCTGAGCCGGTTCAGCGTGCCGCACGCTACCTCGCACCGCCGAGCGAAGCGGACGGCGCAGCGCGAATGATCGAGCGCCTGATTCTCGGTTTGGACGGAGAATAGGGGCATGAGTTCTCGGCGCACACCAGAGGAGATCCAGGCGCAGCGTGATCCGCGTGCGGATCAGTCGCTGCGCGAGGTTGACCCTGCGCTGAACGCGATCCTTGAACGCGAAGCGGTGCGCCAGCGCGACCATATTGAGCTGATCGCCTCTGAGAATTACGCCTACGCCGCAGTTCGAGAGGCGCAGGGAACGATCCTCACAAATAAATACGCCGAGGGATATCCCGGGAAGCGTTACTACGCCGGCTGTGAACACATTGACTCTGTTGAAGATCTCGCCCGCACGCGCGCGCTACAACTCTTCCCGGGGAGCGAGCATGTGAACGTGCAACCGCACTCTGGCGCTTCGGCGAACATCGCCGCATTCGATACCCTGATGAAGCCAGGCGATCCATTCGTTGCCATGAGCCTCTCCCAGGGTGGTCACCTTTCGCACGGCGCCTCTGTCAACGTCTCAGGGAAGTGGTTCACGCCGCACTTCTACGGCGTGCGCGAAGACGACGGCCTCATTGATTGGGAGGGAGTCGAGCGCGCCGTCGTTGAGGCGAAGCCGAAGGTGCTCATCGCTGGCGCATCCGCGTACCCACGCACGCTCGACTTCAAGCGATTCGCAGAGATCGCCCACGCAGCGGGGGCAAAACTGATGGTGGACATGGCGCACATTTCAGGTGTGATTGCGGCAGGGCTGCACCCTTCGCCGTTCCCGCACGCAGACATTGTCACCAGCACCACACACAAGACGCTGCGCGGTCCGCGCGGTGGGATCGCCTTTGCGCGAGCTGCTGACGGCGCATCTATTGATAAGAGTGTCTTCCCAGGGAGCCAGGGCGGCCCACTGATGCACGTCATTGGTGCAAAGGCGGTCGCCTTCTCACTCGCACTTGAACCGGAATTCCGTAGTTATATGAAGCGCACGCTCGAGAACGCGCAGGTGCTCGCCAGCGCACTCAAGTCGAACGGATTCGGCGTGGTCACCGGCGGAACAGATAACCACCTCATTCTCTGCGACGTCACACCACTCGGTGTCACTGGGAAAGAGGCGACCGCCGCGCTAGAAACCGCAGGGATCACGATCAACAAGAACAGCATTCCGGGTGAAACGCGTTCGCCGATGGTGACGAGCGGCGTTCGATACGGCACGCCTGCAGCGACCACGCGCGGCATGGGCTCCGCTGAAATGGAACAGATCGCCGTCTGGTCTGCGGAGGCGATCGCGCGCCGCGAAGATCCTGCGGCACTTGCACGCATTGAGGCCGAAGTGATCAAGATGGCGCGCGCCTTCCCAGTCCCTGGTGCCGACGCGTCAGCGCTTGCACAAGCAGGCGACGCGCAACCTTCACGCAGCACCACATGATCTTCGCTGCCGCAGCGCTTGTCGCTGCGTTGACAGCTGGTATGGGAACGTTCGCGATGCGCGCGATTGCGCGGAAGTACAACATTGCCGATCACCCGAGCGAGCGAAGGATCAACACCAAACCAGTACCGCGCGCCGGCGGCCTCGCCGTTGCAGGTGCGTTCACGCTGATCGGAACACTTCTTGTGATCTTCTCCGCGCAACTCGGACTCAGCGCAGGAAGCGGTTCGGCGGAACTGACGAGTGATGGCGCCGCTGCACTCTTGCTCGGTACGGTGATCGCTGGAGTGATCGGACTGATTGACGACCGTTACGATCTGCGCGCGCGCTGGCAGATCATTGGACAGTTCCTGATTGCGCTGATCCCAATCGCCTTTGGGTTGCGGATCGCCTTCATCTCAAATCCGCTTGGCGCGGGCGACCTCCTCTTCCCCGACGCGATCGCGCTCGGCGTCACGATTTTCTGGACGCTCGGCATGCAGAACAGCATGAATTTCATTGACGGACTGGACGGACTCTCTGGAGGCATCTCGCTCTTCGCCGCCGTCACACTCGGCGTCATCGCACTCCCAACAAGTCCGCTACTCGCCGCGCTCAGCTTCACGCTCGCGGGCGCACTCGCCGGTTTCTTGCGCTTCAACTTCTACCCAGCATCCATCTATATGGGGACGAGCGGCATTCTCGCGGTGGCGTACGCGCTGGCCGTCCTTGCGCTTCTTGGCACGGCGAAGGTGGCCGCGGCACTTCTCATCCTTGGCGTGCCC
>Ga0208082_1000539_pt1 | contig 11417 bp, 2 predicted proteins | sample LakMenE09Jun09ns_FD_150683 | JGI IMG/M metagenome (GOLD analysis project Ga0208082, IMG submission 150683) | Freshwater microbial communities from Lake Mendota, WI - 09JUN2009 deep hole epilimnion ns (SPAdes) | ecosystem: Environmental > Aquatic > Freshwater > Lake > Epilimnion/Euphotic zone ... | reverse complement strand
CATTCCCCAAACCTTCGAAGAAAGAGAACTTTCTTCACCCCCCATTCCCCAAATCTTCGGAGAAAGAGAACTTTCTTCACCCCCCACCCCCACCCCCAAACCCTACGAACAGTCCTCAGGACTTTAAAGCCTATAATCAAATCTATCTATAACAGTCCTTAGGACTCACTCTTGGAAAAGTCTGAGAAGACTTAAAAAATCGTCTATACTAGTCTGAGAAGACTTAAAAAATCGTCCATTCCAGTCTGCAAAGACTGAGAGACCTATACCGTACAAAGAAAATCTCTATTCTATTCACATTCATAGAAAATCCACGTGATTTACTTCTATCTATAGCCAAAAAATCTACGTGATTTTCTACGTTCTATTTTCGAAAATCTACGTGATTTTCTACACTCCTAGAACAATACGGATACTCTCCGAGCATCCTTATTTGAAATTCTCGAAGAGAGAGAGCTCTCTTCACCCCCCACCCCCAGACCCCAAACCAGTCCACAGGACTATAAGCTCTATAAACCAGTCCACCGGACTTTAAGCAATTCTATAAACCAGTCCACCGGACTCTAAACAAATTCTATAACCCAGTCCACAGGACTTAAAACAGATCTATAACCTAGTCCATAGGACTTAAAAAACGCTATAACAAAGAGAGATCTGCGTGATCTTTTCTGTTTTGCTAACGGAAAAAATCTACGTGATCCACTACGTGCTATTTCGTAGAGTCTACGTGACCACCCTCTATCTACAGAAAGTACACATTACTTTCTTCACTCTATACTACCAAATTCTCTAGGACTCTCGATCGCTTCGAAACCGAGAAACGAATATCAAAATCGAAATGTCTTCTTTCGATTTTGATCAGTTTGCTCGGGATGAGAGCTTTCAGAGCCAGATCAATGACCTGATGCAGGCCATTCAGGATCAAGGTGATCCTCAACTCGCGAATCGTTTCGCGGATCTTAGGCGTAGGCATAAGATCGAAAATGAGGAGGATCCTCAGCCCAATTTTCACTTTGAAACGGCCGCACTTACCTACGAGGAAGTTGCGCGCCACTGTGCCGCGAACGGCATAAATCTAAGACGAGTCGTCTTCGTTCAAGGCGATCGATTCTATGTTAGTCGAAACTATGCTATCGGTGAAAACCAGGTCTGGGACGAGATCGCAAGTCCCTCATCTGTCGATATCCAACAAGAAAGCGCTCAGCTCGCTTTTCTCGATCCGAAAAAGACTATCGTTGATTGGCCACTAACCCTGGACAATCTGAATGCTATGATTCGGCAGAAGCCGTATAGCGAAGCTATGCTCCGAAACTGCCTACTCAGATTCGTTAACCACTATGAATCCGCTCAAACCGAGTATCTTCGAGACAAAACGTGCGACCAGATCGCCAACTTTTTGTTATCGTTGAATACACGGATTGATCGAAAAGCCTATCATAAGTCGAGACTTCTCGCCGCTATGCGCAGACCTGACGAAACGCTTTCCGCTGCTGTGCACAAAGTGCGCAACATAGCCGAAAGCATCTATACTAACGCTCCAGGCGCAGCCGCCGCTGCAGCCCCAGGAGCCGCCCAGCCTGGCGCTGGTGCCGGAGGCGAACCAGGCGGTCCTGGTGCTGCGCAGCCTGCCGCTAACGCCGCTAATGCTGTCGCTATCGGGGAAATCAACCCGATAGTGAACCGCATTCTTATTAATGCGATCATATCGTTCTGTCGTGACGATCTCGCTATCGCATTAAACAAAAAAGTTCTTGCAGACAGTTCTCTGTCTCGCCTGAAAGACTATACCTACTATCTTCGAATCGCTATGGCTGCCGAACAAAGGCAAAACGCTTTTCCCACTGTGCCGCTTAAGTACAGTCGCAAACTGCCTCAGTCTCCTGACAGCTTTGCCGCCTTGAACTCTATTACAGTGCCTGACATTCACCCATGTCTGCACATTGCACCTAGAAAAAATGCTAGCTCCAGGCTAGTAGAAAACTATTTTCCCTATCACACTCCTGATCAGATGGACGATCTGAACCCGTTCGTTAACGTGAACGTGGGACCCCCGCTCATGGGACCTCACCTGCCGTTAGGACACGGCGCCGACGAGGAACCGGCTCACGCCTACGTACCTCAGGCTCTAGTAATACCCCCCGCTGTACCTGCGCAGTACTACCCCCCAGTACCGCCGCAGCCTATTCTGGTCCCTAGACCCGTGCCCCCCGTGGTACCTCCCGTGGTTGTACCCCAACCCGCTGTACCTGTACAGCCCGTACCCGCCCCCGCTGTTCCCGCGGCACCGGTGCACCAACCTAGGCCTGCAGTAGCCGAACCTATCTATCGAGTTGAAGGACCCAATGCTATTCCACCGCTTCCCCCATTGGGAGCTCATGCTCTACCTGAACTTGATGTTCAGCTGCCGGTCATCCGGACCATTCCTTGGAATGAACTCCCGCAGGGAGCCGCTATAAACACTAATAAAGACGGACAGTATATTGTCATGGACGGCGAAAGGTATTGGATCGATTTCAATGCCCGCCCTCCTGGTTCCGTTAATACCAGGGTCGTGGGAACACGAACTAAATCTAAGAACAGACCTCGTAGTATCCAAGACAGACCTCTTCCTGAGCCCAGGAACAGAGACAGGTCGGGAGACGGGAAGGATTCTGACAAGGCTAACATTTACGCAGAGGTGTTATCAATGATGATGCAGAACCTGACTAAGCCAAGTGGCGTACCTGACCGCGGACGGTCAAGAGACAGGCAATTTGTGCCTAGGTCTAGAGACAACTCTAGAGACAGAGCACGTAGCGGCTCTAGAGACAGACAGCAGGGCAGGCAGCCCCGCAGAGACGGTTCCTGGAACCGACCTGGCTATAATCCAGCCAACGGTCCAAGAGACAGGCTGAGAACTGACAGAGACAGGTCCCCGTCGAGAGACAGATATGGCTACCGGCCAACTGCTCGCTCTGACCAGAGACAACCTACCTATTACTCCCAGAGAGACACCTATAAAAAACCGAACTACTCTAGCTCGAACAGAGACAGAAGTAGGGATGAGGAACAGAAACGCAGAGACGGTTCTGCTGAGGCTAAGAGACTAGCTAGAGAAGGAGCCATGAAAGGTCCTTATAGGCCACGTTCTGGTACTCCGAGAGACGATAGAAATCGCTCGAGAGACAGAGACAGAACCAGAACTCCTGACCGTAGAGACATCTCGAGAGACAGATCCTATGAGACTAAGAGACAGCTATTACAGGAGGACGCTATGACTAAAGCGTACCCTGAGATGAAGAGAGGCATGAATTGTAGTGCCAACTATAACCCTGCTATAAAAAAGAACTGCACAAAATGCCCTTTGGCATCTGCTCATCATGAGTTTGCTTGTAGAAAGTACCAAAGGTACAACTACAATCTGTGCTCTCTATGTGAAAAATATCACCACTATCCCTCAGAATGCAAAGAGGTACCTAAGTATCCTCCTAAGCAAGCTGACACAAATAGTGTGTATTGCACAGAAAATGACCCAAATTAGAACGGTCTCCAAGCATAAATCATGAGGCAAAATTGGAGACCAATACTATTACAGCCTCTCTGAACCATTGTAATGTTCCCGAGTGTATATCTCACGGCAGTGAGACTGTTCCTTTAAAAACTCTGCAAACTAAACCTATGCTAGAATCTGTGGTAGGGGAAGTCCCAGACACGCAAAAAGTCTGCCCCCCCTCACAAACCAGTTTTGAAACCTTCAGGCTAACCACTACTAGCTCTCTCTTCCCACCCGGCCAACCATCCAAAGGTTACGCCGAAAATCCCGAGACATGTACTCTGAACAGCTATAAGTATGCCAAACCGCGAGTCTATGTAAAAAATAATTTTCCTGATACTGATAAAAAGCAGTTGCATATGTTACGCGATACTGCGATACTGTTAGGCACTAAGAATAGGCCTGCTCACTATAATGAGTATTTAAATACTCTCCTTTCCGTATCTAAAAAATTATCCCCCAAGGGGAAACTTAAAAGAAGCAAAAAAGTTTGCAAAGTCAACTCTTTGTCTTTGCCTACTGGCTCTATGAAAATGTTGGATGTAAAAGTGGAAGGAATCATGTATCAATCTTTAATAGATACAGGATCCACCCATTGCTTGATAAGCGTTGAAAGCTTTCGAAAGCTTGGTTTAAATTGTTTTAAGCCCATTTCTATGATAATGAAAGTAGCTGGAAGCTCTTTAAAAAATAATATCATAGGCAGCATTGACCTATCTATCGAGTTGGCCACTGATGGCCCCACCCCCTTTACTCATAAAATGTCTTTCCTAATCGCTCATCATATTAATGGTTATGATATGATACTCGGAGCAGATTTCCTGCTTAACCCTTTACATGTTATGGCTATAACACCCTATACTATTATGCTATACGAAAAGGATCGCACAGTATGCGCGCCCTTTGTGTCTAAAAAGACGGAGAACAAATCCGTGCTCACTAGTAACTGCGAGGCATTTTCTTTGCCGGTCGGGAAAACCGCCGACATAAAAATAAAATGCCCATCTGATGCTATTGTGGGAAAATTGGAGAAATTTACCCCGCTTGTTACGTTCTTGTCTAAAGGACTTCTAGTGGAAAAAATATACAAAGAGAAAAACGCAAATAGTTGCACTCTATCTTTGAGAAATGTGGGAACGTATCGGGTCGAGATCGACCGTGATTGCCCTGTCGGCATTTTGGAAATGTCTGAGAATCCGGAAGACCCCCCGTGTTTTCTGACGATCCCAGAATTGTCCTCTATGTATAATATTCCTGCGCCAGATTCCTCTCCAGAGAGTGAGGAAAACGTAGAACTCAACTCAAAAAAGTTGCATCGTTCTAGAAGGAGCAGAAGCTCCGATTCTAACAAATCCTATGAAGAATCAGGCGATCTGACGCCCGATTATTCGATGCCCGACTATACTACTGATATCGAGGATGAAATGATCTCACAGAATGAGGTTATAGATCCAACCAACCTAGATAAAAAACGGTCTTATAAAGACTGTACTGTGAATCCTGACTTACCTGAAAACATTAGCACTTCTCTTTGGGAAATGCTAAAAAATCATAAGTCAGTTTTTGCTACTTCTAAGCTAGACGTAGGAAAGTTTAAAGCTTTCTTAGTCCAAATCGAAATTGATAAACCTATACCCCCCGAAAAACAAAGGTATATGAGCCCTGAAAAGCTCGCCTTTTGTCAAAAAACTTTCGACACTTTTGTCAAACTCGATTTGATAAGAGAATGTCACTCTCCTAAAACTATTTCTAATCTATTGCTAGTACCTAAGTACGAAGGTCTCAGAGACCTCACCAAGGCAAGTACATACTTAGCCCAGGTTAGAGGTGAGAAAACCTTTCAATTCAGGATAGTTCAGGACCTGCGCCGAATTAACATGAACACAAAAAATGTTAAAAAGTCGCAACCTGTTCTCCCAGAATCTATATTTACCAGAATGCAAAACAAGGTCGTCTCTTCTATAGACGCTAACCAAGCATACTGGCATCTAGTATTAGATCATGCATCTCGTCCTTGGACAGCCTTTTATCTTGGAAAAAAGCTTTTCCAATTTAATCGGATGGCCCAAGGATTGATGAATGCCCCAGCGTGCTGGGATGAAGCTATGAAAATTATTTTCTCAGCTGAAACTATGATCGAAGTTAAAAAGATCATGGGCAAAGTTAAGGCAGCTAGGCTACCTGAGAACTTTGACAGTTTTTTCTGCTATTATCAAGATGACAGTTGGATCATCTCTGATGACATTGACATCCATCTTATTCATCTTGAAGCCGTTATTCTGGCCTATAAATTGCACGACATCAAGATTTCTCCTGATAAGTGCACCTTCTATGCTAAAACTTTGAAAGTTCTAGGTGTGCAGGTTAACCCTAACCAGGCTGAACTTGCCCTCGATGCCGTAAAGGCAAAGAGTATCCTAACTTGGGAAAAACCCGACAGTCTGTATACCCTACAGTCACGTCTATACTCTTTGAACTATTGGCAGAAGTTCATCCCGCAACTTAGCGAACTTAAATTCCCTCTTAACCAGGTGTTACGAAGCGGAATTTTTTCATGGGACGCTCAAGTTGACGAAGCTTGGGAACGAATCAAAGCGATTATCGCTTTGGACATAAAACTAACTATTCCCCAAAGGCATGAGCAACTCGTGCTGACTTGCGATGCTAGCAAAGTCGCTATTTCCGCTATCCTATGGGTAGAACAGAACGACAGCCTAAGAGTTGTAGGTTGTTATTCTAAGCTATTTAGTCACACTGACTCACTAAAAAGCATCCATTTCAAAGAAACCTATGCCATGGTCGAAGCTTTCAAGCATTATCGACCGTATCTACTCGCTAGCAGTAAATCGATAATCGTATTTACTGACGCTCGCTCACTAATGTGGGTTTCTAGAAACAGAGAATACAGCATTGCCTGTAACGGCCTAGTTAACAAACTAGCCCAAATCCAGCTGGAAATTCCCCACGTGGTGTACTCCGTACCCAGCGAGGTGAATTATTTGGCCGATCTATTTAGCAGAGCTTTCCAAGAAAGCCGCTTTATAGACAAATCTCACTTTGCACTGAGCAAAGTGCAAGCTAATAAAATTCCTCCGCTCACAAAACCATGCGTTTTGACGGAAGGAGACCTATATTTCTATTTTTCCACGCCTATACCCCCAGAAGACATGGACTGTCATCCTAGAATAAAAAATAAAATTGCCACACCAAAGCCTATTAAAGATCTATACAAGATGTTTTTGAAATGTACCCCCGAGCAAAAGTACTATAGCGCCCTCCGTCTTTTGCAAGGTTGGAACGACAAAAACATAGTAGAGACCGGATGTTCAAAATTGAACACCGTGGAAATTATAAAAATGAAAGATCGGGAGCTATACGCTCAAATGTGTCAGAAAATCATCGATATGACTATGTCACGGCTATATAACGATCTGGACAAAGATCAAGCCTCAAGAATGAGGGCTACGCTTATGGAAAATCTGCGTAATATGAAAACTAACGAAATGATGACATTTCTGAAGGAGGCTTATTTAGAGCATGAAAATGTAATAAATAGCCTAAAATGTGAGATTCCACCTCACCATTCTAGATTTCCCCAGCAGAGAGTGATTATAAATTACTCTTTGAGCCCTGGAGCCAAATATAAACCTAGAATATACAACGGTGAGCCAAACATTATGCTGCCAGCCCAAAAGTCTGTGACTTTAAGCCCAGCAGAATGGAAAATTATGGACACCAAAATTCGATTTTTTATTCCTAGAGACCACTATGGTCAGCTAAAATCTAGGCAAAGCTCAAAAATGCTAGAGATCAGCATTTTTCCTGGTATTTTGAGTAATGACAACTCAAACACTATAAAACTCATGGTAAAAAACTATGGAAATTCTAAGACTGAAGTCACGGAAGGAGATTACATAGCAGATTTGCTAATCGCCCCCGTACTTCACCCCGTGCTTTTCCCTATTAGCACCATCGAAATGGTGTCTAAGAAAGGGCTAGACGCACAAGATTGCTTGAAAGGGGAAATCTCAAGAGATCTGAAAGTCGAAAGACTTGAGGACGCTATTGTTGAGCCCCATCCAAAGAGTAAACTTGATTACTCAGAAATGACGCTATTGAATACTATTATTCTGGATAAGAAAAAAGGACGGAGTGTAGACTTTCCTGATTATCTCGAAAGAGAGAATCAGAAAGACAATCATCACCACCCCTCCGAATTTTCGCCAGTTGAACTCACACAAGTTCCTTCATATCCCCCCGATTTCGAAAAAACTATTAAATTCGAAATGCCCGCCAGCTCGGACGCCATGACGCTAAAAAATGGTCGTCTTTTGGCCTCCCATTCGCAGAAAACTGCTAAACTATATTACAGCTTGGAAAAACCCTATGATTTGCACCCGCGCAGCGCCTACAATTCCCCCGGAATCGATCTCCCGATTCAGGAGACAGTCACTTTAAAACCGCTGGAGAGAGTATTATGCGACACTCGTATAAAATTCTTTATTCCTTCGAACTTCTATGGTCAATTGGCTTCCAGATCCAGCACTACCAAGCTGGAGATATGGGTCCATAGCGGTGTAATAGATAACGATTACACCGGAACTATAAAATTATCTCTAAAAAATTGCAACTCATTTGAGATAACTATCCACCAAGGAGATTTTCTTGCGCAACTTCTAATTTTGCCAGTAGTCCACCCAGAGCTCATCCCTTTAAAAAATATAGAGATGAGAACTGAGAGACGTGACGGCTCATTTGGAAGCTCTGACATGCAGCTAAACACTGTAAAATCAGAGCAAAGTGTTCGCATATCTCTAAACGAGATACAAACCAGTTATCTCCACGAGGCAATCAAAGATCTCACGCCTACTGATTTTGAGATCTCTGAGCTAAATCTATCAGTCCAACTGCCCTCCGATCCGGAGATGTCAAATGATATTCTGAATCGTTTCAGAAATATCGAAAATCGGCTGATTCTGACGAATCGATCTCAGAAGGCCCTCCCTATAATCGAAAACTATACTCCTAAGCACGTAGAAACCTGTTTGGATGAGCTTACGAATGAGCTTCTACACACAGGAGGTTACATGAGATCTTTCCTGATTCGTGACAAAGCTCAGCTCATGAGTAACACGATTCTCGATAACTTCGAAAGAATTAACAAGGAGATGGCCGTTTCAGACATGTGTCAAAAGCTGGCAGTGCTGGCTGTAGAACACATAAAAGAACAGTCCATTTCTAAGGAAACTCTTTCTAGATGTCAGATATCTGACGACTATCTTAACCCTATCTACGAATCTGTCAGGGACAGAAATAACGAATTTCCCGCGTTTCATTTAACGAAGGGAGTGCTATTTAAAAGAACTTACGATAAGGAGCTGCAAGAATACAGAAGCGTGATCGCTGTACCTGATATTCTTCTCCCTTCCGTAATCCATTGTTTGCACAAAAGCTTGAGCCATCCAAGCTTCACCGCAACTTTGCGAAATTTTGAATCCTACTATTACCACCGCCAGGCGAGACGTTTCGTAAAAGAATACGTCAGGAGCTGCGTTACTTGCGCTCTAGCCGGGAAAATCGATGTCAGAAAAATCGAAACTGGCACCGAACGTACTATGAAACCTACGGGACCGAGACAGTGTGTTTACATGGATCTTTTGCCTTTTCCAAAAGCTGAGTTCCGTTACATACTATTTGCCGTAGACGCTTATTCTCAGTACATCATGACTGTCCCTTTAAAGGACAAAACAGGAACTTCCGTACTCCAAGGAATACTGAGTATTTTCTCCTCCATGGGACTATACCGCCAGTTGTACTTGGATAACGAAACCAGCTTCACGAAAGCATCGAAAACCCTGATAAAAACTCTACCAGTAGAGATTCACTATTCGGTACCCTATGCTCACCATCAAAATAGTGCAGAGACCACTATTAAACTTTTCAAGAAGAGTTTCTTGAAGCTCCTGTACGACTCTGAGAACCCGTCTAGCAACGCCGACTGGTGTACAGTTTTGCCGACGGTAACGCAAGCGGTGAATCGTCAGGTTGTACTATCACTAGGGATGACCCGAGAGGCCCTCCACTTTAACTCACCGTCAGAATATTATCCCTTAGCCCACATAGCTAAGGAGGCCCAGGAGGACCTACAAGACGCTTTTAACACGTTTGATCGAAACTTCTATCAACAGCTAGTAAGTGAGAGGACTAAAAGACAGTCGTATCTCAACCGTGGAAAAATCCCGATCTACTATGAGGGTCAGCTCGTACACATCAGGAACCTAGAGCCGGCCCCAGGTAGCACTATTCTAAAACTGCCCTATAAAGGACCATATAGGGTTAAAGCTATAACCCCCCGAAATGTAGTGTTGGTAGACTTGGAAACTGGACGCGACGTCACCAGTCACTACGAATTTTTGAAACCCCTATCCCTGAAAGAATTTCGATTATTGCTATCGAAGGGATGGGATCTCAATTTGAACAATGAAAAAAGAACTCGAACTCTCGGTTCTTTACCTATCTTAGATTCCCCCTTGGGATTAACGGATTTAGCCACCGTTCAAAGCGAGGAAAGCGCTATCGACAACGCACCCCCCAGAAATTCGAACAGCAATTCGAACAACGGTTCGAACAGCAATTCGAACAACGGTTCGAACAGCAATTCGAACAACGGTTCGAACAGCAGTTCGAACAGCGATTCGAACAGCGATTCGAACAGCGATTCGGACAACGATTCGAACCACGATGAATCTGAATCTATACAAGAGGAAATTCCTTACGATGACCCTCGCTTTGATCCCATGGAGGGATCAAGCTACAATTCTATAAAATATTTTGAAGCTTCCCTATTTGAGTTGGCGGACACCCCCCCAACCTGTAGGATGAAAGACCTTGGAACATTGCCATTTCTGCGCCCACCCCCCTTCCCGGATCCCTCAAATGGCAAGCTCGGCCCCTCACCAGGCAAGCCGACTATGCAGAGTTTGCATAGCCCGGAGCGAAAAAGGGTGGAGCTCAGCGAGGCCAATGCCTTGCTACCCAGCCACCACCATGCTGCTCCCAGCCAGGCCAATCCGGCCATTAACCCCAAGGCTAACTCCCCAGCCAAATTCTATACACCCGGCAACATAGCAGGCTGTACTTTGGAACATACCAAGGAACCCAGCCCCAACTATGAATCCACAACTGACACTAGAAAAAAGTCAGGGTTCAGAGTGGTATTAAACAAAATGTTTAAGCCAAGAAACCCAGCGAAACCTACGTAATTATATTTCTTGATGAAATAATTTCTATACTATACTTTGTGAACAGTGCCTGAGAACAATTCTCAAACCTAAAACCCAGAAAAAAACCTACGTAATTAAATCATCCAAGAGGATAATTCATCTATTCCATTCTTTGTAGCTTATGTTTGATAAATTTCTCGAACCTAAAACCTGAGAAAACCTACGTAACTGAGTTATTTAAGAATAATTCAGGATGTAGAGACCCAGAAAAACCTACGTAATTGAATTATTTAGAAAATAATTCATCTATTTGCTCTATATTAGTGGCTGAAAGAATGCCCAAAATCTATGCTATGACTTTTTTGAGCCAATGCTAAGTAAATTAATGTACTTTTTGGCTCTCTGAAAGTCAGACTTGGAAAATAATATGCGCGGAAAGGTAACCTTTCAGGTTTCCATATCTATAAAATTCTTGAACACTTTACAAAGAAATTTAATATTGTACATAATTTTGTAAAATATTGTAAGATTTCTGTCTATAATCCTTCATACCATGGGCATGAACAGACTTCTATTCTCTAATGGACTAGACTGAATTGATGGAAAGGATGTATTGACCATCAACCACTCTGAATGTACGCTAAGACGTTTACATTCTCCTT
>Ga0208082_1000528_pt1 | contig 11554 bp, 10 predicted proteins | sample LakMenE09Jun09ns_FD_150683 | JGI IMG/M metagenome (GOLD analysis project Ga0208082, IMG submission 150683) | Freshwater microbial communities from Lake Mendota, WI - 09JUN2009 deep hole epilimnion ns (SPAdes) | ecosystem: Environmental > Aquatic > Freshwater > Lake > Epilimnion/Euphotic zone ... | reverse complement strand
AATTTGACGCAAGAAAAATCTGGGTAGATCGGGGATGGATCAAAGCAGGTTCGAATGCGACAGTTCCTCCGCAATTACAAAAGACCAATGAAAACATTGTGAACATAACTGGTCGTCTGCGCTTAGATTCTTCTCTACCTCAAGGCAAGTTCTTTGCCGTTTCAAACAATGCACAAAGAGACTTAGTCTCCCAATTAGATGCCAGAAAAGGTATTCAAACGGAAGATTTTTACGTTGATCTCATTTCAGTTTCGGATACGTCGATGAATCCGGATGTTGCAGTTGAGTTGCCTGAACTTAGCGACGGACCCCATATGGCGTATGCATTGCAATGGATTTTCTTCGCAGCCTTAACTATTTATGGAAGACGTCTCATTCGCAAAACCGCTTAAATCTTGTCGTGTGTATAACTCCGAATACAATCCACCAGCATTAAGCAACTCTTCATGCTTCCCACGCTCAACGATGATCCCGTTTTCAAGAACGATGATTTGATCGGCATCCTTTACCGTACTTAAACGATGAGCAATGACGATGCTGGTTCTACCCTTTAGCGCCGACTTCAATGCTTGCTGAACCAATGCCTCGTTTTCGGAATCCAAATGCGCGGTTGCTTCATCAAGGATTACAACTGATGGAGATTTAAGTAGTAAACGTGCAATAGCTAATCGTTGCTTTTCGCCTCCCGATAGACGGTGACCACGTTCACCAACCAGTGTCTCAAAACGATTTGGAAGTGATTCAATGAGTTGCCAGATTTGTGCCGCTCTGCAAGCGTCTTCCATCTCGGCCTCGGTTGCATCATGTTTTGCATAACGTAAATTCTGAGCGATGCTTTCATGGAATAAATGTGCATCCTGAGTAACTACACCAATTGCTCCACGCAGTGAATCGAGTGTTAAATCTTGCACATCAATAGAATCAACTTCGATGCTTCCACTCGTAACGTCATAAAGTCTTGGCAATAAGGCACTGATAGTTGTTTTACCAGCACCAGAAGGTCCAACTATCGCAGTGAAACTGCCAGCCGGAACTTCAAATGAGATTCCTTTTAAAATTTCCCCACTTTGTACTTGCTCTTCTTTAGCCGCAGACTCCAATGAAGCAAGTGAAATTTGATCTGCACGTGGGTATGAGAAATGAACGTTCTTAAATTCAACACTAGGAACTTTCTTGGAAAGCAATTTAGCCCCTGGCTTATCTGAAACCATCGGCACAAGATCTAGTACCTCAAAAACTCTTTCGAATGAAACTAATGCTGTCATCACATCAATTCGCACATTGGATAGCGCCGTAAGTGGTCCATATAAACGAGCCAATAAAGCAGTAATTGCCAACAAAGTTCCAACAGTTACAGTGCCATTTAATGCGAGGTGACCGCCGATGCCATAGGCAAATGCTGTGGCAACTGCTGCAACGCTGGTTAGAGCAATGAAAAATATTCGATTGAGCATCGCCATTGAGATGCCGATATCGGCTACACGCCTGGCTCTAGAACGAAAAAATTCATTTTCATGAGCAGGTTCACCATAGAGGGCAACCAACATTGCGCCTGAAACATTGAAACGTTCAGTCATTGTCGAAGACATAGCAGCGTTGAGATTAAAAGAATCTCTAGTCAGAGCCTGCAGTTTGTGACCTACCCATTTCGTAGGAATCAAAAAAACAGGCAAGAGCACTAGTGAAACCACAGTTATTTGCCAAGAAAGGAACAACATCGTTGTCGTTACTAAAATTAATGTAACAACATTGCTTAAAACTCCAGACAAAGAAGATGTGAAAGCTTGCTGCGCACCTATTACATCAGAGTTGATCCGGGAGATGAGCGCGCCCGTTTGAGTCCTTGTAAAGAAAGCTATCGATTGCTTTTGCACATGAGCAAACACTTGAGAACGCAAATCATAAATCAAGCCTTCTCCGATACGAGCAGAGAACCAGCGCCCGATGATGCTCATCAAAGCATCGGCAACAGCCAATAAACCGACAATAAAAGCCAATTGAGTAATGAGAGAACCGTTTTTTGGAATAACTCCATCATCAATTAATTTACGAAGAATTAACGGCGTAGCAACAACTAAAAACGCATCAATGACGACTGTAAACAAAAAAATTGAAAGATACATTTGATATGGTTTTGCAAACGCAAAAATTCTTTTAACAGTACCCGCTTTAAGTTTTTGTTCCTTAACTGAAGGGTCTGCAGTCATGGACCTGTGGGTCATCCACGCTACCTGCATGGACATATTTAGACCGTAAAGCCCAATGCTCTTAGTTGTTCGCGACCCTCATCAGAAATTTTGTCAGGACCCCAAGGTGGCATCCATACCCAGTTTATTTTCACATCGGTGGTCATACCGGCAAGTGCTTGTCTTGTTTGATCCTCAATAACATCTTGGAGTGGACAAGCAGCAGATGTCAGAGTCATATTCAAAACTGCAATATTAGATTCATCGACCATTACGTCATAAATCAAACCCAGATCAACAACATTGATTCCTAGTTCAGGGTCGACAACATCTTTCATTGCCTCAGTTACATCATCAACACTTGTTGTCATCTTTTCAAGCCCTTCTATACGCAGATTAGTTTAGTTCTTTTTTTGAGCTTGCACTGACGCATCTTTAAAGGCCATCCAGCCTAATAACGCACACTTAATTCGCGCTGGGTATTGAGATACACCAGCAAGGGCTACCGCATCTTCCAGAATTGATTCATCAGGATGTCCTATCCCCTTGCTCTGCATCAATTGGACGAAATTATCGAAAACAACTTGCGCCCCAGCTATGTCTTTACCAATCATCAAGCCACTCATGATTGACACGCTTGCCTGAGAAATAGAGCAACCTAGGCCGTCCCATGAAACAGATTTAACTAATGAACCATCCAAAGTAATGTTTAACGTAATTTCATCACCACAACTCGGGTTAATGTGGTGAACCTGTGCGTCATACGCAGCAGCTAATCCTTTGTTTTCTGGATGCTTGTAATGATCCAAGATAACTTCTTGATAAAGATTATCTAAATGCATTACTGTCCAAAATATTTCTTGGCATCTTTTACGCCAGCTACTAAAGCGTCTAGATCAGAGTGCTCGTTATACAAATAAAGAGATGCTCGAGTTGTAGCAGGAACACCGAGTGCTCTAGTTAGCGGCCAAGCACAATGATGACCCGTTCTCACCGCAATGCCAAGACTGTCTAAGTACTGGCCCAGATCATGTGGGTGAATTCCTTCAACAGTGAAGGAAACAATGCCGCCACGCAATGAACTATCCAACGGCCCCACAATTGCAATGCCTTCAATTTTTGCAAGCTCTGCTAACAGGTAAGAAGTTAACTCTTGCTCATGCTTGTGTATGGCATCCATACCAACGCTTTGAAGATATTTAACAGCTGCTCCTAAACCGACTACCTGCGCCATGTTTGGAACACCTGCTTCAAACTTTCTTGGTGCTTGCGACCATGTCGCATCGGTCATGGTTACATTTTCAATCATAGAACCACCGAATAAGAATGGTGGAAGTTCATTTAACAATTCGTAAGATCCCCATAACACTCCAACACCTGTTGGGCCTAAAGCCTTGTGACCTGAAAATGTTAAGAAATCTGCGCCAAGTTTGCGCACATCAACGGCTACGTGAGGAACTGACTGACAGGCATCAACGATAACGACTGCTCCTACTGCGTGGGCTTTCTTAATGATCTGTTCAAGATTGATAATTGTTCCTAGAACGTTTGATTGCTGGGTTATTGCCACAATTTTTGTCTTATCGGTGATCAAAGAGTCAATATTTGACTCATCCAATCGTCCATCAGAGGTGACGTTAAACCATTTAAGTGTTGCACCACTGCGTTTGGCTAATTGCTGCCAAGGAATCAAATTGGCGTGATGCTCCATCTCAGAAACAACAATTGTGTGCTCTGCTCCAATGGCGAAACGACTGCCCGGCTCGGCATTACTAAATGCATAGGCTAAAAGATTAAGTGACTCAGTAGCGCCTTTGGTAAAAACAATCTCTTTTGAATCGGCTCCAAGAAATGTTGCAACGCTTTCGCGGGCATCTTCAAAGAGTTCGGTTGCTTCCTCGGCTAATTGATGCGCGCCGCGGTGCGCTGCGGCATTGTGCTTTGTGTAGAAATCTATTTCAGCATCAATTACTACCTGGGGCTTTTGACTCGTAGCACCACTATCTAAATAGATGAGCTTTTTGCCGTCACGAATAGTTCGCAAAAAGATTGGGAAATCTTTGCGAATCTTGGTGACATCGAGAGTCATAATTGCAGACTAATTACCGACGTATTCGGCATATCCTTGCGCTTCTAGCTTGTCTGCTAATTCCGGACCGCCTTCTTCAACTACGCGTCCATTAGCAAAAACATGCACGAAATCCGGCTTGATATAACGCAGAATTCTTGTGTAGTGCGTGATGAGAAGAACACCTAGGTTATTGGAATCCTTTGCGCGGTTAACGCCTTCAGAAACAATTCGAAGAGCATCAACATCTAGACCTGAATCGGTTTCATCTAAAATCGCAATTTTTGGCTTTAGGAGTTCGAGCTGCATGATTTCATGGCGCTTCTTTTCTCCACCAGAAAAACCTTCATTTACATTTCTCTGAGCAAAACTTGGATCAATAGATAAGGCTTCCATGGCATCTTTTACTTCTGATACCCATGTCCGCAACTTTGGTGCTTCACCGCGAAGGGCGGTTGCTGCCGTGCGTAAGAAATTTGATACAGAAACACCTGGTACTTCAACCGGATATTGCATTGCTAAAAAGAGTCCAGCCTTAGCGCGTTCATCAACGCTCATCTCAAGAACATCTGCTCCATCTAATGTTACTGAACCACCTGTGATGGTGTACTTCGGATGGCCAGCGATTGAATACGCAAGAGTTGATTTACCGGAACCATTTGGTCCCATGATTGCGTGAGTTTCTCCTGATTTAATAACCAGGTCAACGCCCTTAAGAATTTCTACAGCACCACTTTCGGTGTTGACAGAAACTTGAAGGTTTCGGATATCTAATGTGCTCATGGTGACCTGTTATCTCTCGTTTTTGTTTGCGGACTATTTATCAGTGAACTGAACTTGAACAACATCATCGACGATGCTGACTGGGTAAGTTTTAACAGCGATATTGGCTGGCAATGTAAGTGCCTGACCGGTGCGAAGATCAAACTCTGCTCCGTGAAGCCAGCACTCAATTTTGAAATCTGTTACGTCACCCTCGGAAAGCGATGCATCTGAATGTGTGCACGTATCGCTAATTGCAAATACTTCATTGCCGATACGTGTAAGGCAGAGATCTTCACCATTGATTGAGACCTTTACAGGTTTACGATCTTGTAGTGCTGAAAATTTGATTGAGCTCACCTTATGCACCAGCCTTAACAAGTTCATCATCGATTCGCTGCATTAAGCGATCTTGAATGTCTGTATCGGCAATTTCAGTGATGATTTCAGCAAAGAAACCACGCACAACTAAACGCCTGGCATCTTCAACTGAAATACCGCGCGACATCAAATAGAAAAGCTGCTCATCATCAAAGCGACCCGTAGTACTTGCGTGGCCTGCTCCAACTATCTCGCCGGTTTCGATCTCTAAATTTGGCACTGAATCGGCGCGAGCACCATCTGTGAGCAATAGATTTCGATTAAGTTCGTATGTATCGGTTCCTTCAGCATTGGCGCGGATGAAAACATCACCAATCCAGACTGTATGTGCCTTATCTCCAGATAACGCGCCCTTGAAATTAACACGAGATTTGGCATTAGGAACACAGTGATCAACGAAAATGCGGTGCTCAAAGAATTGCCCAGCAGTTGCAAAATAGACACCGATTAATTGAGCATCTGCGCCAGGACCAGTAAATTCAACTGTTGGAAGTAGGCGAACAACCGAACCACCAATAGTGACAGTTATGGATTTAAACATGGCATCTTTATCAAGGATTGCGTGGTGCTTACCAACATGAACAGATTTCGCACCCCACTCTTGCAGAGTAACAAAAGTTAAATGAGCTCCTGACTCAACTTTGAACTCGATTTCTTCCGCTAACAAGGTGTCCCCTGTATTTGCAAGAATCACTGTTGCCCTGGCATTGGTTCCAACATGTATTAAAACACGGGAGAATTCAGCAGCGTTTAGATCAAAAGTTTTTCTCGACAGATGAATTGGAGCACTCACTTCAGTATTGGCTGCGACTTTTAACACTGCAACATCTGAGGAAAACTCTCTGACTCTATTGATTACTGCGTCATCAGTTGTACTCAAAGATGGCAAAAGCTCTCGAGAAATTCTTTCAAAACTAACTCCAGGGGTTACCTCGGAGTGCAATGAAAGCGAACGATGCTCTGCAATTGGTACAGAACCATCGTGTAACCCTTTAAGGCGATTAAGTGGTGTAAAACGCCACGACTCTTCTCGCCCGTGAGGCACCAAAATATTTGTGGTTAAAACACTCATTAACCAACAGCGCCTTCCATTTGAAGTTCAATCAAACGGTTGAGTTCAAGTGCGTATTCCATTGGAAGTTCGCGAGCAATAGGTTCAATGAATCCACGAACAATCATTGCCATGGCTTCATCTTCTGTAAGACCACGTGACATCAGATAGAACAATTGATCATCGCTGATCTTGGAAACTGTGGCTTCGTGACCCATTGAAACATCGTCTTCTCGCACATCAACATAGGGATATGTGTCAGAGCGAGAAATCGTGTCAACCAAGAGCGCATCGCATTTCACTGTGCTCTTTGAATGATGAGCACCCTCTTGAATCTGTACTAACCCACGATATGAAGTTCTTCCACCACCACGAGCAACTGATTTAGAAATTACAGTTGAAGATGTATATGGCGCTGCGTGAACCATCTTTGCACCAGAATCTTGATGTTGACCTTCTCCGGCGAACGCTAGTGAAAGGGTTTCACCCTTTGCATGTGCTCCCATGAGAAAAATTGCTGGATATTTCATGGTTACCTTTGAACCAATGTTTCCATCGATCCACTCCATGGTTGCACCTTCTGCGCATGTAGCTCGCTTGGTAACCAAGTTATAAACGTTGTTAGACCAATTTTGAATAGTTGTATAACGAACACGTGCGCCCTTTTTCACAATAATTTCAACTACTGCAGAGTGCAGTGAATCGGACTTGTAAATAGGTGCAGTGCATCCTTCAACATAATGAATATAAGAGTCTTCATCAGCAATAATCAACGTGCGTTCGAACTGACCCATATTTTCAGTGTTAATGCGGAAATATGCTTGCAAAGGAATCTCAACGTGTACTCCCTTAGGCACATAAATAAAAGATCCACCAGACCAAACTGAGGTGTTCAACGCCGCGAACTTGTTATCGCCAACTGGGATTACAGTTCCAAAATATTCTTTGAATAATTCTGGGTGCTCGCGCAATCCTGAGTCAGTATCAAGAAAAATAACGCCTTGCGCTGCAAGATCTTCACGAATTGAGTGATACACAACTTCAGATTCGTACTGCGCGGCAACGCCTGAAACGAGGCGCTGTTTTTCTGCTTCTGGAATACCTAAACGGTCGTAGGTGTTTTTAATGTCTTCTGGAAGGTCATCCCATGTTTGTGCTTGCTTTTCAGTGGAACGAACAAAGTACTTGATTGTGTCGAAAAAGATTCCCGACAAATCTGATCCCCAAGACGGCATAGGCTTTTTCTCGAATAGCGCCAAACCCTTAAGGCGTAGATCTAGCATCCACTGAGGTTCGGACTTCTTTGAAGAAATGTCACGGACAACATCCTCGTTGATGCCTCGCTTAGCGTTATCACTGGTTTCATTCTTATCTGCCCAGCCGTACTCGTAATTACCAATTCCTTCTAATTCTGGATGGGCGATTGTCATGAGCGACCTCTCTTAGTAGTTAACGTACGAGCCGTTTTTGGAACAAAGGTTGTGCAGACACCATCGCCATGAGCAATGGTTGCTAAACGTTGAACATGCGTACCGAGAATCTCTGAGAACGCGCGAGTTTCTGCTTCGCACAATTGCGGGAACTCTGCTGCAACGTGTGCGATCGGGCAATGGTGCTGGCAAATTTCTTCTCCATGTGCTTTGACAACAACACTTGCTGCATAGCCCTGCTCAGTAAGAAAGGAAGCCAGAGCATCACTCTTTTGAGATTTCTTAACAACAGAAAGCGAGGCTTTTTTAATGATGTCATCGGCGCGAGATTCTGCGAAAGCTTTAATACTCTCTTCTCCCATTTGCGCGGACATGAATTTCAAAGCAGCAACTGCTAAATCATCATAAGAATGCTCAAATTTTTCACGACCGTTATCAGTCATGACAAAAACTTTCGAAGGTCTTCCGCGACCTCGAACAAGGGCTGCGTGTGGTTCGCGCGCTTCTAAGACTCCATCAGAAACGAGGGCGTCTAGATGGCGACGAATTCCAGCTGGTGTAAAACCAAGCTTCTTGGAAAGAGCCGCAGCAGTTGACGGTCCGTTTTCTAGGATCTGGCGGGCCACCGCATCGCGGGTGCGCACATCATCAGCGGGTGCAATTCCAGCGGCTATTTTCACAACACTATTGTGTCTTAAATCAATGATTCTTACCACTCGAGGCACACCGGTAATTGGCATCGATGAGCTTGCCTGCCAATCTAGGCTAAGCCTATGAGCGAATTTGCCCAAAAGTGGTTAGTGGCAATTCTGCGGGTTCTCCTAATTTTCCAAGTCGGAATCGTTCTAACCGGTGGCATTGTTCGACTCACAGGCTCAGGCCTTGGATGTCCTACATGGCCTGAGTGCGTTGAAGGTTCATACACGCCAGTGGAAGATCAATTCGAAGGTTTTCGTGCCTGGATTGAATTTGGAAATCGATTACTTACCTTTGCACTAGTCCTTGCTTGCGCGCTTTCTATTCTTGCGGTTCTACTAAGCAAACGAAAAGATTTGCGGCTACTTGTACTTGGTCAATTCGCTGGAATATTTGGACAAGCTGTTTTAGGTGGCATCACGGTCCTTACAGATTTGCATCCCCTACCTGTTGCCGGCCACTTTATTCTTTCAATTATTTTGATCGCAGGTGCGCAATCACTTCTGACAAAAGCCAAGATTTCATATGAGCGAATAAATCTCGGTAAAAACACTCTCCATGCACTGGCTCGCACTCATGTCATTCTTACTTTTGTTGTCATTGTCGCCGGAACATTGGTGACAGGTTCTGGTCCCCATGCCGGAGATGCTGCGGCCCCACGTTTTGATTTTGATTTCCGAACTGTGGCTTGGTTACACGCAGATTCAGTTATTGCATTGCTCGGCCTCTCCCTTGCCTATTTCATTTTTGCTTCAACTCCATCGCCCTCCAAGCGCATGCTCAAATTCTTCTTCCTTGCAGCAGTAATTCAAGGCGCAATTGGATATATTCAATACTTCCTTGATTTACCAGAACTCATCGTCGCCATGCACATGCTCGGATCCACATTGGTGTGGATCAGTGCATGGAAAGTGTGGTTATCCGTTTCGAGAAAACCAAAAGAAAGTAGAGCAAATTAATGAGCGCTATTGCCAATTGGAGCAAAGAAGATGATCTAGTAATTTCTCATGCTCGGGCCCTTGCAATGGATGCCGTACAGAAAGTGGGAAATGGCCATCCTGGAACAGCTATGTCTCTGGCTCCTGTTGCATACTTACTCTTTCAGCGTCATTTAGTTCACAACCCTAGTGATCCTCAGTGGATTGGTCGCGATCGTTTCATTCTCTCTTGCGGGCATTCATCAATGACTCTATATACACAACTATTTCTCAGTGGATACGGATTAGAAATAAAGGATCTTCAAGAGTTTCGTACGTGGGGTTCACTGACTCCAGGGCATCCTGAGTTTGGTCACACCGCAGGAGTTGAAATGACAACAGGGCCTTTAGGCCAAGGAGTTTCAACTGCAGTTGGTATGGCGATGGCCGCGCGATTTGAACGTGGCCTCTTTGATCCATCAACAACTGATGGCTCCTCACTATTTGATCACAATGTTTGGGTTATTTGTTCTGATGGAGATTTGCAAGAAGGCATTAGCAGCGAAGCAGGTTCCTTTGCGGGCACACAAGCCCTCGGTAACTTAAATGTTATTTATGATGATAATCGCATCTCAATTGAAGGCGATACACACGTAACATTTACAGAAGATGTTTCGGCAAGATACCGCGCCTATGGCTGGGAAGTTATTGAAGTCCCCGCCCTTTCAAGCGGCGATGTGGATTTAGCGAACTTAGATAAAGCCATGACAAAGGCGGCGGCAAATCTAAAACAACCAACAATGATCAGATTAAAAACAGTAATTGCCTGGCCTGCCCCGCATGCACAAGGCACAGCTAAGTCCCATGGATCAGCACTTGGTGCAGAAGAAATTGCTGCCACCAAAATTGAACTTGGATTAAATCCTGATGAGCACTTTGCATTTCCAGAAAATTTGCTTAAACACGCACGCCTAGTCAAAGGACGCGGTGCTACAGCTCAAGCACAATGGAACAAGAAATTTGACTCATGGAAGAGTTCCGAACCTGAACGCGCTAAAACTTTATCTCGAATCCTTTCCCAGCAACTACCTTCAGATTGGGATTCTTTAGTTCCAAATTTTGAAGCTGGAAAAGAGATTGCAACCCGTAAGGCATCTGGTGATGTGATTAACGCTCTTGCTGGAAAACTTCCTGAGATGTGGGGCGGCTCTGCAGATTTAGCAGATAGCAATAACACAACTATTGAAGGCGGCAATTCTTTTCTTCCCTCAACTAGTTCCATGAAAGATGCAAATCCCTACGGGCGCATAATTCACTTTGGTATTCGAGAACATGCAATGGGATCAATACTCAACGGAATCGCTTTAAGTGGTTTAACAAAAGCTTTTGCTGGAACATTTGCAGTCTTTAGTGATTACATGAGACCTGCTGTTCGATTGGCTGCTCTAATGAAACTGCCCTCCATATTTGTGTGGACCCACGATTCAATTGGATTAGGTGAAGATGGACCAACACATCAACCTGTCGAACACTTTGCAGCCCTTCGCGCAATTCCTGATTTAGATGTCATCAGACCAGCAGATGCCAATGAAGTTGCTGCAGCATGGCGAGTAATCATTCAACGCCGTAAAGCTTGTGGAATTCTTCTTTCTAGACAAAATTTGCCCGTTTTTGATCGAACGCAATTTGGATCCGTCGATGGAGTTGCTCGCGGTGCTTACATTCTCAAAGAAGCGAGCTCCACTGCCCAAATTATTTTGATGGCCACGGGTTCAGAAGTTGCCTTAGCTGTAACGAGTGCACAAGCCTTAGAAGCATCGGGTATTTCTACTCGTGTTGTCAGCGTTCCGTGCTTTGAATGGTTTAACGAACAAACACAAGCGTATAAGGATGAAGTACTACCTCCATCAATTAAAGCCCGCGTGAGCATCGAAGCAGGAATTGCTCAAGGTTGGCGTGATTACGTAGGCGATAGCGGAGCGTCTATCTCTCTAGAGCATTACGGTGCATCAGCCGGCGCCACTGTTTTATTCAAGGAGTTTGGTTTCACCGTAGAAAACGTA
>Ga0208082_1000525_pt1 | contig 11571 bp, 10 predicted proteins | sample LakMenE09Jun09ns_FD_150683 | JGI IMG/M metagenome (GOLD analysis project Ga0208082, IMG submission 150683) | Freshwater microbial communities from Lake Mendota, WI - 09JUN2009 deep hole epilimnion ns (SPAdes) | ecosystem: Environmental > Aquatic > Freshwater > Lake > Epilimnion/Euphotic zone ... | reverse complement strand
ATAAGGGATCTTTGCAAGACGGTGAGGAAAATTTGGCTGGCACAGCACGTGCATCTGTTGCAGTAATTAGTAAATCTCGGGCAAGTAATCTAGGTGTGAAAGAGAATGACTTAATTAGGGTGTCAAACAATTACGGCGCAGTCACACTACCGTGTGTAATTGCAGATATTGATGATTCCTCCGTATGGTTGCCACGTAACTCAAGCAATAGTCAGTTGATAAGAAACCTCGGTGTGGTCGGCAATTCATTAGTAAAGGTGGCTAAAGCATGACAAATGCAGAATTAATTAGCCAAGATCCAGGCTGGGTTATTGCCTTAAAAGGTTTAATAGTTTTTGCAGTGTGCGTTTTTCTAACGATTATGTCGGTTTGGGGAGAGCGAAGAATTGTTGCCAGAATGCAACAACGAAGTGGACCTAACAGAGTTGGAAAGTTTGGTTTATTACAAGCACTAGTTGATGGCGTGAAACTGGCATTAAAAGAGGATTTAATTCCAAAAGCAGCTGATCGGATTGTTTTTGTAATTGCACCAATCATTAGCACTACTGCTTGTTTTATGGCATTTGCAGTAATTCCTATGACTGGACCAGTAAATTTCTTTGGCCAACAAACTGCAATGCAGTTAACTGATCTTTCAGTTGGTGTTCTTTATGTTTTAGCGATCGCATCTGTTGGTGTTTATGGCATTGTGCTTGCAGGCTGGTCCTCTGGATCTACTTACCCACTTTTAGGCGGACTTCGTTCATCAGCTCAAGTAATTTCCTATGAAGTTGCAATGGGATTATCACTCGTTGCAGTATTTATTTATGCCGGCTCAATGTCGACTTCAGAAATTGTCGCAGCTCAAGATCAATGGTGGTATGCAGTAGTACTTTTCCCATCTTTTGTTATTTACTCAATTTCTATGGTTGGTGAAACAAATCGTGCACCATTTGACTTAGCAGAGGCTGAAGGAGAGTTAGTCGGTGGTTTCCATACCGAGTATTCATCTCTTAAGTTCGCACTATTTTTCTTGTCAGAGTATGTAAACATTATTGCTGTCTCTGCTTTGGCAACCACACTGTTTTTAGGTGGGTATCGAGCACTTCCGGGTCTTGGCTTTACCGAGCAATGGCTGGGCGGTTGGTTCACATTGGTTTGGTTCTTTATTAAAGTTTTAGCATTTTTCTTCGTATTTGTTTGGTTACGCGGTACTTTGCCAAGATTGCGGTATGACCAGTTCATGAAGTTTGGTTGGAAAGTTTTAATTCCATTCTCACTGGCATGGATTTTAGTTGTTGCTACTTTGCGGGTACTCTCACAACAGAATGCACCGCAAGCGGTAATTTTTGCCTTTGTCTTCACAGTTGCACTTTTGTATTTGGCTGGTACATCTTTGTATGAAAGGCAGAAAGTTAAAACCTCTACAGCAGCAAAGATAGTTGACTCAACCGAACCTAGTTTTCCGGTTCCTGCAATCCCTACCTCGAGAGTGGAGCAATTAAATGGCTGATGAATTATTGCCTCGCAACGAGGAGTTTGGATTAGCTAAATCTGATCAAGCAAAAGCGCCAATCACCGATCATGAGAGCGCAAGCTTTGGCAAGCAACTTCTTGGCTTCTGGGTGACATTTAGAACAATGTTTAAGAAAGTTAACACAGTTCAATACCCAGAGGTTAAGGAACCAACTGCTGAGAGATTTCATGGCCGCCATCAGTTAAATCGACATCCAGATGGACTTGAAAAATGCATTGGTTGTGAATTATGTGCATGGGCATGTCCGGCAGATGCTATTTATGTTGAGGGTGCAGATAATAAAGAGGGTGAACAATTCTCACCGGGTGAGCGATACGGCAAGGTTTATCAAATTAATTATTTAAGATGTATTTTCTGTGGGCTTTGTATTGAAGCATGTCCAACAAGAGCGCTAACTATGACAAATGAGTATGAGTTAGCCGATAGCACTAGAGGAAAATTGATATTTGAAAAAGATGATCTACTAGGTCCACTTCGTGCCGGTATGGTCCCGCCACCGCATCCAATGTATCCAAACACCGATGATGGAAATTACTATCGTGGTGAAGTTACTGGCTCTCATCCATCTCAAGGCGCAGCAATTGATGATTAATTTTGCATTAGATGTTGGTACGACAGCCACGCCAGAGTCGTATCTATTTTATTTCCTTGCTCCATTATCGGTATTGGCAGCACTGGGAATGCTTTTAGTGAAAAAAGCTGTTCATTCTGCATTGCTACTTGCTTGGGTCATGATTTCCTTGGCAATTTTTTACATTGCGCAAGAGGCACTCTTCTTGGGTATTGTTCAAATTGTTGTATATACCGGTGCAGTGATGATGCTGTTCTTATTTATTTTAATGCTCGTAGGTGTTGATACTTCAGATTCACTAGAAGAAAACATCCCAGGACTTCGCCCAATAGCCATAGTTGCCGCAATTGGTTTTGGCGGCCTATTAGTTAGTTTGATTAGTCGGGCAACCTTTAATCGACCAATATATGGTTTGAGTGAAGCCAATGCTGAAGGAAATGCATTTGGGATAGCAGCAGAATTATTTACTAGATATGTCTTTGCATTTGAAGTGGTATCAGCGCTGCTAATTACAGCTGCAATTGGGGCAATGGTTCTAGGGCATAGCCAAAAATCTAAATCAAAGAATTCACAACGAGATCTTTCGATTGCAAGATTTAGAAAAGATAGTCTTAAAGATGCCTCTGGACTTCCAAGTGCCGGTGTTTACGCACTTCATAACGCAGTTGATGTTCCTGCGCTTTTGCCAACTGGACAAGCTGCTCCTTCTTCAATTTCAAGTGTGTTACAGGCTCGTGGGGACATTATTGAAAGTGCAACTTTTGAAATGAAAAAAGATGAAGAGGAGGAAAAGTAGTGGCTGTTGCTAATTACCTTTACCTCTCTGCAATTTTATTTACAATTGGTGCAATTGGCGTTGTAGTTCGCCGAAACTCAATTGTTGTTTTCATGTGCATCGAGTTAATGCTCAATGCAGCTAATTTGGCCTTTGTAACTTTTGCAAGAATCAACGGCAATTTAGAGGGCCAAGTAGTGGCTTTTTTCACCATGGTAGTTGCCGCATGTGAAGTTGTAGTTGGACTAGCAATCATCGTAACTATTTATCGCTCTAGACGTTCAGCATCCGTTGATGATGCAAGTTTGCTTAAGAGATAATCATGCAGACATCTGAGAATTTACTTTGGCTAATAGCTCTTCCGCTTTTTAGCTCAGCAATCTTGTTGCTGGCGGGTAAGCGAGCTAATTCTTGGGGCCACATCATGGGAACAATTGTTTCTGCCTCAACTTTTACAATTGGAATAATTGAATTTTTCGCCATGCAATCTAGGTCTGAAGAGAATCGAGCGGTAACACAAAAGATATTTACTTGGATCTCGGTAGGATCTTTTAATGTCGATGCTTCTCTCTTATTAGATCAACTTTCCATCTGTTTTGTCCTGTTAATTACTGGCGTAGGCACCCTAATTCATGTTTATTCCATTGCGTATATGTCACATGATTTAGATCGCAGGCGTTTTTTCGCTTACCTAAACTTATTCATTGCCTCGATGCTACTTCTGGTTTTAGGTGATTCTTATTTGAATCTTTATGTTGGATGGGAGGGCGTTGGTCTTGCCTCCTATCTATTAATTGGATTTTGGAATGAAAAACCTGCTTACGCAACCGCTGCTAAAAAAGCATTTGTGGCCAACCGCGTGGGTGATGTGGGGCTATCACTTGCAATCATGATTTCATTTGCAACCTTTGGCGATGTCTCATTTTCTGGCATGAAAGATAGTGTTGATCAGGCATCCTCAACACAGTTAACTGCAATTGGTTTGATGCTATTACTTGCTGCTTGCGGAAAATCTGCACAATTCCCATTGCAATCCTGGTTGGGAGATGCGATGGCAGGTCCAACTCCAGTATCGGCTCTAATCCATGCGGCGACCATGGTGACTGCTGGTGTTTACTTAATTACCAGATCTAATTTTGTTTTTGATGCTGCACCAATTGCGCAATTAATGGTCTTAATTGTTGGTGGAGTTACCTTATTGTTTGGCGCAATTATTGGTATGGCAAAAGATGATATTAAGAAGGCACTTGCTGCCTCCACTATGTCTCAAATTGGCTACATGATTTTGGCAACTGGTTTAGGTCCAATTGGTTATGCATTTGCAATCATGCATTTACTAACCCACGGCTTCTTTAAAGCCAGCATGTTTCTTGGTGCCGGATCGGTAATGCACGGCATGAAGGATGAAGTGAATATGCGAAAGTACGGCGGTATTGGAAAATTCATGCCGATAACTTTCCTAACATTTGGATTGGGATATCTAGCAATCATTGGAGTGCCACCATTTGCCGGTTTTTACTCGAAGGATAAAATTATTGAGACTGCTCTTAATGAGGGTGGTATTAAAGGTTTGATATTGGGCTCTGCAACATTGCTTGGTGCGATGATTACAGCTTTCTATATGACACGAGTAGTTATTTTGACCTTCTTTGGAAATGAAAGATGGGGTCATAAAGATGAGCCACATGAGAGTCCAGCGCTGATGTTGGTACCTATCGGATTACTTTCAGTTGGATCTGTAGCCTCTGGCTATCTTTTATATAAAGGTGATTGGTTAGTTCACTGGTTAGAACCAGTTGTAAATCCACTTAAAGTTCATCATAAGGAGCTCTTGCCGCCAATAGTGGTTTCAATCATGGCTGTCGCTGTCGTGCTGATAGGTGTGAGTATTGCAGTACTTAAATACCGAGGAGAGCAATCAGATAAAGCACCAGAGCGGGTATCTGTATTCACTAGAGCGGCTCGGAAAGATTTATTCCAAGATAACTTTAATGAGGCAACATTTATGCGTCCTGGCCAATCTGTAGTGAAGAATTTACTAAATATTGATTACTTATTAATTGATGGCTTGGTCAGGGGAGTTGGATCGGTTTCGCTAAATGCTGGAAATAAATTACGAGTTATTCAAAATGGTTATGTTAGAAGCTATGCATTATTGATGGTGGTCGGAGCTTTGGCACTGATTGCAACAATTTGGGTGGTGACTGCATGAGTTTATTAACCCTAGTGGGCGCTCTACCATTGTTAGGAGCTGCCCTTATATATTTAATACCAAATAAAAACACAGAGCTAGTAAAGAAGTTTGCCCTTCTGGTTACTACTTTGGTGGCAGTAGCGTCGATATTTTTAGCGATTGGCTTTGATAAGTCAGTAACAACTATGCAATTTACGCAAAGCAACAGCTGGATCTCTGCATTTAATATCAATTTTGCTGTTGGTATTGATGGTATTTCACTAGTTCTGATCTTGTTATCAACAATTTTGGTGCCAATTGTGGTGCTTGCAACTTGGCATGAATCAGATGGTGGCAGATGGAGCGTCAAAACTTTCTATGTTTTAATTTTAATTCTGGAAACCATGATGATCGGAGTATTTGCTGCAACTGATCTTTTCTTGTTTTATGTGTTCTTTGAAGCAATGCTTATTCCAGTTTATTTTCTAATTGGCGGATATGGCAGCGCGAATAGATCAGCGGCTGCAGTTAAGTTTCTTCTGTACAGCTTATTTGGTGGATTATTGATGCTGGCTTCAATAATTGGTGTTTATGTCATATCTGGAAATCAGATTGGCGCTACTTTTGATTTAACACAACTTGCGACTCTTGAGATAGATAATCAAACTGAAAACTTCCTCTTTTTAGGATTCTTTATTGCATTTGCAATCAAAGCACCGTTGTGGCCTTTCCATACCTGGCTACCTGATGCTGCCAAATCAGCTACTCCGGGCACCTCTGTTTTGTTGCTTGGCGTATTAGACAAGGTTGGCACCTACGGAATGATTCGCTTTTGTATTGAACTTTTCCCAGACGCCAGCAAAACCTTTACGCCTTTAATCATCACCTTGGCAGTCATTTCAATAATTTATGGCGCTTTCATGGCAATCGGTCAAAAAGATATTAAAGGATTGATTGCGTTTACCTCAATTTCTCACTTCGGATTTATCACGATGGGTATCTTTGCAATGACTACGCAAGGTATGTCAGGTTCAAATTTGTATATGGTCAATCATGGATTCTCAACTGCAGCCTTATTTTTAATTGCTGGTTGGATGATGGCTCGAAGAAACTCTTCAATAATTTCAGATTTTGGTGGGCTTCAAAGAGTAACCCCAGTTATGGCATGGAGTTTTTTCATCGCTGGATTATCAGGGCTTGCACTACCAGGCCTAGCTAGCTTTGTTAGCGAGTTCTTAGTCTTAGTTGGCACCTATACAAGGTATCCAGTGGCTGCAATCATTGGAACACTTGGAATAATTTTGGCCGCACTTTATATCTTAATTCCAATTCAAAAAACTTTACACGGTCCAGTCACGCCAGGCAATGAAAAAATGACAGATCTTAACTTGCGCGAGAAAATTGCAATTGCTCCAGTGATAGCGATAATTGTTGTAATGGGTTTTTATCCGAAACCAGTACTTGATTTGATTAATCCAACTGCAGAAAAAGTTGTAATAAATGCTGGCTTTACCGACCCAGTAGCGGAGGTGAATAAATAATGTTAACCGCCCCTTCCCTTGGTTATCTTTTGTTGTCACCAATGATTATCGTCTTTGCCGCTGCAGTAATTGGCGTTTTAGTTGAGGCTTTCATGGGTAAAACTCATCGAGCAGCCGCACAACTAACTATCAGTATTGGCGCACTATTACTGGCCTTAGTTCAACTATGGCGAATAAGAGATCTTTCATCGACTACTGCAGCAGTTAATTCAGTAACTATTGATAAAGCTGGAATATTTCTACAAGCAACAGTTGTGATTTTAGCTCTGATCGCCGTATTGCTAATTGCCGATCAAGAAAATTTCACAGCTCAAGCCTCCGCCGTACCAGGTTCTAACGAAGAGGCAGTTGCTCTTTTGCAGAAGAATCAGCAAACAGAAATTTTCCCACTCTTCATGTTTGCTGTGGGCGGAATGATGCTGTTTCCGGTTGCAACAGATCTGATTACTTTATTTGTTGCCTTAGAAGTTTTTTCACTACCTCTTTATTTACTCGCAGGTTTAAGTAGACGCCGGCGTTTGCTCTCTCAAGAGGCAGCTCTTAAGTACTTCCTACTCGGTGCTTACGCTTCGGCATTTTTCTTGTTTGGCGCAGCTTTTCTATATGGCTATGCCGGCACCATTTCCTTAGTCGGCATCAGTGCGGCAGCGGGCAGTGCGAATGAAGTGTTTCTACTAATCGGAATAATCTTTGTCTCAATTGGATTGCTATTTAAAATCAGCGCTGTTCCATTTCATTCCTGGACTCCAGATGTATATCAAGGAGCACCTACTCCGATAACTGCATTCATGGCAGCATGTACAAAAGTGGCTGCATTTGGTGCACTCTTAAGAATTTTCTACATTGGCTTTGCTGAAGCACAAACAATGTGGCAGCCAATTATTACGGTAATTGCGATACTAACTATGGTGCTTGGCTCTGTAGTTGCAATTGCTCAACGAGATGTGAAGCGAATGTTGGCATACTCTTCAATTGCTCACGCGGGCTTCTTACTTTCAGGTGTTGTAGCGTTAAGTAAAGATGGTCTAGCCGCCTCACTATTTTACTTAATGGCATATGGATTAACCACCTTGGCTGCATTTGGAATTATTGGATTAGTGAGAGATTCAACAGGTGAAGTAACTGACTTAAATCGTTGGGTTGGATTAGGAAAGAAGTCACCACTTGTTGGCTCTGTATTTGCTTTCTTGCTTCTAAGTTTTGCTGGTATTCCATTGACATCTGGCTTTATTGGAAAGTTTGCAATTTTCTCAGCCGCTTATCAATCTGGAAATATAGCAATAGTTGTATCAGGCGTACTTGCAAGTGCGATTGCTGCATTCTTCTATATCAGAGTAATAATCATGATCTTTTTTACCGATCCAGTAAATGATTCAGTCTCTGTCATTATTCCATCAGTTAAAAGCAAGATTTCTATTTCAGTCGCCACGGTCGCTTCTATGGTCTTTGGTCTTGCTCCTTCTTTGTTGTTAACGACAGCTACTAACTTTGCAACCTTCATCAAATAAATGACTAAAATTGGAATACCTAATTTAGATAACCAACTCGAACAATCTTTAATCTCTGATCTAAAAAAAGTCGAAGAACTAATGCGTTCGCACATTAAGGGCGATTACCCATTAGTTGTTGAAACCTCAAGGCATCTAGTTGAAGCCGGTGGCAAGCGCCTTAGGCCACTTCTAACACTTCTATCTGCTCAATTTGGTGACCCAACAAATTACGACATTATTAAGGCAGCTGTATGTTGCGAATTAACTCACCTAGCAACTTTGTATCACGATGATGTCATGGATGATGCCGCGCTTAGACGAGGAGTTGTAAGTGCTAATAAGAAATGGGATAACGCCGTAGCAATCTTGACTGGTGACTATCTCTTTTCCAAAGTATCTGACATGTTGGCTGACATTGGCCCGGAGGCGGTTAAGTTGCAGGCCAAAACTTTTGAAAGATTAGTGATTGGACAGATTAAAGAAACACAGGGAAAGAGCGAGGGTCTATCTCAGATAGATCACTACATGAAGGTGGTTGCTGATAAAACTGGATCACTTATTGCCACCAGTGCAAGATTTGGAGCTCTACTCTCTGGTGCATCTATGGAGGTAGTTGAGACTCTTACAAAATTTGGCGAAAAAATTGGTGTTGCTTTTCAGGTTGCCGATGACTTACTAGATATTGCAAGCACTGAGACCGCCTCCGGAAAAACACCTGGCACAGATCTTAAAGAAGGAGTTCCCACACTAGTGACCTTGTTTGTAATGACAGATAATGATCCTGCCGACAAAGTTTTAATAGAGAAGTTAAGTAAACCAATCAGTGACCAAGACTTATCTGGCGTGATTCAAGAGCTACGAAACCATAAGGCATTAAAGAAAGTACAAGATTATTTAAGCAATGTGGCCAAGGAAGCAAATCAACTGCTTGTTGATTTACCTAATGGACCTGCAAAAAGTGCGCTAGAAAACTTAACCTTTGCTTTGGTCAATCGATCTACCTGATCTATACATATCAATCCCTAGCAGAATTAAAGCACCCCAGATAAAAACAAAGCCAAAGATCTTAGAAAAAGTCAGTGGTTCGTGAAAGACAATAAATCCAACTAAAAACATAATTGTTGGGTTTATGTAACCTAATAAACCAAGAAGCGTTAAGGGCAATGTGGTGGCAGCAGAATTAAACATAAGTAGTGGAACTATGGTGACTAAGCCAGTTGTCATGATTATCAGGGAAAACCAAAGTTCTGAACCAAATTCTGCTTGATTATTACTCATCAGATAAAACATATAAATACCACTTGGGATCAAAGCAAAAAGCATTTCAACCGATAGCGTTTCAAGCGAACCGGCATCAAGCCGCTTTTTTATCAACGAGTAGGTTCCCCAGCTAAGTGCTAATCCAAATGCAACCAACGGCAGTTGGCCAAATGCAAAGGTCAGAATTGCAACTCCAATTGCGGCCAAGCCCAGTGATAATTTCTGGGTAATTCTCAATTTCTCTTTTAAGACAAATACGCCAAAGAAAACAACCACTAGCGGCGTCATGTAGTAACCAAGAGAAGCTTCAACAACTCGGTCGACCGAGACAGCCCAAATGTAAATTCCCCAGTTCAAAGTGAGTAAAAATGAGGACAAGGCAAGGGTAAAGAATGTTTTGGAATTTCTCATCAGTGTAAAAGTTGATCTTAACTGCCTTTGAAATGCCAGAAATATTACGCAAACTACCAAGGACCATATTCCTCGGTTGGCTAAAATTTCAAATGCAGTGGCTTGCTCCAGCCACCGCCAGTAAATAGGAAGTGATCCCCAAATTACATAAGCGCCAACTCCATAGGCAATACCTAACCGATTAGATTTCAAGTTTCCCTTTTGTATTAATTAGCGGTAGTTGGTGAACTGAACTGCAAAATCCCATGTTTCTTTTTTAACCTGAGCTATAGCAGTTTGTAAGTCATCCCGACTTTTGCTCGAGACACGTAACTCTTCGCCTTGAATTTGTGTTTTCAAAGACTTAGGGCCACTTTCTTTGAGAAATTTTGCAATCTTCTTTGCATTCTCAGTTGAAATACCTTCTTTAAAATCACAGTTGATTCGATAAGTCTTGCCACTCAAAGCTGGCTCAGAGGCATCTAAGTGCTTAAGTGAAATATTTCGTTTTATTAGTTTGTCCTTAAACACATCAAGGGCTGCCTTAGCTCTCTCCTCGGTGCTGGACTCCAGAACAACTTTTAAAGCAGTTTTTTCAATTTTAGTATCTGTATTCTTGAAATCAAACCTAGTCGCTATCTCCCTATCGCACTGATTGAAGGCGTTATCCAACTCCATTTGATCAATTTTTGAGACGATATCGAAACTACTGTCAGCCATGTCTATACTTTACTAGTTAAATAGAATGATTTTGCATCATTTAAATTTCTTGATCGGAGCAGTGGTGAGCCAAGTAAAGGTTAAGCGGCGCATACCCAGTCCTAAAGACCTTGCACAACTTCTGCGCTTTAGAAAGGTAATTCTAAGTCCAAGAAAACGTAGATTAACCAGAGCGTTAACTATTGATGATTTACGAGATATTGCTAAACGCCGAACACCTCAAGCGCCTTTTGATTACACAGATGGTGGAGCTGATACTGAATCCAGTTTGACCAGAGCAAGAGCGGCATATGAAAAACTGGAGTTTCAGCCAAGAATTTTACGTGATGTTAAAGATGTCGATCTTTCAGTTCAAATGCTAGGTAAAAAAATGAGTATGCCGGTTGGAATCGCACCGACTGGTTTCACCAGAATGATGCAAACTGAAGGTGAGTATGCCGGTGCATGCGCTGCATCTGATGCAGGTATTCCGTACACCCTTTCAACAATGGGAACACGATCAATAGAAGATGTTGCCAAAGCTGCACCAGGTGGACGAAATTGGTTTCAACTTTATATGTGGAAAGATCGCGATCGCAGTATGGCATTAGTTGATCGAGCAAAGGCTGCCGGTTTTGATACTTTAGTTCTGACAGTTGATGTTCCGGTCGCAGGTGCCAGATTAAGAGATGTTCGAAATGGAATGACAATTCCGCCATCTCTAACTTCAAAAACAATTTTAAATGCAATTCCACGTCCTGCTTGGTGGATGAACTTTCTAACAACAGACCCACTTAAATTTGCATCATTAGATTCCTGGAATGGAACAGTTGCAGAGTTACTTGACTCTATGTTTGATCCGACAGTCACTTACGAGGATTTGAAGTGGATTAGAGGGCAGTGGCAAGGAAATCTTGTCGTCAAAGGTATTCAAAATGTTGATGATGCGATGATGTCGGTAGCTGCAGGTGCGGATGCAATTATTCTTTCGAATCATGGCGGTCGTCAGTTAGATCGCGCACCAGTCCCACTTCACTTACTGCCAGAGGTAGTAAAAGCAATTGGTGACAAAGCAGAGGTTCAAGTTGACACTGGCATTATGCATGGCGCTGATGTTGTTGCAGCCCTTGCTAGCGGCGCTAAATTTACTTGGATC
>Ga0208082_1000523_pt1 | contig 11577 bp, 11 predicted proteins | sample LakMenE09Jun09ns_FD_150683 | JGI IMG/M metagenome (GOLD analysis project Ga0208082, IMG submission 150683) | Freshwater microbial communities from Lake Mendota, WI - 09JUN2009 deep hole epilimnion ns (SPAdes) | ecosystem: Environmental > Aquatic > Freshwater > Lake > Epilimnion/Euphotic zone ... | reverse complement strand
GCGACAATTACTCCATCCCACTAAAGCCCATCCTAAATTTTTGCCTAAAATCACAGTTGTTTTAAATGTCCATTTTTCTGTACCATTTATAGTTGTAACAGGTCCGCTAGGACAATTAGTTATAACGGGGGTAATTACATCTGGAACTTTACATACAGGTGTAATTTCTTTAATAGTTGGTGAACCCATTGATATAGGACCCGTGAATCGAGCGCTGTTTACTTGTATAATTTCGTTTCCAAATGAAATTCCATAACATTGTCGAATAACATTTAATGTTATCTCATATTTGCCAATATTCGTATCAACACATCTGTAAGTAATAGAACCCGATGGACCATGCGATGCAAATAAACCTGCACTATTGGCGAGAACTAAGACTAGAAAAATGTAGCGTTTAAATTGATTTAAGACTTTCATATCGTGTGTATTTAGCTTTTCAAAATAGATTAATGCAAAAATAACTCATATTTTATACAAAAAAACTATCAAAATATGGGCTTTGTTAATGGGGTATATTAAAATATTAAATTGAAAGCATAATAGATAGGAGACAATATCCTATTCTTGTTAACTTGTATTAAGGTAGCTTTTAAAATAAAAATTCTAACTATACATCAAGCTACAACCTCTGATGTCCGCTTGATTTATTCTGCCTAGTATCTGAAACTGACCATTGGGCTTTAAATCTATGAGATCCTGCGTCTCGATAAAGGAGCAAGAATTCATATTGGCTAGGTCTATGATTTTAGCCGGGCCTCTACCCTGCTCTGCAACTAGCCTAGGGTCATTGATATCTCCAACAAGGACTTTCATCCAAGGCGGAGTATTAAACCATAACTCTGTATCGGAATAGGCCTGAGAGAATAATTCGCACATACCATACTCTGAGATAATTTTAGACTGAGGAAAGGAATTTTGAAGAATATTCACCAGTTCTTCCTTGGCTATCTCTGGTCTAGACCCTTTCATACCACCAGTCTCGATAATTTTTAATTTTGAATTATTAATTTTAAATAAAGACGAAAAATCTAATAATGCAAAAGAAATGCCAATTAGTAGGACATCATTTTCCTTCATTAATAAATCATTCAATTTATCGTTTAATTCATCTAAATTGGATAAATAAAAATATTCTTCTTGCTCATTCATTTGCATCCAATGTCGAACCATAGCCACTAATGATGAATGCTGCCTTTCGAGGTAATGTGGCAATAAACCCACAATAGTATACTTTTTATTTCCAAAGAAATGACGATAGCTTAGTTCAATGCTTTGGTGATATAAACTTAAAACCCTGTAATAATGTTTAGCATTGACTTGACCCGAGGTTCCACTACTTTCAAAATAGCTCAAGTCAGAATCCAGCAGACAACTTACCTTATGCGTCTTGAAAAAACTAATAGGAAGAAATGGAATGTCCGCCAATTGATCTACTTCATTCTTCTGAATAGATTGGCAATAGACGGCATAGATCGGATTGGCCTTTCGCTGAAATTCAAAGAGCTCTAAAGCTTTCTTTTCGAAATTTTCCGAATTGATTTCTTTCAAATGAATTTCCATTCTTACTAGTATAAATAATGAAGGGTAATATATGGTATTCGACTCACCTGTGCTGGGTTTGTACCCAATTTGCCCTCAGGAATTTTCTTCTTTTGCTTTTTATAATAACGCACGAATTCAGGGTGAAATTCTTTAGCTCTATATTTTTTAAACGTCATACGAACTTCCGGAAAAACCGCCTCATTCAAATTGGCGAATTTGAATGCTTCATAAATAAGCTCCGAACAGTAGTAGGCATCATTGTTGGGCACAAAAGCAAAGTCGTACGGGAGATCTAATTTTAGTCGTGCATATTCGATGGCTTTAGGTATCCAGTATTCATAGTCTTCTTTCCATCGACCTATTACTATTTTTGGTTTGCCTGCTTTTGTATAGCGATAAAGAAAACTATCTAATGCTACTATTTTTACCCCTTTCGTATTGGCTTCGATTACTTTTAATGTCCCTGAATCCTCTATGACCATAGCCATATGAGAAAATCTACGTTTGTCTTTTAGCTGAGTGACATCTTCTATCGCTTCGCAGATGGCTCCGCAGTCGCAGTCTTGAAAAAGCAAATCTCCTTCTTGAAAGTTAAATAATACTTGGAAAAGAATAAAAAGTTTCAGAGGTATTCTAAGTTTTAAGTGATAAGTTGTAAATTATAATTTGAGGCGAATCGACTTACTTAGCAATTGATTCTTGGCTGGTCTTGACTATTTTGGTTAATATCTAAATAAACTCTTCACAATCTAATAGTAAAGATAAATCAATTGATCTTAGCGCAAAATCAAAACATTTATTTAATATTATACTTTCTTTTACCACACTTACAACTTAAAACTTATCACTTAAACAAGTTTCTAGTATAATCCCAAACGCTTGTTCTAAACTAAAGCCATAGTGATTTAATTGCTGAGGGAATATACTTGCCTCTGATAATCCAGGAATCGTATTGATTTCCATAAAAAAGACTTCATCGCCTCTTAGGAGGTAATCAACACGTCCTAATCCTCTACAATTCATGACTCGGAATATTTTCTCAGACATTACTCTCATTTCATTTTCAACTTTCGGACTCAAATTTTCCGCAGGAGTTACCTCTTTGGATTTACCTTCGTATTTAGCGGCGTAATCGAAAAATTCTGTTTCAGATATGATTTCTGTGATAGGCATGATATGTAGCTTGTCACCTTCCTGAAGTATGCCATGAGAAAATTCTCGACCTTCTATGAATTCTTCGATTAAAATCAAGTCATCGTGTTCTAGCGCATCTTCAATAGCTTTCTTTATTTGTGAGCGCTCTTTGACTTTAGTCACCCCAAAACTAGATCCTACACTATTGGGTTTGATAAACATAGGAAAGCCAAGATAATCATATTTGGATTCCTGAAACTCTTCTCCTCTTCTATAGATTTCAAACGCAGCTGTTCGAACGCCAAAGGTGTTTTTGAGAATTTGCTTACTTAGTATCTTATCCATAGTAATGGCCATCGTTCGGCCATCACAGCCTGTGTACGGAACCCCCATCATCTCAAGATAGCCTTGTATTTTGCCATCTTCTACCGGTGAGCCATGAATAGCCATAAAACAAGCATCAAAACTTATTTTACCAGTCGGAGTCTGGAGGGAAAAATCATTTTTATCTATAACGTAACCTTCCTCACTTCTCCAAAGATCTTTGTCTATATCAATAATGTAGGCAAGATAATGATTGGAATTTAGACTGCGCTTGACTACCTGCGCGCTCTTCAACGAAATAACTCGCTCTGCATCGAAGCCTCCTGCTAGTATAGCTATATTCTTCATTGAAAACATACTTAAAATCTAATATGAACTTTTACCTTGAGAGACTCTAACCCATCGCGTATGAGTTTCAAACGATTGATGAGTTCAAAATTATTGACCTGAACTTTTGATTTTGTCTGCAATACCTGCATTACTGGATATTCTTCAAGGGGCTCTGGAACGTAATCTTCTTTCCTACCATGCTTGAGTTGTTTCTTAGCTCCCTCTATGGTATAGCCTTCATCCTTTAACATGCGCTGAATCATTTTTAGCTTATCCAAATCTTCTTTTTGAAAGAGTCTATCACCTTTTCTATTCTTGCGCACATTGAGATGAAACTCGCCACTCCAGTATCTTAACTGCGATGTAGAAGTCTGCATGATTTCGGCCACTTCGCCTATTGTATAATAAAGTTTACCTTCCATAATTTATTTTAACTCGTACAAAATTATACGATACACACTAGTTTAAAATGTATGAAGTAAACGTAGAAAGAGGGTTGTATAGTATATTAAACAATCAATCTATAGAATATCTCATTTAAACTCACATATGCTGATGATAATACCACATAGGGCACATAGGTTGTTTGTAAAACTATGTGAATCTCCCGCACTTTGCGGAAAAATTCCCTAGCTGACCAAATGACTCGATGCTATATCAGGGGTAAATAAAGAAAAGCTAAGCTTTTACACATAGCCTAACAGATTATTCTATGTGGTCTATGTGGTAAATTGTTTATGCTGTGGCGTTTTACAATGTTTAGTTTACGAAGATTCTAGCATGTTCTATCAATCTAAATCAACTGAGTCAAATCATTGACGCCCAGATAACGTTGCACCCGAAATCCTTCACCTGACTGCGCACCAATATTCTTCCCTAGAATTGCAGATTGATAGCGGATGACATCCAAAAAAGACTTATCCGAAATATAGGTGTCTACCTCATGACTATTAGGGTCATAAAATTGCGAGCTATAAGCGCGTATAGCTTCAAACTTCTTATCCTCATAGTCTGAAACATCTACCACAAAGTCCGGTTTTTGAAACTGAAACTGAATATAATTATATACTACAGAGGGTCTAAAATGCTCCTGTGATATACCTTCCGACCATGTTTTTATCTTGATTAGACCCGAAAGAAAAGCAGCTTTTTGAACCATTTCTGCTCCTTTCGCATGATCAGGGTGTCGATCTTGTTTTGCATTACAAAGTATAATTCGTGGACGGTATTTACGTATGATTTGAATAATCTTTAAACAGCTTTCTTGATTATCTATAGCCCATACGTCGGGTAATCCAAGATTTTCTCTCGCATCTAAGCCCAGTATCTTCGCCGCATTGGCGGCTTCTACTAGCCTCAATTCTCCACTACCTCTCGAACCCATCTCTCCATGAGTCAAATCACAAACACCTACCTTATAGCCTATAGCTTTGTGCTTAAGAAGAGTGCCTCCTGCACTGAGTTCTACATCGTCAGGGTGAATGCCAAAGGCTAAAATATCTAAGATCATGAATAGTGGTTTAAAAAGCAAATGTACGTAAAATTTTTCTCATTCATTTGAGTCTCATGCATGCAATTTGAAAGAATAGATATTTGTCTCACTGAGTTTTCGGCATTTAGTATATTTGTATTTAGGACAGACTAATAAGTGATTTTATAATCTAAACCGGTAAATAAAATAATCAATTTTCCCATACATCACTTCCGAATTTCTCACCCCTCGGAGTCTCCAGCTAAGAATATAGAGAACTAGATAAAATATTGTATAATAGAATACTATAATGGATTTATTTAATACGGAAATAGACTGCTTAAAGAATTTATTACCCTATGATGGGTTAGTAAATTACTATGGTAAAATACTCACGAGCCTAGAGTCCAATAACTATTTTGACAATTTATTAAATACAATTGAATGGAAAAATGATCAGTCAATTATCTACGGAAAACTCATAGTTACGAAGCGAAAAGTAGCTTGGTATGGCGATACTGATTTTGAGTATTCCTATTCAAACACCATTAAGCGGGCCTTGCCTTGGACAAAAGATTTATTGGACTTGAAAGCAATAATAGAAGAAAAGACAAATGAAAAATTTAATTCTTGCTTGTTAAATTTATATCACGATGGCAATGAAGGAATGGGTTGGCATAGCGATGCTGAAAAAGAATTAAAAAAAAATGGAGCTATCGGATCATTAAGTTTTGGTGCCGAGCGTAAATTTATCTTTAAACACAAGGAGACAAATGAAAGTATTTCAGTGATTTTAGAAAATGGGAGCCTACTGGTTATGAAAGATACAACACAGTCAAACTGGCAGCATAGACTACCCCCGACAAAACGAATCATCAGACCACGGATAAACTTGACATTTAGAACAATTGAAGCAAAAAGAACGCTTTTATTCATCATTATCTAGAGTATATTAATATCCCATATTGCCCTTTATAATAAGAGCAATATGGGATTTGCCAAAAAAATAGTCAATAAGACCTTAATGGATTTAAGTTTTAGGCTGTTGATAATACAATCTTCTCTTTCATAAACTCTACTTCCCCTGTTTCTATGTCGTAGTAAGCTCCAGCTAAACCTATTTTTCCATGACTGAAAAGCCCTTTCAATAATTCACTTCTATCTAATATTTCTTCTAAAGAATGAATCACATTATGGTGGGTGACGGCTTCTACGAATTGGCTTTCTTTTGTTGATACTTGCGGCATTTCCTCCTTAACCTCCTCTATAGACACTTGAATCTTATCTAAAAGTTGAGTCAAACTACCCAATTTCACTTCATCGCAAGCACCTTTTATAGCGCCACATTTACTGTGTCCTAATACTAGAATAAGCTTTGTTCCCACTACACCACAGGCGTACTCCATAGAACCGATGATATCCTCATTAAGGACATTTCCAGCTATTCTGAGGACAAATACATCGCCTAGGCCCTGATCAAAAACATGTTCTACTGTGGTTCTGCTATCCATGCAGCTCAATATGATAGCAAAAGGGTGCTGACCATCTTTATAATTATTGACCTGCTGCAATAAGTCCCTATTTACTTTTAGATTATTAATAAATCGCAGATTCCCTTCTTTTAAAAACTCTAAAGCCTTCGCTGGTGTTAATGTATCTAATGTATCTTTTGTATGTAATTTCATTGTTTAACGATTTTAATTTTTTTATTTTATGATATATAATTAATGTCTTCCATATTGTAAACCTCCTTAAAATTTTGTAACTCTATATTTATATTTTTGTCTTTGGAGCCAATATGAACAAAATCTCTGATTAACTCCAGCACATCGTAGTCAACATATACGGTATCTTTTGCATCGATGATAACCTGACTATTGACTGGCAAATGTGCCAAGGTTTGTTTAATGGCTGCTTTATTGAGAAAAGAAACCTCTTGAGCTAAATCAATGCGTATGATCTCCCCTTCTTTATGCTTTTCCTTATTAAAGAAATAGGCCAGTTTCATATTACCACGCAAGATGAATAAGATACTCACGGCTAAACCTATCCCTACTCCTTTGAGTAAATCTATCCCCACGACACCTATGACAGTGGCTATAAAAGGCACAAACTGAAATTTACCCGCATACCACATATGCTTAAACACCTTTGGACTGGCTAGCTTAAAACCTATCATAATCAAGATAGCCGCTAGACATGCCATGGGTATCTTGTTCAGAAGGCTAGGAATTAGAACTACAGCTAAAAGTAAGAATACACCGTGGGTAATAGCAGATAACTTCGTTCTCGCGCCTGCATTGACATTGGCAGTGGTTCTCACTATCACGGAGGTCAGAGGAATACCACCAATAAGACCTGCTAGGATATTACCTATCCCCTGCGCTTTCAATTCCGTATTCGCATTGGAGTATCTTTTTAGTGGATCCATTTTGTCTCCTGCTTCTAGACATAAAAGGGTCTCAATACTAGCTACGGCTGCTATCGTGGCTGCAGTGACCCATACTGCTGGTTTGGCTATACTAGAAAAATCTGGCAAACTAAACTGAGTGAAAAACTCATTGAGCGAGGTAGCTACAGGCAGTTTGACTAAATGGTTACCGTTTATAAGTAGCGGAGACCCCATCATTCTGAAAATTTCATTTATTAGAATTCCGACAATTACTACAATTAAAGCGCCTGGGATAACTTTTATTTTTTTGAGAAAAGCCAGGTTATTGAAAGCGACTAAAATAGCGATAGAAATGACTGTCACTAGGATAATGCCCGTATGGGCCATATTGAATGAATGTATCAATTCTCCCCAAAAACCCTGATCTGCTTTATCCATGACATGGTAAGAGTAAAAATCTCCTTCGTGCTCGATATCATATCCAATAGCATGAGGAAGTTCTTTTTTGATAATGATAATACCTATACCAGTCAACATGCCCTCTATCACGCCAGAAGGGATATAATTGGAGAGCGTGCCCGCTTTCGCATATCCTAAAATTAACTGGAAAACACCCGCGATGAGTATGGCCAGTAAAAAGGCTTCATATCCTAGATTATTGATAGCCAATAGAACAATAGCTATTAAACCCGCTGCGGGACCAGAAACACTTACATTAGAATTGCTCAGAAAACCTACGACTATACCACCTATAATGCCTGTAATAATACCTGCAAAAGGAGGTGCTCCTGATGCGACCGCTACACCTAGGCATAGAGGAAGTGCGACCAGAAAGACGACTAACCCTGATAGCGCATCAGTTTTTATATTTGAAAATAAAGTTTGCTTATTGTTCATTAGATAAGTTTCTCAAAATAATAAAATAATTGAAAATAAACGAAAACTAAGTGGTCGTGTTTGGACCAGTTTCTCTATGAAATTGGATGTTTATTCAAACATCAATTTATCAAACTAGCCTTCTGGTGGCGGACTGAAGTCCAACAAATAAGGAGTTGGTAATAGCCTAGTGTTGTATTGGTGAATATCATCTAGATAAATGCTAGATAGAACGATATGCGAATGATTTATATCACGAGAAATTTTATATTCATTTTCTTCTGTAAGTTCTTTCGTTTTTTCATTTTCTTCTGCATCTGTTTCTTCTGCTATTTCTACACAATATCCCAGCTTAGTCCAATCCACAAATATATTAAGATTCATATTGACCATATATAAAGCCAAATAAACCAAAATGATTCGAGTATAAAATAAGTTTATATCCAACATAGGACAAATCTATATAATTTAACTTAGTCATGAGGTTAAAAAAATATTAAACAATTATAGGGGATTATTCTTTTTTTCTCAATTGTTGAGCTTATGCTCGAGAATTGAGAAAACTATTTAAATGCCATGAAACTTATGTTTTCGGAATGAGCCATTGAAAACGCCTATAGATTGCTATGTAGAAAAAAGAATGGGCATAATGCCGATTGATTTAACGCTGCACCCTTACATTAAAACATTTGACTCTGCTGTAGATGTGATTAAAAAAATAATAGAGGTATTTTATATAATTTTAAACTCCAAACTTCAAATTCGTTCCAGGGAAATAGGCTGTTTCTCCAAGTTCTTCTTCTATTCTAAGTAGCTGGTTGTATTTCGCCATTCTATCCGAACGAGAAGCAGAGCCGGTCTTTATTTGACCACAATTTAGCGCTACGGCTAAATCTGCGATAGTGCTATCCTCAGTCTCACCACTTCTATGACTCATTACCGAATTAAATCGAGCATTCTGTGCCATACGAACGGCAGCTATAGTCTCACTGAGTGTTCCTATTTGATTGACCTTGACTAGAATGGCATTCGCTGTCTGAGTATCTATACCTTGCTTTAGTCGCTTTACATTGGTCACGAAAAGATCATCTCCTACGATCTGCACTTTTTTACCGATTTTCTCTGTCAAAGCCTTCCAGCCTTTCCAGTCATCTTCTGCCATGCCATCTTCAATACTTACTATTGGATACTTATTACACCAGTTAGCCCAGTAGGCAGCCATCTCATCGCTGCTCAGTTTTCTATTATCCGATTTATGAAAGATATAGGTTTGTTCCTTTTCATTCCACATCTCGCTACTGGCGGCGTCCATAGCTATAAATATATCTTCGCCTGGCCTATAACCCGCTTTTTCTATGGATTTCAATACGATTTCGATAGCCTCTTCATTGGATTTAATATTGGGTGCGAAACCGCCTTCGTCGCCTACATTGGTACTAAAGCCCGCATCTTTCAGCACCTTTTTCAATGCATGAAATACCTCTACGCCCATTCTTAATGATTCTCCGAAGCTAGCAGCCTTCGTCGGCATCACCATAAATTCTTGAAAATCGATGGAGTTATCGGCGTGCGCTCCACCATTCAAAATATTGAGCATCGGCACGGGAAGAGTTCTCGCATTGACTCCACCAATATAGCGGTATAACGGCAAATTAGAAGCTGCGGCAGCTGCTTTAGCTAATGCCATAGACACTGCTAGTATGGAATTAGCGCCTAGTTTAGATTTATTTTCAGTACCATCAAGATCTATTAGAATACGATCAATCAATTCCTGCTCACGCACATCATAGCCTACTAATTCATTAAAAATGAATTCATTGACATTATGGACGGCTTTTAGGACACCTTTTCCAAGATATGCACCTTTGTCATCATCGCGAAGCTCCACAGCCTCATGAATACCTGTACTAGCGCCACTAGGAACGGCTGCACGACCCTTATGTCCACCTTCAGTTTCTACATCTACCTCTATAGTTGGGTTTCCTCGTGAGTCTAAGATTTGGCGGGCATGGATATTTACTATACTATACATATATTATTTTTAGTTCTTAGCTTTCTAATTTAACAACTTAATTTTTTTGATAAAACTATAGGGCCATATCTTCTTCATCATCACTATATTTCTTCACTTCTTCATTCGAGAAGTTAAGTTTATTTTCAGACATGGTTTTAATATTATCGGTATTGAATGCAAACTCTTTATTTGGTCTGCCATTAGCTGTGGTAGAAGAAATTGTTCTCGTTTCATTCAAATTAAAAACCACACCCTCGTCTTGATAATCCGCTCTATTATAGCCTTCTCTGATTGGAAAGGTCTCTCCTAAATGTATTTTTATAAAATTAATTCTATCTAGTCTAAACGTTCGCCAATCTTGACGCAGTCTGCACCAGCCGACTAAATTTTTCTTACCATTTCTAATAACTACGTCCATAGCTTCAATGTCGCGTTCTGTGATTCCTTTTTCATTGGAATAGTAGTGAATAGTGATTAAATTTTTATTCTTAGAAGCATTGATTATGGTGCTTATTAGGTTTTGAGAGTAACTCTCTTTGACTATGACAAATTTTGATTGTGAATCGTTCTTTTTGTTGCTATTATTGTTATTATTCATACTTATAGTTTATTTTAATTTTTATCTGTTAATAATTTACGATCTTTGTTTTTCTTTAATTTTCCCACTACTTTAATTAGTTACCGCTCAGTTGGCTTAGATTTTGCTCGAGTTGTTTGAGTTTTTCGCAACCATCGCTCAGCTTTTTTCTCTCCATATCTAGAACTTTTTCTGGTGCATTAATTACAAATTTTTCATTGCTCAGCTTAGCTTCTATGGATTTTATAAATCCTCGAGTATAATTAATTTCATCTTCTAATTTCGTCTTAACCTCGGCACTATCTAGTTTCTTCTCCGAGTGTACGATAATTTTCTTTCCCGCTACCACGGAAGAAGTACTAGAACTAGAATCGAGGTCGGTATTGATTTCATTGACCCAGGTCATTTTTTTAATCTTAGGTACTAACACCTCTATTTTAGACAACAATTCTTTATCTATACTAAGGTCGATATCTTCTCTGTTCTTTAGTTTTAGGTTCGCTCTAAGCTCTCTTATTTTAACAACTAGTTCTATAAATAAGTTTTGATTAGTTATTACTTCTTGATTAAAAGCTCCCTTTATTGGTAGTTGATGTTCTGAACATAATTCTCCTGAACGTCTCTCTCGAATGATACCCCACATTTCTTCTGTGATAAATGGCATAATAGGATTGAGCAGAGAGAGTACCGTCTCAAAAAACTGCATAGTTTTCTTATAGGTATAGCTATCAATAGGCTTTTCAAATTCAGGTTTAATCATTTCTAGATACCATGAGCATAGGTCGTCCCATACGAATGAATACAAATCTTTCAACGCTTCAGATATTCTTAGATTATCTATATTGTCTAGAAATGAATTTACATTTTTCTGCAATAAGGCCTCAAACCAAACAAAGACCGCTTCATTTTCAGTA
>Ga0208082_1000520_pt1 | contig 11601 bp, 7 predicted proteins | sample LakMenE09Jun09ns_FD_150683 | JGI IMG/M metagenome (GOLD analysis project Ga0208082, IMG submission 150683) | Freshwater microbial communities from Lake Mendota, WI - 09JUN2009 deep hole epilimnion ns (SPAdes) | ecosystem: Environmental > Aquatic > Freshwater > Lake > Epilimnion/Euphotic zone ... | reverse complement strand
TGTACCTGAAGTTGGATCTTTTAAGAAGTTTTTCAACGTTGTTTCACGAACAACATTTCTTCCTTCAATAGTATGGTGAGTTTGTGTTTGAGCAAGTTCATAAGTCCCAGATGCCTTACTAATACCAGCAGATACTGCCGTTTGCAAAGTTGCATTCACTAAACTTAAGAATGGATAAGCATTTTTACCAACTTCCGAACCAGCTTTTCCAGCCTTAGTTCTTCCGTAACCCAATGCTACAGAAACCGTTCCACTTGCCTGACCAGGCTGAAGTAATACCGGAAGAGTAATAGTATATTTATCTGTTTTAATTTCAACAAGATCTAGCTCAGCAATACCCAATTTTTCAGCAAATTTCGGGTTAATTGCAGCATAGTTATCCCAAGTTACTTTTGAAACTGGATCTGGTAGCTCTTGTAACCAAGGGTTATTCGCAGATTTACCGTCGCCAATAGCAACATTTTGATAAATATGAAGTTCAATTGCCTTATCTCCACCCTTAGCAAGATTATTGCTATTAGCAAGAATTGTTTGGACAACTGAATTTAAATCACGTGAGAATGAATAAGAGCCAGCTGTTCTAGCTGGAAGACTAACAGAACCTTTCTGTAATAATTCTTTCCAAGTAGTGCCTGATTGTGCAAGAACTGTTCTAGACCAGTTATTTTGGATATATTGATAATAATCAGTTACTGCATTATCAGACCAAATCAATAATCCTTGTTCTGCATTACGTGAATTATAAACAGGATTGATAGTTGGTTGAACAATAGTATAATAACCTTCTACTGGATTTGAATCGCCCCAAGATTCTAAATAATGATGATTTGGAGCAATTACCTGGCATAATGAAGCTGTTTCATCTTTACGATCAGCAAAAGAAACACGAAGCTTAACTTTGCTTAAAGCATCTGTAAACGCTTTAGAATCATTAAATTCATAAGCTGGATTACTATTCAAGAAGAATACTGCATCCACCTCACCACGACTCATTTCATTTACAAATTCTACAAACTCAGCATCATTACCAGCATATTGGTATGAAGGATTATCTAAATCAATAGTATTACCATAATTACCTAATAAGGCATTAATAGCATTTACTAAAATTTGAATAGAAACATCATTTGATCCACTCAAAACTAATGAAGCACCTTTTGCAGCTGATAATTCTTTTGCAGCTAAAGCAATCGCCTTTTCAGTATTCGGATTATTTGCCAATGGCTTAGAACCACTAACAGAACCACCAAGTGCAGCATATAAATTAAGAAGAGCAATTCCTTCTTCTGATGGCTTCAATGAAAGACGAGCGTCAGCATTTGAACCTGTTAAGCTCAATCCAGTTTCGAACTGAATGTGACGAGACATCTTTTTACCTTCTAAAGAGGCATTATTTCTTTTGGAAACGTACTGGCGACTAAACTCCAATGGAGAAATCCAAGTACCTAAGAAGTCTGCTCCGAAACTTACAATCAGATTAGCCTTATCAAAACGATATCTTGGAAGTACAGCCTTACCAAAGCTATTTTCGTTAGCCTTAATAATACCAGTATAAGAAACCGCATCAACTTGAATATGCTTTGTATTTGGATACTGGGAAGCAAAATCAGCGATTACAGCTTTAGTTGAGGGACTATTAACAGTAGAAGAAACAATTCGAATCTTTTTACCTGCATTTTTAGCCTTTAATAATTCTGCTTTTACAAAACTATCAACCTTAGTCCAATCAGCATCAACATCATTCAAAACTGGACCTTTAAGTTTTGAGGCATCATAAAGATCTAAGACAGAAGCCTGACCTTTTGCATCTAAACTACCCTGACTAAGGATACAATTAGGATTTCCTTCAATTTTAATCGGACGACCTTCACGTGTTTTCACAAGAACGCTATGTCCATTAAAAGTAGAAGAATAGTAATTAGGGATTCCAGGTACAACCTCTTCAGGTTTAACCAAATAAGGGATTGATTTATGAACAGGAACTTTCTGACATGCAGCAAGAGTTACAGCACCCAAACCAAATCCAAGGGCCTTTAAAAAATCACGTCGTGGAGCAACGGTACTTAAACCTGCCTCATTCAGAACTTCTTCCATAGGAAGTGATTCAGCGAACTCGTTTTTGCTTTTTTCAACAAAATCCTTTGTATTCTGCAGCTCTTCTAAACCCTTCCAGTATTTTTTATTGCTTTCCATTTAAGCTATATAAAGTATACGTATGTTATCTTAAAATTTATTAACTTAATAGTGACACTTGCTACATTCCAAACCACCTAAAACAGCAGCTGTAACTTTTTCACCCTTTTTTATTTTATCATGAGCGGCGATAAGTTTATCGTAGTAAGGATTGTCCTTATGATTCACTTCTGTCTCTCTATGGCAATTGATACACCATTTCATTGTTAGAGGAGCATATTGATAAACTTCCTCCATCGTTTGAATTGGTCCGTGACACTTTTGACACTCAATACCAGCTACAGAAACGTGCTGCGAGTGATTGAAGTAAGCCAAATCAGGCAAATTGTGTATTCTGATCCACTCTACAGGCTTAGTATTAGTCCCGTATTGCTTTGTATCTTCATTATAATCTAATGCCTGATAAATTTTCATAATTTCAGGTGAAGTCTTACCATCATATTTTTCTGAAGCCGTAACATAATTATGGCAGTTCATACAAACATTTAGCGAAGGAATACTTGCATTTTTTGAAGAAAATGCCCCTGAGTGACAATATTGACAATCGATTTTATTGATTCCCGCGTGTAATTGGTGAGAAAATTTAATTGGTTGAACTGGTTGATAACCAGTATGAACACCTACCTCCCACATGCTTTTCCAACCAGCAGAGCCTAGGAATACAACACATACCAAAACAATAAATAGGATAAACTTCTTGTTCTTAGTTAATTTTTTCAGTCTCGCAAGGCGATCTTTCGAAACTGGCTCTTCTTCAACTTCGATACCTTTCTTCTGAAGCATAACACGCTCCAAAGTCTGGATAACCTTGTTCAATACTAAAACAACTAAAAATGCGATAATGATTACTGCAAGGAGTCCGAATAACATGAAATTACTCACGCCCTCATCAGCGCCAGAACCAGAACCAGCACCTTGTGCTGCATTTGGATCAACCGCTGGCTTTGGATCGCCCACCTTCACATAAGCTAAGATGTTTTTAATATCATCGTCCGATAACTCGGTAAATGAAGACATCATTGCCGGCGAATACTCTCCTGCTTTTACAGCCTGCGCATCACCTGAAGCAATAAATGCAGGAGCATTCTTGATCCATTTAATTAACCAAGCTTCATCATACTTCGTGTCTATGCCTTTTAAGGCCGGACCAACTACCGCTTTTTCAATCCCGTGACAAGCGGTACACTTTTGTTTAAAAATCGCTGCACCAGCTGCCGCATCCTGTGCACTCGCCGAACTAACAGCTACCGAACTCAGGAAGGAAACCAAAATCAGTGATTTTGTAACACTTCTAAAAAACAATGAGATGCTTCTCATATTGCGTATTTAATGCTTAAAATTTGAAACGTATAATTAAAATATTGACGGCTTAACCCTATCAACATTTTCAGTTGACAAAAGTATAGTTTATTCATTTAACGGTGACATTTAGCTGACTAATTTTATCAATTTATAATCATTCTAAATTACTGCAAAAAACTAGCCCTGATCTATCAATTAGGCCTTTTTAAAAAATTAAATAATTTTTATTGCTCAAAGGCATTTGCAATTAATAATTGTAATACTATTGCTTTAAAACCCAAGCAAATATCAATGGTGCCACTATTGTTGCATCCGATTCTACAATAAATTTAGGAGTATCAATATCTAATTTACCCCAAGTAATTTTCTCATTTGGAACTGCACCCGAATAGGATCCGAAGGAAGTTGTTGAATCTGAAATCTGACAGAAATAACCCCAAAACGGAATATTTTCCATTTCCATATCTTGATAAAGCATTGGAACTACACAAATTGGAAAGTCGCCAGCAATACCACCACCAATCTGAAAAAATCCTACACCCTTACCCCCTGAATTGGCAATATACCAATCTGCAAGCCAGCCCATGTATTCAATTCCGCTCTTCATGGTTGATGCTTTTAACTCCTTTTTCATTACATAAGAAGCGAAAATATTTCCCATTGTTGAATCTTCCCAGCCTGGAACAACTATTGGCAAATTCTTTTCAGCAGCAGCTAACATCCATGAGTTCTTAGGATCAATCTCATAATACTGCTCCAAAACACCACTATTTAGCATTTTATACATAAACTCATGTGGAAAATAACGCTCACCAGCATCATCTGCATCCTTCCATAACTTATAAATATGCTTCTGTAATCTTCTAAAAGCCTCCTCTTCGGGGATACAGGTATCAGTTACACGGTTATAATGGTTTTCTAGAAGATCCCATTCATCCTGCGGACTTAAATCGCGATAATTAGGAACACGTTTATAATGTGAATGAGCCACCAAATTCATGATGTCTTCTTCCAGATTTGCACCTGTACATGAGATGATCGATACTTTATCTTGGCGAATCATCTCGGCAAGTGAAATACCCAATTCAGCCGTACTCATGGCACCAGCCAAGGTAATCATCATTTTACCGCCTTCATCCAAATAGCTTTCATAGCCCTTTGCAGCGTCTACTAAAGCAGCAGAATTAAAATGCAGGTAGTTTTTTTCTATAAACTGGGATATTGGCCCTCTTTGTACACTCATAATATCTTATTTAATCGCAAAAATAAATAAATCTAGCAGATGCACGAATGTTTTATCGGATGTAATGTTTTTGGATAAAACAATATTAAAAATAGAAAATTATTTAATTATAAAATTAATAATGTTCTTTATAATAAACAATTATTAAATATTTCCATTGATATCAAGACTTATCTTTAGCACAGTCTATCGAAAAAAGAATATCTTAGCAGTTTATATGACTAGATATTTACTCAAATCGATCTCAATTTTTATCTTAATCATCTCAATAAGCAGCAATGGCTTTTGTCAGATGAGGTTGATTAAAAAATTCTTATCAAACGATACAGATACAAGTCGCAAAAGTAGTTTTCTACCCCTGCCTGTGTTAACTTACGCGCAAGAAACCGGTGCCGAGATTGGTGCATTGAGTCTTTACTCCTTTTATACAGATCCTAAAGATAGCCTTAACCGTACCTCGCAAATTACTGGTGCGGCCACCTTCACGACTAAAAAACAGACAAATTTTCAACTAAAAGCGGATATTTGGTCGCCAAAAAATAAATTCCATTATACTGGAGAAATACGCTTTAAAAATTTTCCATTTAACTTTTATGGAATTGGCAACAACACCTTAGCATCTAATGAAAACCCTTTAAACCAAAAATTGTTTAAATTAATTGGAGGTATTGAAAAGCAATTTGGTGAATCCCGCTATAGTGGATTTAACATAGCTTTTGAAAATTATGTATTCACAGATAAAAACATTGGTGGTATCCTAAGTAGCGATCCCAATATTTTTGATAAAGACGGCGGCAAATTACTTTTTTTAGGATTTACGCAAATATATGATAGCAGAAACTCCAATACTTATACTACCAAGGGAACCTTTGTAAGAGCGAATTATTCGTATGCACCCAATATTTTTGGAGGCGACAATTTTGTAGGTAGTCTTTTTAAAATAGATTTCCGAAATTTTCAATCCCTCAGTAAAAAAACAAGCTTTGGCTTAAACGCACACTTCCAATCACTAAACGGCGAAAACAGTCCCTTTTATTTATTACCACAATTAGGTAACGATGAAATGATGCGTGCTTATTATACTGGCCGTTACCGAGATGAGAACTTAATGGCTCTACAATCTGAAATCCGTTTTAGAATAAATCCACGCTTCGGAATAGTTGGCTTTGCCGGTACAGGTAATGTTTTTAAAAGGCGGGAATTTAGTCTCAGGGACTTTAAACCAAACCTAGGTGGCGGATTTAGATACTTTTTCGATATTGAAAAGGGATTAAGTATTAGAATGGATTATGGAATTGGCGAAAAAAATTTAGGTGAAAAAAGACAAAGTGGATTTTATTTAAGTCTAGGAGAAGCTTTTTAATAATTCCCTACATTTAATCCCTTGAAGATTTCTCAAAAAAATTTTCATTAAATCATTATTTATATATTTAAATAAAAAATCATGAAGAAGTTTGTTTTATTTTTCTTTCTGCTAGGCTTAGCAGTTTTTCAAAGCTCTGCACAAACAATTACGGATAATGGTAGCGAAGCAGCTGGCTTTTCAGGCGAGCGCTTAAAACGCATGGACATTGCCATGAATGATTGGGTAGAAAAAGGCTACATGAATGGCGGTGCTGCTTTAATTATTCGAGATGGAAAAATTGCTTACCACAAAGCGATCGGATATAATGATTTAGACACAAAAGAGCCATTACAAAAGGATGGAATATTTAGAATCGCATCTCAAACCAAAGCAATCACTAGCGTAGCTATTATGATACTTTTTGATGAGGGAAAATTATTATTGACTGATCCAGTTTCACAATACATTCCATCATTCAAAAAACAAAGTGTTTTAGTTAAATTTAATCCGGCAGATACAAGTTATACCACCGTTCCAGCTAGCAGAGAGGTAACAATAAAAGATTTATTAACGCATACATCCGGATTGGGATATGCCCAAATTGGATCAAAGGAGGCAAATGCCATTTATGCAAAACATGATATCACAGCGGGTTTAGGAGTAAAAAATAAAACGCTCCTTGAAGCCATGACAAAATTAGGTGAATTACCTTTAATGCATCAGCCGGGAGAAAAATTCACCTACGGACTAAACAACGATGTTTTAGGATGTGTGGTTGAAATAATTTCAGGAATGAGTTTAGATGAGTTCTTCAAAACTCGAATTTTTGAACCTCTGGGAATGAAAGATACCTATTTTAATATCCCAACTTCCAAAGCAAAGAGATTGGTTAACCTATACACTGAAAAATCTCCCAGTGTATTGGTAAAAGCCGATGCAGGAATGTTAAACAGTGCAGCCGCATCAAATTATCCATTGGTGCCACATACTTACTATTCGGGTGGCGCGGGACTAAGCTCTACTTTATACGACTATAGTATATTTTTACAGATGCTTCTTAATAATGGAGAATACAATGGGAAGCGCATTCTAGGTAAAAATACCGTAAGAATGATGATTACCAACCAAATTGATGATATCAATTATGGAGGCAATAAATTTGGATTAGGATTTCAACTCATTACCGAGAAAACGAGCGGTCAAACTCCCGCCCAAGTGGGCACATTTAATTGGGGAGGTGCCTTTGCTACCTCCTATTGGGTTGATCCAAAGGAAAAGATTGTGATGCTTTTTTACCGTCAATTACAAGCACGATCTAGAAATGATGTAGTAGAAAAATTTAGAGCTTTAACCTATCAGGCAATCAATTAAAATAAAATGAAAAAGTCAATTTTATCAGCAGCAGTTTTAATCTTAAGTAGCCATTTTCTTTATGGCCAAATTAGTGCCGACCTATTAATCCGTAATGGGAAAATTATCGATGGAACAGGAAATTCTTGGTACCATGGTGATGTGGCAGTAAAGGATGGGAAAATTATTAAAATAGGATATATTGCTGATATTCAAGCTAAAAAATCCATTGACGCAAAAGGTTTAATTGTAGCACCAGGCTTTATTGACGTTCACGGACATATTGAGGGCGGAATAATTAATACTCCAACCGCTAACAACTATATTTTTGATGGAGTTACAACCGTAATTACAGGTAATTGTGGAGGTTCTGCAGATAATATCGCAAACTTTTTCCAAGAAATCAATAAAACAAAGCCTTCGATTAACGTAGCTACCCTTTTTGGGCATAATACCGTTCGTTCACAAGTCATGAAGCGTGACAATAGAACTCCTACGGCATCAGAACAAAAGCAAATGGAAAGCTTAGTTGAACAGGCTATGAAGCAAGGCGCTGTGGGTTTATCTACGGGACTAATTTACATCCCTGGAACATTCGCCAAAACAGAGGAAGTAAGTGCATTAGCAAGGTCTGCAGCCAAATACAAGGGGGTTTATGCTTCTCATATTCGAAATGAAGAAAATAGTGCAGTAGACGCGGTAAATGAAGCTATTAACATAGGAAAAGAGGCTAACATTCCCGTGCAGATTTCTCATTTTAAAATTGGGGGAAAAACCAATTGGGGGAAATCAGATATCACGCTTGGATTAGTAAAACAAGCTCGTGAAGAAGGCTGGGATGTTACTATCGATCAATATCCATACACAGCAAGTAGCACCAATTTAGGTATTCGACTTCCAGATTGGGCATTTGCAGGCGGTAACGACTCATTAAAAATCAGATTAAATAATCCAACAATTAGGGCTCAAATAAAAAAGGAAATGCTAGCGCAATTAGCGAGCTATAAATTCCCCAATTATAGCTATGCCGTGGTTGCTAATTATCCATCAGATACTAGTTTGAATGGAAAAAACATCTCCGAAATCAATAAGTTATTGGGCAGAAAAGCTAAAGCTAAATTTGAAGCTGAAACCGTTATGGATATGGTTGAAAAAGGTGGAGCCCAAATGGTTTATAATAGCATGAATGAGGTGGATGTTATAAATATCATGAAGTATCCATTCAGCATGTTTGGTGCTGATGCCGGTGTACCTGTCCCGGGTCGCGGAATGCCACATCCACGTGGTTATGGTACCAATGCCAGAGTTTTAGGTAAATATGTACGTGATGAAAAAGTTATCACCATGGAAGATGCTATACGTAGGATGAGCTCACTAGCTGCACAGAAATTCGGACTAAGCGATAGAGGTTTATTGCTACCAAACTATGCGGCAGATATCGTTATTTTTAGCGAAGCAGATGTGAATGATAAGGCAACTTTCCAAAAACCACATGCTTATTCTACTGGATTTAAATATGTTCTTGTTAATGGGGAGCTTGTTGTTGAAAATGAAAAACATCTAGGCACAAGAAGCGGAAAAGCACTTTACGGACAGGGTTATTCGAAATCGGAATAACAATACTTAAATATAATAACGTATTGTTTTATCTTTTAGTATCGAATAATAAAATCTTCTTTAGCCTGGCCTTTCCGAACAAATATGAGTCCGATCCAAAATAAATCAATGCTCACACTTACTTCGGGATGCGCTTTTATTTGCGCCCAGGCTTCTTTCATGCCTTTGCTCCAATAGATATCATCGAAAATCATGATCGAATTTTGGCTAAGTTTTGGCAGGCACCATTCAAAATAATTAAGTGTTGCATCCTTGCGATGATTCCCGTCCACATACACAAAATCCAGTTCTTCACTGTTTTTTAGAAGATCAGGGAGGATATTATCAAAATTACCCGTCAATAATTCAGTGTTTTGAATTTGGAGCTTATCTAAATTTTCGCGTGCAATGGCAGCAGTAGCAGGGCAGCCTTCAATCGTAATTACTTTAGCATTGGGGGCAGCCTTTGCCAAATAGGATGTAGTAATTCCTAAACAAGTACCCAGTTCAATAGTGGTACGAGGCTTGATGTCTGCTGCTAAACGATAGATTAATTGTGCTAGAGAGGGAGATTTTAGAGCATTTTTTGCCAAAATACGGACTTGCTTTTTAGTGTTTTTATTGAGCATAGATCCGGCGCCAAGGTCGGTAATGTGTATCCAGCGATCATCTTTTAGTAGGTCCGCACGCATTTTTTCAATCTCCACATAATCATTTTTGGCATGAAAATCGTAGATCACTTCATCTACAAGTCGGTAAACAAAAGGGGAATGAACTCCATGCCGAGTTTTACTTTTTAGACGGTGTTTTATAAAATCCAGTACAGTCAGTAGGTTTATCATCGAAACAAATATAAGTGTCTCTTGTATATTAAAAAGGAGAAATTTAGGAAATAGAAAATGATAAACAGTAGGCTAAGTGAATAAGAGCCTTGATTGAAGCTAATAAATTTTCCTAAATTTACATGGATTATGATGAATGAGAAGGAAGTTGAATCTTTAATAAAATTGCTAGATGATCCGGATACCGAAATATCCAATCATGTAGAAGATAAGCTTTTATCTTATGGAAATGAAGTAATTGGCATTTTAGAGTGTGCATGGTCTCAATCTTTGGATGTCAGTCTACAAGAAAGAATAGAAAATCTAGTCCATAAAATTCAATTTAGCAATGTTAAGCGTGATTTAGAGCTCTGGTATATTTCAGGGGCGTTCGACCTTTTGCAGGGAATGTTGATTATTAATAAATATCAATATCCAGAATTGGATGAACAAAAAATCATCAATCAGCTAGAAGATATTAAAAGAGATATCTGGATGCAGCTTCTATATGAGATGAGTGCAGTTGAAAAAGTCAAAATCATCAATCATGTACTGTACACCAATTATGGTTTTCGAGGCAATACTAGCAACCATTTAGATCCACAAAACTCCTACTTAAGTCAGGTACTTGAAAGCAAGAAAGGCAATCAAATCCTTTTAGCAGTAATTTATTCCATCATTGCTCAAAAGTTAGACATTCCGATTTATGGAGTTAACCTTCCGCAACACTTCATACTCGCCTATGTTGATGAATCCTTAGAAAATCACATTAACAATACAGGAAACGACTTTGAAAACCGCATCTTGTTTTATATAAATGCCTTTAACAAAGGTTTTATATTCGGCAGAAAAGATGTGGATGCCTTTTTAAAGCAACTAAATTTGAAGCCAGTAAATCACTTCTACGAGCCATGTAGCCATGTTGAAATTATACAACGTGTGCTTAGAAACTTGATTAGTGCTTATGAGAAACTCTCAGAAGTCGAAAAAGTTGAAGAGCTGCGGGAAATGTTAGGGATATTCCCTGAACCGAGGTGAAATTAGATGGGAGACGTGAGATATGAGACGTGAGATATGAGACGTGAGATATGAGACGTGAGATATGAGACGTGAGATGAATTGTCTCAAATCTAGTATCTCAAATCTCAAATCTAGTGTCTCACATCTGCCCCCTAAAACTCCATCAAATACGCCTTCAAGAACTCATCCAAATCACCATCTAGCACAGCTTGCGCATTAGATGTTTCATGATTTGTACGAAGGTCTTTCACCAGTTTATAAGGATGCAGCACATAATTCCTAATCTGCGAGCCCCACTCAATCTTTTTCTTATTACCTTCAATCGTTGCGGATGCTTCCTGCCTTTTGCGCATCTCAATCTCATAAAGCTGTGATTTCAATAAACGAATGGCATTCTCCTTATTTTGTAGCTGAGAGCGTGATTCCTGATTTTTTATAATGATGCCCGATGGTTTATGATGTAAACGTACAGCAGTTTCCACCTTATTTACATTCTGACCACCTGCACCGCCAGAGCGGAAGGTCTCAAATTCGATATCAGCAGGATTAACATAAATTTCAATGGTTTCGTCTACCAAAGGGTACACATACACAGAGGCAAATGATGTATGACGCTTGGCATTAGAATCAAAAGGTGAAATTCGAACCAAGCGGTGAACTCCATTTTCTCCTTTTAAATATCCATAGGCGAAATTGCCTTCAAGTTGAATGGTAACAGTCTTAATACCAGC
>Ga0208082_1000518_pt1 | contig 11653 bp, 13 predicted proteins | sample LakMenE09Jun09ns_FD_150683 | JGI IMG/M metagenome (GOLD analysis project Ga0208082, IMG submission 150683) | Freshwater microbial communities from Lake Mendota, WI - 09JUN2009 deep hole epilimnion ns (SPAdes) | ecosystem: Environmental > Aquatic > Freshwater > Lake > Epilimnion/Euphotic zone ... | reverse complement strand
GGCGCGGTCTTTGGATTATTCGGAGCATTCGCAGTTGTAAGTAAGCGCTACGGCCTTGAAATTAAAAGCATCGCCGTAATTGTCATCATCAACTTTGCAATGGGATTTGTAATCGGCGGCGTCGATTGGCGCGCACATTTAGGTGGACTTATTGGCGGTTCAATTGCAGCCGCTGCGATGCTTCCAAAGCGCTAAAAAGTTATCCACAGAAGTTATCCACTCTGTGGAGCGAATTACACGCGTGTAATTAACGCCATTTAGTGGCGAGAGTAAATCCAAACCCAATGAAGCTAAATCCAATAACCATGTTCCATGCACCAATGCCAGGAACTGGGTAGCTGGTCTGAGTTACATAAAAGACCACGATCCAGAACAGACCTACGAGAAAAGCAGTAACCATTACTGGCGCTAACCAACGTGGGCTCTCAGCGGGAGCAACTGCGTGATCAACCACGTCTTGCTCGTGTGCGTGCGCCTTTTGAACCTTCTTACGGAGCTTTGATTTTGGCATGAGGCGAGGTTACACCGAAACCTTCATAATTGGCACATGGCTACCAAGATCCTCGTTGTAGATAACTACGACTCCTTCGTCTTTAACTTGGTGCAATACCTGGGCCAACTTGGGGCCGAGTGCACAGTTGTGCGAAACGACGAAGTCACCGCCGACGAAGCCGGTAAATATGACGGCGTACTTATTTCTCCAGGACCAGGGACTCCAGAAAAAGCCGGCATCAGTATCGACATGATTAATTACTGCGCAGAAAAAGAAATCCCACTCTTTGGTGTCTGTCTTGGCCACCAAGCAATTGGTGTTGCATTTGGCGCAACAGTTTCGCGCGCACCAGAGTTACTGCACGGAAAAACTTCGCAAGTAATTCACGAAGGCGGCGGAGTATTAAATAACTTGCCATCACCATTTACTGCAACTCGCTATCACTCACTCGCAGTAGAGCCAGCAACAATTGGTGATCAACTAGAAGTTACTGGTCGCACAGAATCAGGCGTTGTGATGTCAATGCGTCATAAAACATTACCGATTGAGGGCGTGCAATTTCATCCAGAGTCTGTATTAACAGAGCACGGTCATAAATTATTAGCTAATTGGTTAACACAGTGCGGAGATAAAAACGCACAGAGTAAAGCGGTTGGACTCTCTCCAGTTATTGGTCGCTAATTACGGCGCTTTATTAATTGTAATTGTTACTGGTTGACCAATAGTTTGTGTAGTTCCACCATCAGGTGCTTGTCTAATGACAACTCCAGGTGGTTGGCTTGAATCGAAAGCTTCAACTTCGCGAACTAAGAATCCTGCTTGAACCAATAAAGTTTTTGCTTGAATTGCATCAATTCCAATAAGAGATGGGACTTCAACTTCTCCACTAGCAATTTGTAAAACCACACCGCTACCTGCAGAAATTGTTGAACCAGGTTCTGGAGAAACTTTCAAAACAGTTCCTTGTGGACGATCTGATGGAACCGCTTGTGTTGATGCTATGACCAAACCAACTGCAGCCAAAGAACTTCGCGCATCAATAAGAGATAAGCCAACTAAATCTGTTGGAACAATGGCATCGCCCGGACCATCTGAAATCGTGATGATTACGCCAGAACCTTTAGCAGCGCGAGTTGTTGCAAGTGGGAACTGGCTTGCAACGCGATCTTTAGGAATACGAGAATCATGCGCACGCTGAATTGTGATTGTGTAATCAGTTAAAAGAGCTTGTGCGGCGATTTGTGTAAGCCCAACTACGTTTGGAATTCCATCAGTGCCCACAGTGGAATCTGAGCGTGAGAGAAACGCTCCGCCAGCAGCTACAGCAAGTGCTGTAACAAGTGCGACAACGGATGTTAAAACAGTACGGCGAGAAACTTTGGTACGTGCAATCTTTGTTGTTACTGCTTGTCCGGTGCGCACGCGATGTAAATCATCAAGCATTAAGCCAGCAGATTGATAGCGATCATGTGGTTTTTTAGCTAAGGCAACAGAGAGCAAGACATCAATATCGCCAGGAAGTGTTGGCTGAATAGAAGATGGTTTTGGTAATTCACCAGAAACATGTTGGTAGGCAATAGAAACAGGTGTGTCACCAGTAAATGGTGGGCGGCCAGTTAACACTTCAAATAACAGACAACCAGTTGAGTAAATATCGCTACGCGCATCTGCAGTGTCACCCATTGCTTGTTCTGGTGATAAATACTGCGCTGTGCCGACAATGTTCCATGTACTTGTAAGTGTTGCGCCGAAATCATCCATTGCACGAGCGATGCCGAAGTCCATAACCTTTACATCGCCCATGTCAGTGATCATGATGTTTGCAGGTTTGATATCGCGGTGAACAATTCCGCGTTCATGTGAATATTCAAGGGCTGCCAAAATACCCTCACCAATTTCTAGTGCGCGATCTAAAGGAATTCTTTCTCCGCGATGAATTAATTCGCGCAGAGTGTGACCAGAAATTAACTCCATGACAATGTATGGAGCAGGATCTTCGCCGGAGTCATAAACAGCAACAATTCCTGGGTGATTTAAACCAGCGGCAGCAAACGCTTCTTTTCTAAAGCGCGCAACAAAAGAAGGATCTTTTGCAAGATCGCTACGCAGAATCTTTACAGCAACTTTTCTAGCAAGTCTTTCATCTTGTGCAATATAAACATCGGCCATTCCGCCGGTACCAATCATTTCGCCAACTGCGTAGCGACCGCCAAGAAGTGTCATTGCGCGGCTCCAATCAATTCAATTGCGTGTTCTTCGGCGTCAATAACATCAGCAATAACTACGGTGACGTTATCAGGTGCACCATTGACATAAGTAGCTTCCACGAGCGCAACTGCTGCTTCATCGCGATTAGATTTTTTCAATAAAGATTTAATCTCTTTCTCCGTTAAAACACTCGACAATCCATCACTACAGAGTAAGAAACGATCCTTAGAATTTACTTCGTAAACCATGAGAACTGGCGCAACAGAACCCTCACCCATCAAAACTTGGGTGAGCATGGATCGCTGAGGATGATCGGCCGCTTCTGACATTGAAATCGTGCCTGAATCCAATAACTCCTGCAGAACAGTGTGATCGTGGGTTAGTTGTTCAAATGTATTTCCACGTAGGCGATAACACCGTGAATCTCCAACGTGTAAAAGTGCAACGCGATTGCCTCTAATTAAAAGCGCCGTTAACGTCGTGCCCATTCCGCGCAATTCGATTTCATCACTAGCAACTCGTGAAATTTCCCCATCAATTGTGTGCAGAGAGTTAAGTAGCAAGTCTTCAATTGAATCCGTATCAATATCTGGCGCTGTTAATACAGGCACCATCGATGCAAGAGTTTTAATTGCAATCTGTGAAGCAACTTCGCCGCCAGCGTGCCCGCCCATTCCATCGGCAACTGCTAATAAAGAAGAGCTAGTGAGAGCGGAATCTTCGTTGCCACTGCGCGCCAAACCAATTGCGGTACGCGCAGAAACAGCAAAGTAACTCTTACTCATACCGCCTAGCCTAATGGCTGGATTGCGTAATAATAAGAAGATGAAGTTCTACGCCCACAGAGGTGCATCGGCGGATTTTCCCGAACACACAATGGCTGCCTATCGCGGGGCAATAGAACAAGGCGCACTCGGTTTTGAATGCGACATTCGAGTTACAAAAGATGAAGTCCTAATTTTATGGCACGACGCAAACATGAAGAAAGAAGCCAAGAGCGCTGCAATCATCGCCAATCGCACGTATGCAGAAATTAAGCAGATTTATCCAGCAGTAATGACCCTTAATGAATTGCTAGATCTTGCAATCGAAAACAAAAAATCATTAGCGCTCGAAACAAAACACCCTGTACCAACTGGCAATCGCGTTGAAGAGTTGGTGGTTGCAGAATTACACAAACGAAAAGACGCAATTAAGAAATCAGGCATTGATGTCGCGATCATGTCATTTTCTTGGTTTGCAATTGAGAAAATTAAAAAGATGGACCCAACGATTAAAACCGTAATGCTGCTTGGAGACATCACAAATAAAATCACTCGACGATTTACATCAGCTCAAGTAATTGGGCCAAGTGTGGAGATGATTAGAAAATCACCTGAATTAATCAGCGAAATTAAGAATTCAGGAAAAGAGTTATATGTATGGACCGTAGATTCAACGGAGGATCTGCAGTATTGCGCAAGCGTTGGCGTAGATATCGTGATGACTAATCGCCCGGCGCATGCACGCTCTGTGCTCGGCTATTCTTAGCCAGTGAGTACATATGCATACCTTGGTCCAGTAGGTACCTTTACCGAGGCTGCACTCAAGAAAATAACTTCCGCATCTGATGCGTTGATTCCATATTCAAATGTCACAGCAGCGTTGATTGCTGTTCGTGAAAGCAAGGCAGATTTTGCACTCGTTCCTATTGAAAACTCAGTCGAAGGTGTTGTAGCCAGAACACTTGATGAGTTAGCAATGGGTGAGCCACTAGTAATTGCTGGCGAAGTAACTCTGCCTGTTTCATTTTCTTTAATGACAAAGCCGGGCACACAAAGCATCAAGCGCATCGCCACACACCCACACGCTGAATCACAGTGCCGCGCTTTTATCGCCAAGAATTATCCAAACGCAGAAATCATTCCGACTGCGTCAACTGCAGCAGCAGCGGAAGCAATTTCTCGCGGTGAATTCGACGCAGCAATTGCCGCAGAAGTTGCTGCTGCGCATTATGGGCTCGAAGTAATTGCAAAAAATATTGGCGATAACAATGGAGCCGTCACTCGATTTGTTTTGGTCTCAAAGCCTGGTGCACTATCTGCGCCAACAGGTCACGACCGCACATCCTTAGCGCTCTACATCGACATCGATCACGCGGGTGCGCTCTTAGAAATTCTGACCGAATTTGCTAAGCGTGATGTAAACCTAACTTTCATTCAAAGTCGTCCAACTGGACGTGTATTGGGCGATTACCACTTTATTATTGATGCTGAAGGCCACGTTAATGATCCATCAGTGTCACAAGCACTCGAAGGTTTACGTGAAATTTGTGACGAGATTAGATTCCTTGGTTCTTATCCACGAGAAAGCAGCAAACAATGATTGACATAAAGTTTATTCGCGAAAACCCAGATGCAGTTCGTGCATCTCAAAAGGGTCGCGGCGAAGACACATCAATCGTTGATCAATTGCTTAAACTCGATGAAACACGTCGCACTGCAATTACAGAGTTCGAAACACTGCGCGCAGAACAAAACACGCTATCTAAATCAGTTGGCGCCGCTAAAGGTGATGAGAAAACAGCACTTCTTGCAAATGCAAAAGATTTGGCAGATAAAGTAAAAGCCGCGGATACCAAGCGCGCCGAAATCGAAGCGCAAGTAAATGCAATGGCAATGCAGCTTTCAAATGTTCTAGATCCTGATGCACCAATTGGTGGCGAAGCAGACTTTGTCGTTATCGAACACGTTGGGACTCCACGAGATTTCACTAAAGATGGTTTTGAACCAAAAGATCACGTCGAACTTGGAAAATTACTTGGAGCAATTGATACAGAACGTGGAGCTAAAGTTGCTGGCTCACGTTCATATTATTTAACTGGCATGGGCGCACTTCTCGAATTTGCACTCGTTAATTACGCAATTTCATCTGCAACAAAATCAGGCTTCACCCCCGTTATTCCACCAGTGCTTGTAAATCCTGCAGCAATGGAAGGAACTGGATTTTTAGGTCAAGCGGCTGAAAATGTTTACCATCTAGAACGCGATGATGTGTATTTAGTTGGAACAAGTGAAGTACCACTTGCTGCAATGCACATGGATGAAATCTTGCCAGCAGAAAAACTTCCGCTGCGTTATGCAGGATATTCAACGTGTTTCCGCCGCGAAGCAGGAACATATGGAAAAGATACGCGCGGAATTATTCGCGTTCACCAATTCGATAAAGTTGAAATGTTCTCATTCTGTAAACCAGAAGAAGCTAAAGAAGAACACAAACGTATATTGCAGTGGGAGAAGGACTTCCTTAATGCAATGGAGATTCCTTATCGCGTAATCGATGTGGCATCAGGAGATCTTGGCTCAAGTGCTAATCGCAAATTTGATATTGAAGCGTGGATCCCAACGCAGGGCACATATCGCGAAGTAACAAGTACCTCTAACTGCACCGAGTTCCAAGCGCGCAGATTAAATATTCGCTACAAAGATAGCGATGGAACAAAAGCAATTGCAACGCTAAACGGAACTCTTGTCGCTATTCCTCGCATGATTGTTGCAATTTTAGAGAATCATCAAAATGCAGATGGAAGCGTCAATGTTCCTAAAGCGCTGCAACCATTCTTGGGCACTTCACGATTTGAGCTTGTGTGAGTTTTCGCCCCAAATTAATTGCCTCCGACTTAGATGGAACAATCGTTGCGCACTACGGTGAAATAACTGAGCGCACCATCAACGCTTTTCGCACAGCCCACGACATGGGCGTTGAAATATTCTTTGTAACTGGTCGCCCACCACGATGGATGCCAGAGATTAAAGAAGCCTTCGGGATCGGTAAAGCAATCTGCGGAAATGGTGCACAGCTATTTGATTTACAGAATCAAAAAGTTATTGAAGAGTGGCTGATTCCAGTTGACGCGCAAATCGAAACGGTAAAGCGATTACGTAAAGTAATCCCACAGATTTCATTTGCATCTGAAGCGCACAGCTACTTTCACCGCGAAAAGAAGTATGTGCCTCGCTGGGACGTTGGCTTAGATAACATCGGAGTCGATGACATCTTAGAAATTATGACTTCACCATCACTTAAATTATTGGCACGGTGTTCTGATCAAGAATTAACTTCGGATGAAATGCTTGCGATTGCTACTAAAGAATTAGCAGGACTTGTAACAGTTACACACTCAAACCCACACGATTCACTTCTAGAAATATCTGCAATCGGTGTTTCAAAAGGTGCAACACTTTCAAAGATGGCAGAGCGTTTAGGAATTAATGCAGAAGATTGCGTTTCATTTGGCGATAACCCAAATGACATTTCAATGCTCGAATGGTGTGGTCGTTCTTATGCAATGGCTGATGGACATCCAGATGCCCATAAAGCTGCGAAATCAATTGCAGAACCACACACAGATGATGGAGTGGCAATGATTATTGAGGAGTTATTGAAACTTCCTCCGTGCTAGTCCTTGCTCAATTTTTCGTGCTGGCCTTCTTCGGGTAGATTACGCGACGGAGGGCTCGCATAGCGGCCGAGTGCACCGGTCTTGAAAACCGGCAGGTGAAAGCCTCGTGGGTTCAAATCCCACGCCCTCCGCTCTTATTTATTTCACGGACTTGTGGCTGACTTCATAGCCATTTACGCATGCTTCCACCTAGCAACTTAACAATTGGCGGAGCACACTTACCCCTATAACTGTGCATAATTCTTAACACCAAAGGGGCAGTACATGTCAGGAGTTTTCTCGCCAACGCGAGCAAAGATCAAAGAGCGCACACTGCGCACTGATAAATGGTGGCTCCAACCTGCAATTACTTTCGGCGTATTAATTAGCTTCGTAATTTATGCAACATTTCGCGCATTTGAAAATAAATATTATTTTTCAGAACCACTAGTTTCACCTTTTTATTCACCATGTTTATCTACAAGTTGTATTGAAGGCTCATCCCCTCTAGGTCAACCATTTAATAATGAATACTTCGGAATCGGAATTTCACCAGCGCTCATAATCTTGATCTTCCCACTCGGATTCCGTATGACTTGTTATTACTATCGCAAGGCTTATTACCGCGCGTTCTGGATGTCACCACCTGCATGTGCAGTTGCAGAACCACACACTAAGTACACAGGTGAAACACGCGCACCACTTATTTTGCAAAATGGTCACCGTTGGTTCTTCTACTTCGGATTAATTTTTAATGTACTACTTACTTACGACGCGATTATTGCTTTTAGAGATGAAGAAGGACATTGGGGTCACATGAGCGTTGGCACGCTCGTGTTATTACTAAACGCAACCCTTCTCTGGTTGTACTCGTTGTCATGTCACACATGTCGTCACACACTTGGTGGACGCTTGAAGCACTTCTCTAAGCATCCTGTTCGTTACAAGTTATGGTCATGGGTTTCAGTTCTAAACCACAAGCACCCAACATTTGCGTGGATCTCTTTATTCGGAGTTGCTTTTGCAGATATATATGTACGCAACGTCGCTTCTGGCGCCTGGACAAATTTCTATTTCTTCTAAGTGAAAGCAGCTAATTAAATGACAAACCTCGAACGCCACTCATATGACGTAGTTGTCATTGGCGCGGGCGGCGCTGGATTACGTGCTGCAGTAGAAGCACGCGAAGCTGGTTTACGCGTTGCAATTATCTGTAAATCACTCTTTGGAAAAGCACACACCGTTATGGCCGAAGGTGGCGCTGCTGCTTCTATGGGAAACGTTAATGACAATGACAATTGGCAGGTTCACTTCCGCGACACAATGCGCGGCGGAAAGTTCTTAAACCATTACAGAATGGCCGAACTTCACGCTAAAGAGTCACCAGATCGCATCTGGGAACTCGAGCAATGGGGCGCTCTATTTGATCGCACTGCAGAAGGAAAAATTAGCCAACGTAACTTTGGTGGACATGAATATCCACGCCTTGCACACGTTGGCGATCGCACAGGTCTCGAACTTATTCGCACAATGCAACAGCGCATCGTTGCTCTGCAGCAAAAAGATGGCAAGACATATGCATCCATGGAGAGTCATCTCAAGGTATTTCCAGAGCTAACAGTTACAGAAATTATTAAAGAAGATGGAAAAGTTGCTGGTGTTTACGGATACTGGCGCGAAACTGGCGCAGAAGTTTTATTTGAAGCGCCAGCAGTAATAATTGCAACTGGTGGTGTCGGTAAGACATTTAAAATTACATCAAACTCTTGGGAAGGCACAGGAGATGGTCACGCACTTGCACTTAAAGCTGGTGCAAATCTTGTTGACATGGAGTTTTTGCAATTCCACCCAACAGGAATGGTGTGGCCGCCATCTGTTCGCGGAATTCTCGTAACAGAGTCTGTTCGTGGTGAAGGCGGTGTTCTCACCAATACAAATGGTGAACGCTTTATGTTTAAGTACATTCCGGATGTATTTAAAGATAAATACGCAGACAACGAAGAAGAAGCAGATCGTTGGTACACGGATCAAGATAACAATCGCCGCCCACCAGAGTTGTTGCCTCGCGATGAAGTTGCTCGCGCAATTAACACAGAAGTTAAAGCAGGGCGTGGAACAGAACACGGCGGAGTATTCCTCGATGTTTCAAAGCGTTTAAGTGCAGAAGTTATTAAAAAGCGCTTGCCATCTATGTGGCACCAGTTCTATGAATTAGCTGGCGTTGACATTACAAAAGAGCCAATGGAAGTTGGTCCAACATGTCACTACGTAATGGGTGGCGTTGAAGTAGAACCAGATACTGCAGCAGCAGTTGGTGTTCCAGGGTTATTTGCTGCCGGTGAAGTTGCTGGCGGAATGCACGGATCAAATCGCCTTGGTGGTAATTCACTTTCAGATCTACTTGTATTTGGTCGTCGCGCAGGAATGGGCGCTGCAGAATATGTAAAGGGCGCAAAAGCAGTTGCAGTCAGCGAAGCAGCGATTAAATCTGCTGCAGACCGCATCGAAGCACCATTTACACGTAGCGGTGGCGAAAACTCATACTCACTCCACGCAGAGTTACAAGAAATTACACATAACCTCGTTGGAATTATTCGCACAGGTTCTGAATTAAAAGAAGCAATTGAAAAGATTGCAGAAATTAGAAAGCGCAGTGCAAATGTTTCTGTTGCAGGCGGTCGTAAATTCAACCCTGGTTTCCACCTTGCATTTGATTTAGACAACATGTTGCTAGTTGCCGAAAGCACAGCGAAGTCTGCAATCTCTCGCGAAGAGTCCCGCGGTGGACATACACGTGATGACTTCCCACAACTCGATAACAAGTGGCGCCAGATAAATCACATCGCGTCCTTTGATGGCAACGTAGTTTCAGTGCGCAAGCAAGAATTACCAGCACTTCCAAAAGAACTCTTTGACTTATTTGACGTTCACGAATTAGAGAAGTACATGACAGCGGATGAAATCGCGAAAGGCGGTGCACGCTAATGGCACGCAAACTCAAGATGCGTATTTGGCGCGGGGATGCAGATAACGGTGGCTTGCAAGACGTAACAGTTGAAGCAAATGAAGGCGAAGTAGTACTCGATGTAATTCACCGCGTGCAAGCAACACAGATGGGCGATCTCGCTGTTCGCTGGAACTGTAAGGCTGGCAAGTGCGGTTCTTGCTCAATGGAAATTAACGGTAAGCCACGTCTTGCTTGTATGACACAGGTTGCTTCATATGGCGACGAAGAAACTATTACTGTCACACCACTTCGTGCGTTCCCAGTTATTAAAGATCTCGTAACTGATGTCTCATTTAATTACAGAAAAGCAATGGAAATTCCATCGTATGAACCACCTGCAAACTTAAAGCCAGGTGAAGCTCGTATGGAACAAGTAGATGTTGAACGCAGCCAAGAGTTCCGCAAGTGCATCGAATGCTTCTTGTGCCAAGACACATGTCACGTGATTCGCGATCACGAAGAGAACAAGAAGTCCTTTGCTGGACCACGCTTCTTTATCCGCATCGCAGAACTAGATATGCACCCACTAGATACTCTTAAAAACCGCAAGCAAAAGGCTCAAGAAGAGCACGGTCTTGGAATGTGCAACATCACGAAGTGCTGTACTGAAGTGTGCCCAGAGCACATTCGTATTACAGATAACGCAATCATTCCGATGAAAGAGCGCGTAGTAGATGTTAAATACGATCCACTTCGCTGGTTGGGCACAAAAATACGGAAGCGCGAAGGTATCGTTTAATACATGAGTCAGAGCGTCAACGTGCGATCAATCTCATTGGTCTCACTTGGCGGAATACTCGGTTCGCTCCTTCGCTTCACAATTACCGAACTCTTCGATAATTCGCGCACGGCAACGTTAATCGCAAACCTATTAGGTGTTGCGGTTGCAACATTCCTGATTGTCTTTATGGAACGCCGCGGCACCACGAATCAAAGACACTTTTGGTTACCAGGTTTTTGTTCAGGCCTAACAACATTTTCTGCAGTGGCGCTACTGACACTCGAACCAAGTGATGGCGGCACGATGTATTTAAGTGCCACTGTCATCGCTAGCCTGGCGATCATCGCAATTCTTATCCCGATCGTTCGCAAAGTAATTCCGGTGCGCACATGAGAGTCGCCTTCGTAATTCTCGGAGCAGCAATCGGTGCTCCTGCACGATTTGTTATTGATCAATACCTACGTAAATTCTCAAACGCTCCATGGGGAACATTTACCGTAAACGTACTTGGCTCTTTTGTTATCGGACTTACATGGGGTGCAACAGATAACACCACAGCGCTGGTTGCAATTGGATTTGCTGGCGCATTTACAACGTGGTCAACCTTTATGTTAGATATCTACTTAGCCATAGAGCAAAAGAAAATTAAAGTAGCAATCATGAATTACATTGGATCTTTGATGCTGGGATTATTTGCTGCAGCTCTTGCAATGAATCTAGTCTCTTAAAGAGGCCATCCACTTTTCAATTTGATCGGGATGACGTGGCAAATCTTCGCTTAAATTACGGCAACCATCAGCAGTA
>Ga0208082_1000516_pt1 | contig 11689 bp, 7 predicted proteins | sample LakMenE09Jun09ns_FD_150683 | JGI IMG/M metagenome (GOLD analysis project Ga0208082, IMG submission 150683) | Freshwater microbial communities from Lake Mendota, WI - 09JUN2009 deep hole epilimnion ns (SPAdes) | ecosystem: Environmental > Aquatic > Freshwater > Lake > Epilimnion/Euphotic zone ... | reverse complement strand
ATTTTATTAGCTGGGAAAAAAGATTCCATACCCAAAGTGCCTGTAAATATTTTAACTGCATTTGTAGCCAACCAAGTATTGGCCTTGCCTGCAAAGGCATTAGACTCATGAATATAGGTAGCAATATTTTTTGTTTGTGCATATTTTAACACAGGAAAACTAGAATACCCTCCTACTCCAAAAACTGCGTTTGGATTAAAATCTTTAAAAATTTTACTTACTTGAAAAAAGCTTTTTACTAATTTCCTAAGATAGGACGGCCGCTTTGATAAATTGCTACCAAAATAACCAAAACTGCTAAACCATAGTATAAAGCGATTGCTCTATGTTTGTTTACCGCATCTTTAGCCTTTTTAGAGCGTGAGTGACCAATTGTAATTAAAACAATTGAAAATAACATCATTACAGAGTGCTCAACAGTCCAGTAACGGGTAGTAGCATTGCTCATCGCTTCAGCCATGTTGGAGTAGTTAACCATTGGACTGAAAAAATACAATATCAAACCCACAAGGAACTGAGTATGGGTAGAAATCATGGCAAATAAGTTAACCTTACGATTCATTTCTGAATAAGGTTTTTTACCAAATAAGCCAACAAGCGCTAAAAATAAGGCTACCGCTAATAATAATAGTACGATATATCGTAATCCTGAATGAAGTCCAAATAAAGTTGAATACATAATTTTATATTTTAAATCAAAGTAAAGAAAAAAGTATCATAAAAAACAATGCTAAATTTCGCTATCGAGCATCCAAGTAAATTGCTTCGGGACTACTTGATAATGAGTAAGATGCGAATGGTTTAGCATTTCCACTATCAGCAAATTTAAAAGTTAGAATTTTACGCCCAGCCTTTTCGGCTACATAAATTAGGTCTTTTGTAGTTCTATCATCCCAAGCAATATCTACTGGATTTCCCAAATTAGTGTTAAGACCTTTGATTGTAGCAGCCGGTGTGACTAATTTGCCGTTCGCTGTAAACTCTGTTGTTGCATTTTTAATGATATGAATGGCGCCATCAGTATCAAAACCGCTTGCGCTAGCTTCGCCAATATCTGTTAAAAGTAAAATATCACGGTCTGCAGAATAAGAGATTCCATGTAGGCGTATGGCGCCATTTATGGTAATTTTTTTGGTCGGACTAATATTCCCTACTGCAAGTTCGGATACATTTTCAAAAAGTTGAACCTCTTTTCTATCAAGATCAACAGCAACAAAAAGTCGGTTGTTATCTAAGTGAATACCCCAGGGTTGGCCATTAAGTTTTAACTTTTTAAATGCATTTATAGTTCCTGTTAAGGTGCTAGCCTTGGTATAAACATAAATGGCACTATCAATATTACTAGAAACGTACAATACATCACGTGAACGATCATAAGCCATTTCCCTAGCACTAAGGAGTCCTTCATCTACAAAAGAGTTTCCATTTGCCAAACTTCCATCTGTATTAACCCTAAATGTTCTTATGTTCTTATTTCTTCTACTTACCTGCATAACTGTGCCCGAGTATGGATTAAAAAGAATCCCATTTCCATCGGGTAGTTTAGAGTCAAATTTATAAGGATTAGGTAAAACAGTTTGATCTGCGGGATCAAAAATCATTGTATTCACCACTGCAGCATCAGTATCTGCATTTGAAACATACAATCTTGAGACTGTACTTTGCGGCATCGGTTGATTATCGTCTTTGGTACAAGCAGACAATATCAACAATGCTAGCAGATAAAAAAACTGGAGGTCGATTCTATTTTTCATCAAAATGCAATTGATACTAATTCACGTTAGCTTTCAAAGTTAAGAGTTGAAACGGATAAATAGGCTTCAATTTTTTATAGATACGATAAAATAGATTAAGTGTTAACCAAATGTAACAGGAATGTTATATTTTAAGAGTATTGACTAACTGAATATCAGTTACATTCGAGTTTCAAAAACCAAAACTATAATGAGATATTTTCTTCTTTTATTTTTCATGCTCGCACAAGTATGCGATGCTGCGGCTCAGGAAACTTATCCTGTAAATGGCTCTTATGATAAGCGGCCAGGTTTGTATGCTTTTATAAATGCAACAATTGTGGTTAATGCAGATCAAACCATCAGCAATGGCATTTTATTAGTTAAAAATCAAAAAATTGAGGCTGTAGGCCAAGGTTTAAGCATTCCGAAAGGTTACATTCAGGTTGATTTAAAGGGAAAATACATTTACCCTTCCTTTATTGACGCCTTTACTAGCTACGGAATAAATTCTGCTTCGAGGCAATCAGCTGGATTTGGTCGTACACAAGTATTTACATCAACTAAACCTGGTGCATATGCATGGAATGAGGCAATCAGACCAGAAATTGCAGTAAAATCAATTTTTGCAATTGATGCGAAAAAGGCTGAAGATTATAAAAAAGCTGGTTTTGGTGCAGTTCAATCCATTAATCGTGATGGCATTGCTCGTGGTTCTTCGGTAGTTTCTACATTGAATAATACCGATGAAAGCACTGTTATTTTAAAAGATCAGGCTGCGGCACATTATTCATTTAATAAAGGTAGTTCTAGTAATAGTTATCCATCTTCTCTTATGGGTTCAATCTCATTATTACGCCAAACCTATCTGGATGCGACTTGGTACAAAAATCAAAAAGATGAGTATAATATTTCATTAGACGAGTTCAATAAAACTCAGAGTTTAACACAAATTTTTGAGGTAAATGATGTTTTAAGCGTGCTCAGAGCAGATAAGATTGGTGATGAATTTGGAAAACAATTTGTGTTTAAATCGGATGGTAAAGAATACCAACGCCTAAAAGAAGCAAAAGCAACAGGTGGGAGCTTTATTATTCCATTAACATTTCCAAAGGCATTTGACATTGAGGATCCTGCGGACGCAAGAAATATCAGCTTTACACAGCTAAAAGATTGGGAATTAGCGCCGACTAACCCATCAGCACTTGAAAAAGCAGGAATCAAATTTGCAATCACCAGTTTCGGTTTGGAGTCGTCAGCAAAAGATTTCTGGGCTAACCTACGTACAGCGATTGACCATGGTTTATCTGAAAGTCAGGCTTTAAAATCTCTAACAGTTATTCCAGCAGAAATATTAGGAGTGTCTGAGCAATTAGGTACTTTAAGCAAGGGTAAACTTGCAAACTTCATCATCACATCTGATAATATCTTTAAGAAAGACAATATTATTTATGAGAATTGGGTACAGGGAAGTCGCTTTAACATTGCTAAAATGGATATTTCCGACCTAAGAGGCACATACACCGTCAATTTAGATGGAAATCCCTTAGAGATAAAAATTGGCGGAACTACAAGTTCATACGATCTAAATGTTGAACGTAAAGGCGCTGATAGCATTAAGGTTAAAGGCAATATCAATCGTACGGGCGATCTTTTAAGTATGAATTTCAACTTGAAGAAAAATCATGAGGGTACAATCCGTTTAAACGCTTACATCAGCTCAACTTCACCCCTGAGCTTTCAAGGAGATGCGATTTTAGCAGATGGAACTAGTAAAAAATGGAGCGCTTCATTCAAAGAAGCATACAAAGAGCAAGCAAAAAAAGAAAGTCCGAAGCCTATAATTAGCACCGGACCTATAGTTTATCCATTAATGGCCTTTGGTTATACAGAAGCGCCAAAAGCAGAGCTTGTTTTATTCAAAAATGCTACAGTTTGGACCAATGAAAAAGAGGGGAAACTAAGCAATACAGATGTTTTAATTGAGGGTGGAAAGATAAAATCAATCGGGAAAAATCTATCTGCAGGTAGTGCAAAAGTGATTGATGCCACTGGTAAGCATATAACTCCAGGAATTATAGATGAGCACTCACATATTGCCGGTAGCGGCGGAATAAATGAGGGAGCACAATCAGTAAGCTCTGAAGTTCGCATTGGCGATATCATCACCTCAGAAGATATAAATATTTACCGTCAGTTGGCTGGAGGAGTTACTACTTCACAAATTCTCCATGGTTCTGCAAATGCAATTGGTGGACAATCGCAATTAATAAAATTGAGATGGGGTAAGAGTCCTGAAGAGCTTAAGTTTGAAGGTAGCGATGGCTTCATCAAATTTGCTTTGGGCGAGAATGTGAAACAGAGTAATTTCCAAATCCCAGGAGGAAATTTACGTTTCCCACAATCAAGAATGGGCGTTGAGCAGGTATTTATTGATGCCTTTACGCGAGCTAAAGAGTACAAAGCAGCAAGAGCTGTTAAAGGCAATAATGTAAGACCAGACCTAGAATTGGATGCATTAGTGGAAATTCTTGACAATAAACGCTTTATAACTTGTCACTCATATGTTCAATCTGAAATTAATATGCTTATGCATGTTGCAGACTCAATGGGCTTCAAAATCAACACCTTCACACATATTTTAGAGGGTTATAAAGTAGCTGATGGAATGCAGAAACGTGGAATTGCAGCTTCTACATTTAGTGATTGGTGGGCTTATAAAAATGAAGTTGCAGAGGCTATTCCATATAATGGCAAGCTGATGCATCAAGTAGGTGTATTAACTGGCTTTAATTCGGATGATGCAGAAATGGCTAGAAGATTAAATCAGGAAGCGGCAAAGGCCATTACTTATGGTGCAATGAATGAAGAAGATGCCTTAAAATTAGTTACATTAAATCCGGCGAAAATGCTCCACATAGACAATCGTGTAGGTAGTGTAAAAGTTGGTAAAGATGCTGATTTAGTGCTTTGGTCTGATAATCCACTCTCTATTTACGCAAGGGCAGAAAAAACTTTTGTAGATGGTATTTCCTATTGGGACATCGATCAAGATGCACAAAAGCTAAAGGCATTAAAGGCAGAGCAAGGCAGAATTATTCAAAAAATGATAGATGCTAAGAGCGGTGGAGCTACAACTGTACGCCCTGTAATGCAGCGTCAGAGCCTTTATGAGTGTGAAACATTAGAAAACCTCGACCTTTCAGCACAAAATCAATAATTAAGAAAATGGAGATCAACATGAAAAAATATATAGGATTTGCGGGTTTAATGCTTTGTGCAGGATTCGCATTCGGACAAGCAACAATTATGCCCTCAAAGCCACAAGCAACGGCAGTGGCGATTGTTGGAGCAAGTATTCATACGGGAGCGGGACAAGTGATTGAGAATGGATATATCAGCTTTGAAAATGGAAAAATTACTGGAGTTGGAAAAGCAGATGGGATGAATTTTAATTCGAGTAAAACCACCATAATCAATGCAAAGGGTAAGCATGTTTATCCGGGTTTTATTGCAACAAATACAAGCCTAGGATTAATTGAAGTTGAGATGGGTGCAAAAGGTACAGATGATCAAGAAGATGTGGGGCTAATAAATCCACATATCCGTTCCATCATTGCCTACAATACCGATTCAAAAGTTATTCCCACATTACGTTCGAACGGAATTTTGATGGCTGAACCAACACCAGCAGGAGGATTAGTCTCAGGACAATCATCTGTTGTTGTTCTTGATGGCTGGAACTGGGAAGACGCCGCTTATAAAAAAGACATCGGTATCCACATGAATTGGCCTGTACTTAGAGGGCGCGGTGGTTTCGGACAAGGCGCTACATCTCCAGCAACAGATCCGAAGGAGGCACAGCAAAAGCAAATTAGCGACATAGAGAACTATTTTATCGAAGCAAGAGCATATTCAGAATTGGCTAAACCGGCTGAATTTAATTCACGCTTTGATGCAATGAAAGGACTCTTTAATGGGAGCAAAAAGTTATTTGTGCATGTAAATGGTTCAAAGGACATCATCATGGCGGTACAATTAGCGAAAAAATTCGGTATGAGTCCTGTAATTGTTGGTGGTACAGAATCCTATTTAGTTACAGATTTTCTTCGCAATCAGCAAGTACCTGTTGTTATAATAGAAACACAAACTCTTCCAGATAGAACCGAAGATGATGTTTATTTGCCTTATAAACTACCGAAACTACTTCAAGATGGAGGAGTTTTATACGCCCTAACTGGTACTGGCTACTGGCGCCAGCGTAATTTACCATTCGAAGCAGGAACGGCAGTTGCTTATGGTTTAACAAAAGAGCAAGCCTTGTCTATGATTAGTCTAAACCCAGCTAAAATTTTAGGGATAGATAAAACAAGTGGAAGTTTAGAAAAAGGGAAAGATGCGACACTATTCATTTCAGATGGTGATGCACTTGATATGTTAGGGAATAAAGTTGAGGCGGCATTTATTTTGGGGCGTACCATAAATTTAGATAACCTACACAAGCAATTGTACAAAAGATATTCCGAAAAATATGAACTAAAATAGTTCATCAAAAACAGAAAATCCATAAAATAAATAAGCTCCTGATTGGCAGGAGCTTATTTAAAACAAACCAATTATAAACCTATTGAATGTGGTTTGCTGTAGGGGAAGGATTCGAACCTTCACGAAGCAGTTATTTCCCTATTACGGTATTTCCCAAATCTTCGCCACCGAGACGAGGAGGTGTGTCTGCCAAATTTCACCACCCTACAGTGTGTAAGCAATATTATTTTCTGATTGCTTAATACAAATGTAAGTAAAAGACTTATTTATTACAAATATTTTAATCAATGATTTTTATTTTTATAAGTATTTTAATATTTTAATGATTTTGTTATTATTTTGATAATTTGAATAAAAAATTAAATCGAAAATTTAGAAATTGATAATTTGATTAATACATTTTGATATAATAAAGGAGATTTTTTATATTAACTGATTAAGAATAATAAATTGGTGCTTATTACGTTAAAAATAAATTTATAAACTGGGTGTCTAGATATTTGGATATCTCTCAGCAAATGAATTATTTTTTAAAAAATAACTAGTAGATTTATTTGTTCAACAATCAGAATCATTTTTAAAAATTAAAGCATGAAAAAATTAAGTATTATTTTCTTACTAACATTGCTAATTAGTTTCAGCGCGAGTGCTCAGGTATATCTTCAAGATATAGATGGAAAAACTATCATGGAAAAAAATGAGTCAAACATTGTTGGATCCCCATTTTTTAATACTGCTTTTATTGAAGGAAAAGTTACGTTAACAAACGGAAAAAAATATGAAAACATTCCCTTGAAATATAATTCTTTAAATGATGAGTTATACTTCAAAAACCCTAAAGACAGTTCTTTGCTAAGTTTTGTAGTCCCAGTGAAAGAGTTTGAACTATCTGGCACAACATATATTAGTGGCTTGCCTGATATAGATAAATTTACCAGCAAAAGTTTTTATGGTTTATTAGCTGATGGGAAAATAAAGCTCTTATATAAAAACTACAAAACAATTTTTGAAATCAAACCATATAACTCAGCCACTACTGAGAAGAGATATGAGAATAACGTATCCTACTATCTTTTAAAAGATGGGAAAATGAGTCGTTTTAAGCCTAGCAAAAAAGATTTTTTAATTCTTTTTCAGGATAAAAGTTCAGAAATCGATGCTTTTTTAAAGAAAGAGAAAATTGATTTTAAAAATAATATAGATTTGGCGAAGGTATTTGATTATTATAATAAATTATAATAATCAAATTAAAGAATTACTACTAAATCCTAGAACAACTGAATCAATCAAAAGTGAGTATAAACTGATTTAGTTAAATTCCAAATCCCACCAAAATAAATAAGCTCCTGATGGGCAGGAGCTTATCTAAACTAACCAATTATAAACCTATTGAATAAGGTTTGCTGTAGGGGAAGGATTCGAACCTTCACGAAGCAGTTTTTTCTCTGTTAAGATATTTCCCAAATCTTCGCCACCGAGACGAGGAGGTGTGTCTGCCAATTTCACCACCCTACAGTGTGTAAACAATCTTTTTTGATAATTGCTTAATCAAATGTAAACGAATAGGCTATTTATTGCAAATATTTAAACAAACTATTTTAATTTTTACGTAAACAATAATTATATTGCACAATTATTAATAATTCATTAATTTAAAATGGAAAATCGCAACCAAAATTTCGAACTTGACAATCTAGATACACAGATTTTATCTATACTCATGGAAGATGCTACTATTCCATACACAGAAATTGCTAAAAAACTGATTGTATCTGGAGGAACTATACATGTCAGGATGAAAAAAATGCAGGATATGGGCATTATTAAGGGTTCTCACTTAATTATTGATCCTCAACGTATTGGATATGACATTTGTGCTTTCTTGGGAATTTATCTGGAAAAAGGTTCTCAGTATAAAGATGCAGTAGAAAGTCTTAAAAAAATAAAGGAAGTAGTTGAACTTCACTATACCACAGGTTCATATAGCATGTTTGCCAAAATCATTTGTAGAGATACTAATCATTTAAGGCAAGTACTAAATGAAGACATTCAAGGGGTAAAGGGTATTCAGCGGACAGAAACCTTGATCTCGCTTGAGGAAAGCATTAAAAGACAGATTACGCTTTAATTATTCATAAAAAAGCACCCTAAAATAATTTAGGGTGCTTTAATAAGATTTATATTCTCTTATGCCTCCTTGTATAAGACACTCTTTACAGCTTTAACTACTTTATCTGCATTTGGAAGTGCTTCCGCAATCAAAGTTGGAGCGTAAGGTAGAGGAACATCCGCACATGCAACACGTAATACTGGAGCATCTAAGAAATCAAAGGCATCTTTCTGTACTTTGAAAGCCACTTCAGTTGCAATTGATCCTAGTGGCCACGCTTCTTCAACAAAAACCATACGATTAGTCTTTTTAACTGATTTTATTACTGTTTCATAATCAATCGGACGAACAGTACGAAGATCAATTACTTCAGCATTAATTCCATCTTTACTTAATTGTTCAACAGCAGGCATTACTACTCTTGTAAGCATTTTACCGAATGTTACAATCGTTACATCTGTACCTTCTTTTACAATATTTGCTTTGCCTAATGGAATGTAATATTCTTCTTCAGGAACTTCTCCTTTATCGCCATACATTACCTCAGACTCCATGAAAATAACTGGATCTGGATCAATAATAGATTGCTTTAATAAACCTTTTGCCTCATAAGGTGTAGATGGAACTACTACTTTTAAACCAGGACAGTTCGCATACCAATTCTCAAAATTCTGTGAATGTTGTGCGCCTAATTGGCCTGCATTACCTGTAGGGCCTCTAAAAACTATCGGACAAGTAAATTGACCGCCACTCATGCTATTCACCTTTGCAGCTGCATTAATTACCTGATCTATCGCAACAAGAGAGAAGTTAAAGGTCATGAACTCAATAATCGGATTTAATCCGTTCATTGCTGCACCAACACCTATTCCAGCAAATCCTAATTCGGCAATTGGAGTATCAATAACTCTTTTTTCACCAAATTCGTCAAGCATACCCTGACTTACTTTGTAGGCTCCATTGTACTCAGCAACCTCTTCACCCATTAAAAAGACCTTCTCGTTTTTACGCATTTCTTCATTTAATGCTTCACGAAGTGCCTCTCTGAACTGTATTTCTCTCATGTGTAAATTCAATTTTTGGAAAGCAAATATAGGTTTAATTTTGAAAATTATACCATAATCTAAGCCACTGAGCCAATTTTGTGATAAATTTTACCCTTATCAAACTTAAATTAGCCTTAGCCAAAATGCAATGTGAAACTTACAAGGTAAATTTGCTTGTACTAATGCAAAAACCTATCTATCAAGTCATTCAAAATACTAGCGCTGACAAATTCCCTTAAAATCGCAGTATGTACATGCATTCAAATTATCTGTCTGGCGGAAAGGTACCTCCGGATTAAAAAGCTCAGTAAATTTCTCCTTCATTTTAAGTTCTAACTTCGACTTAAATTCTATTAAATTCTCATCAATCAACTCAATGTGTTCGGACTTAGATTTTTTATTAAAAATAGTCCCTTTAGAAAAATCTTTAACCGTGTACAAATGTGGTTCAACACCTTGAACATTATTACATTTTTCATAAACAAGGGTATAGAATAGCGTTTGCAGTAAAGCCTTATTTTGACTTTTATCATCATCCGAAAATAAGCCCTCAAAATCTTTAAAAGCTAAACTATCCTTACCCGTTTTATAGTCAACAATTCTGGTTTTACCATTTATTGTATCAACTCGATCAATAATACCCATTAACCTCACCTGTTCCTCTTTTCCATCAAGTTCAAAGCTAAACAAAGGCGCATATTTATCTTTATGTTCAAGCTCCTTAATTACGAAGGGTGCAATCGAGGCATCATGCTCTAAAATTTTAAGTGCATATTGCTCAATTACCTTCAAAATAATTTGTTGTAAGGCACTTAGCTCCAATTTGTCTAGATTAGGATTAAGATTTAATTCCTCAGACATAGAATCTTGGCACATCTTCGGCAAAAGCCTCTTTCGCAGCTCAATATACTCAGCACTTACTTCCATACCTATTGAATCTTGATAAAAATGATCCATAACGGAGTGAAGCATGTTACCCACTGTATTGGCGCCAATATGATCTGGAAGCTCTTCAGGCTTTTTCAATTTGGCCACTTTAGCATAGAAAAACTTTAGGGGACATAGTAAATAATCATTAAAGCCAGAGGCAGATATTTTATTCTCATACTTTGCGTCGGGGTTTCTTTGGAGATATTTTCTTAGTTTTTCAAGAACTAATCCATCCTTCTCTACGATTATTTCCTGTTTGAGGGCATTTTCTATCGGCTGATTTTGCTGCAATACATAATTAAATTTACAGGAAGTTTCAAACTCCAATTGTTTAATAAATCTACTGGCTTCACTTGGAGCGGTATCACCGGCAACGCCATTGTAAATCAAGGTAATTTTTTTACCACAATGTAGCAAACGGTAAAAGAAATAGGCAAAAATAGAGTTTTGATTTTCAAGTACTGGTAAACCAAAAGCGCGCCTCACATTATCTGGAATAAATGAAGGGGTGATGCTCACCTTAGGTAAAACACCCTCATTCATGCCTAGAACAACAAGTTCATCAAAATCGAGACATCTACTTTCCAAAAGCCCCATCACTTGTAAACCAACCAAAGGCTCGCCGTCAAAAGGAACTGAAAGTCCCGAAAGTGCACGCCTTATTAATTTAAACACAAATGAAGCCTTCAGCTCTGGTCCTGTTGGGTTATTCACCAAGTCTTCAAAGCTATCCGACAGAATATTTAAATTTTTAACCGCTTCGGCGATAAGTAGACTTTCTAATTTTCGTAATTCAACGATTTCTTTAGAAATAAATAGAAGAAAACTTCCAAGGTTCCGAATAGACTGGGCAGGGTTTTCATAGCGACTAAAGACCATTTCAGCTGTTTTATCTAGCTTTTTTAACTCCTCAAGATTAAACCATGCTTTTTTATCACTAATAATTTCCTTGTGAATTCTGCTGCGATTCTCGACAGAAACTCCAATTAAAGGATTAAGAATAAAGCTTAAAACATGAGGGTAGCTTATGATATTCTTGCCACTACTAGCAATTTCATCTTGAATCTTAAGCCAAAGGTCGCATATTCCAAAAACTGCCGATTGCTCAAAAGGATAACCCATGGTGATGTTTAAATTTTCATCATCAAGAGTTTGAAGTACCGGTAATAACAAACCTTCATCGGCAAGAATAATGGCTTTTGAGCCCGCATTATCCTTACTTTCATCAGCAGCGAGAACTTGTTTTAAAATTTTTCCCTGTGCCACTTGGCCCATTGCCTGGACAATTGTAAATTCCTTTTCAGGCTGATTAATGCGGTTTTCCT
>Ga0208082_1000515_pt1 | contig 11711 bp, 4 predicted proteins | sample LakMenE09Jun09ns_FD_150683 | JGI IMG/M metagenome (GOLD analysis project Ga0208082, IMG submission 150683) | Freshwater microbial communities from Lake Mendota, WI - 09JUN2009 deep hole epilimnion ns (SPAdes) | ecosystem: Environmental > Aquatic > Freshwater > Lake > Epilimnion/Euphotic zone ... | reverse complement strand
TAACCTTTTCTGCAAAATTTCCAAAGGTGTGTGGACATCTTGAATTCTTTGTATTCCCCGATTTATGGACATAACTATTGCTTTTACAGGAAGATGGTCTCCCCGATTTACTGTCAAATATTCTGGGTTTTGTCTTACAAAATCGATCCATTCGGCCAGGGAAAAAGAATGTTTTGGCAATTTGTCATAAAAATCACCCACTGTGAGGTCTTTCAAATTGTATCTTTCCATGTCACCAGGGGGCATTCCCTCCCTGGTGAGAAAATCGGCGAAATTCTGTGATGTCCTCACAAAGTGGAGCTGAACCTTTGGATAGTCTGAGATCAGTTTAAGACACCACCGCTTTATTTTTACAGAAGAGTTGTGTACTTTTGCAGAAAAGAGATAGTATAGCACCCTAGAATCTGTCATCACATTTACTTTCACCCCAGATATAAACCTTTGCAGTGTGTATAGAGCTGTCAGGAGGGCAAATATTTCAAGATCTATAATAGGTCTGGACTTGAACGCTTCAGGTACTGTTTTGGAGACATAAGCAATGACCTGGACTTTCCCTTTAAGACTGTCATTTTTAAATTCCAAATGCTTGTTTAGAAAAAATGGCAAAAATATTTCTTGGTTTTCTCTCATATAGATTCCATAGACTAGAGGAGGAGTGTGACTCGTGGCCACATTGAAGGAAAAGATCGGTTTTTGCTTATGTCTGTCCAAAGACGATATAAATATCATTGGTCTATGTAGCTCTGTGGAGAGTGATTCGGCTAAATATAGTTCAGGGTCCAGCCCCACCTTCCCACTCACAAAATCATTTATAAAATCGGTGTAATCTTTGTAGTTGAGATCAAATGTGAAGTCCTTTAATTTATTGTTGAGTATACCATTTTTTCTCATACGCTTCACTGCTTTCATTCTGTACTCTTTTACTGTTAAAACATTACTTCCATAGAGCGACAAGGTGGAGATGGTGGACCAGAAGAAAGAATCGTGTACATTATCTTTAGTGTACCCAAGCAGTTTCCCCTCCTTTAATACATTAGGGGGCCGTGTTTTTACTTTTGTAGGGGTTGGCTTTTCAATGGGCAGAGATGTGTACAATTTTACTGGCTCATAGGGCAATTCTTTATCATATATTATTCTATGGACTTCATCTTCCAGGTCTAGGCATTCTGGCACCACTTTTTCATTGTTTCCTTTTATTTTCTGTAAAAGAACTGCACCCATAGTGCTTGTGCTTGTGCTTGCATCTGTGTAAAGATATTTTTCGGCCTTTTCATTTATCAAATTTCCAAATAATGGCTCCCTAATGAGCATCTCTTTGATCTGATTGAAAGCTTTCATGTGTTTTTCAGTTGGATTAAAAATTTCTTTACTGCTTGTCAAAGGTGTCAGAATGCTAACCTGTTCGATTACAGCCATGGGGATGACCCTTCTAAGAGAATTTACTAACCCCAAAAATGCCCTTGCTGATTTTTTGCTATTGGGGAACTTGAAATCCCTTACTTTCTCAATACGCCTGGGATCAGCCACGATAAAATCGTGGCTGATGTACCAGCCAAGGAATAAAATTTTACTTCTTGCCCATTCACATTTCATAACATTAATCTTAGCCCCATGGAAAGCCAACCTCTCTACCGCTTGCTCTACATTTTGAAAGTGTACAGCCACGGTCTCTGCATAGGTAGGCCTTAGTGTACTTGTGACCAATATATCATCCATATAATTTGTTACTGAGTCCAAAGGATCCCATTCTTGTTTTACAACATTTTCAGATTCATAGATTACATTTCCCTCCCTATCTCGTACTGGTTTATAATGCAATATCCGGTTCATGGCGTCTGTAAAAAGCATAGGGCTACAACTGGAGCCTGTGGGCAGGGACACCCACTGAAAAGATCCAGAGGGGGTGAGGAAGGTTGTGAGGGCACAACTCTCCTCATCCATACGTAGGCCCATGAAGGCATATCTTAAATCTAAAGAGGTGAAAAGGGCTTTGCCTTGCAAAAGCTGTAGTGTCCTAGAAATGTCTGGGATGACACTACTGGGGGTTTCTATGAGGGGGTTTATAGGAGAAAAATCTACTATTAGTCTCCCTAGGGTACCAGGCTTTGCTCTTGGTACTAAATATGCACTGAGGCCGTATAAGTGGCATCCATTTGGGGAAACTGGAGACCTTCTAATATAGCCATATTTTATCAAAAAGTCACAAATGTCATCCAAGTGCCTTTGGTCACTGGGTGAGATGTGAAATATTCTTTTGCTACGAGGTAGTGTTTCTCCCTCCCTTAGCCTCAGTCTTACATATCCTAATGTTAAAGAAAAATTTCCACTATCCATGGCATGCAGGGCTACTGCTTGGGGATATTTTTGCAAAAAGATGCTTTTTAAATGCTCTCTAAACTCAGGTTTCTGGCTAGATAAGTCTATAGCTTCTTCTGCATTCTTAAAAATTACAGTAGGCAGGTCTATGCCTTGAGGCTCAATTATTTCCTCATCAATTTTCCCTTCCCCCGAATAAGTTGGCTCTCGTGCCATTACAGTGTCAGCCACATCAATATCTGACACCTTAATATCCTCCTCTATAATTTTGGATACCTGGTTGATTGTAAAAATTGGGAGGGGGTGGCATGGCACCTCCTCACTGTATAATATCTCCCTGCCAAGTGGAAATTGCTTCAGAGCTGTCACAAGGCAGCTTCTGTATTTCTTATCAAATTCTATGGCTTTATAATCATTTATAAGCTCATATTTTCCCCGTATGATTCCCATATAGCACATATTTGATGTGTTTTTGACTAGAGCTTGTGCCTCATAACAGCCTAATTCTGTAGAAAAACTTAGGTCTGTACGAGAGGGAATGATAGTAACAGGACCCAATTGATGGGAGGAGATTAAAATAAAGTCAGTTCTTATAACTGGTGCTGATGGGGGCAAATAGAAGTTTACTTTTAGCGTCTCAAATGGGTTAACTTCCACAAATTTACTTTCACATGCGTATATTTTGCTAGGGGATTCATGATATGTGTCACATGTGAAAGGTTCAGGTTTTGTGAATAGCAAAAAGGGATGGGGTACATTATCAACATGTCTGTAACCCAGTTCTCCCCCTCCATCTTTCAATAAGTTTGCCCCAAGCAAAAACTGTGTTTGCTCTGGTACATCAGGAATTACGTATATAGTACAAAGTATCCCTGTATGTTTTATCCCAAATTTTAATGTACAGTGGAAGCTTCCACATACTTGGAGCCCAGTATTGCTAAAAGTGGTTATAAGGGGAACATTTTCTTTGTCTAATTTTATTTTTAGGTTTAGCCTTTTGAAGAGAGACAAATGCATAATAGTCAAATCAGACCCAGAATCCATGCAACCAATAATTCTATATTTTCCGATGTATGTTACAGTGTAAATCTTTTTATCTGAACAGGAAACATTGTATACATTTGCAGTTGCAGAAATTTTACTATAGCCCGCTATTTCCATTAGTCTGTCCCCAAGGTCAATTTTGCTGGATTCTGTTTCTGTTTGTACTTTGTTCCCCGAGTCCTGCCCCCCTGGAGATAGTCACGATGAGAATTTTCCGTTTTTGTACGGGCATAGATAACTAGGATGGGAGAGTCGAGGATTCACATGAGGAGGGCAAGCTGGACAGGTGTCCTTGCAGGGCATGATGGACACTGTCCTTCCATTGGAGTCTACCATGTTGGGGCACCCTTGGGCTGCCCTATGGTCAGTCTTGCCACAGAGTGAGCAATAGTTTCTGTTTGCTTGATTCTGACTGTTTGAACCCCCCCTCTTTTGGAAGTTTCCTCGGCCCCTGAAATTCCCTCTAGCTTCATTATTCCCCCTACTGGGTGCCTGTGGAGTTCTATTTGCACTCATGTTTGTGTTTTGTCTATCCTGCCAGGGCTTACGAGGGCCCTTTTTGTCCATTCTTTTAACAAATGGTCTTTTCATATTATTATTTGTTGGCTGGCCAGCCTGGACTTGCCATATATTATGATGGCTTTGTGCTTCACTGCTCGTATTTTGTACAGGGCTTGAAGGGACAGTTGTCTCATTTCGAGTCACACTGTAAGAAGTAAATTTCTTCCCCTTGCTATTATTCCTATTTTGAGTGCTTTTCCTATCTGCTGACCTTCCTTCCCCATTGGCCCCATTGGCCTTGATGTCCATGTCTATGGCATGCCTGTACATATTCAATTTCCTAGATAGCTGATCAGCTGTGGGGTTACTACCGAGCTTAGCTGCTAGCTCATTATTAGTGTTTATTACTAGGATGGAGGACTGGGGAGGAAGGCTTCTAGTAAGTGCTGTTATAATTTCAGCATTGTAAGCTGCTTCTCTAGTCACCCCAGCAGGCATGTTGCTAACCACTCTGGTAGCCAGCTCTTCAATGTGAGCTTCTGCCTTGGCAAAGTCTGAGCTTTTTGGTATCCTATATGCCATGAGCTGGGTCCTAGCCGCCTCGGGCTGGATTCTTTTGTCATAATGACTCAAGAATATGTGAAAGATGGACTCGATGGATTTGCCATGGTCCATCATCCTAAGAAGCAACAGATGAGCTCTCCCAGTTGTGGAGTATCTCATCATCTCTAGGAACTCTTCTCTAGAGAGATTACAGGCTTTTTGCATAGCTTTTAGCGTGTGCAAATATTCAAGAATTGGCATGCCCCTTGGGTCTCCTGAAAATTTATTTGAGCCTGTGGGTAGCAACCTAAGACAGTCTCCCCTTGCTCGGGAGTCCTTTAGAGTGGGTGTTTTTGAAAAATCTTTTGGGGCCTCTACTGCCTGGTTCAAAAGATGGGCATTAAATTCTCTTTCCAAGAGTGCCTCTTCCATTTCTGCTGCCCCCTGCTTTATTTTTCTTTGGATCTTATTTTTCTCACCCAATTGCCAGTTGTAAAAATATGTGCACATATCGTCCACACTGATGGGCATACTTGCTAGGCCTAGCTTTTCATGTACTTGTGTCTGCCCATTAAGCAATTGGAGCCAAAGTTTTCCAGCAGGGTGATTGTTAGTAAAATCTTTATATTTTTGCAGATTTTTATCAGTGTCCGGGTTCAAATCTGATGCATCCGGCTCATTCCACCCTGTTTCATCCATGGATGGGACTTCCTGTCCTACATTTTGCTCATCCCTGTTCATTGGACCGTCGTCTTCATTGAACAAATCTGGGATGCTAGGTGTGCTACTGAAGGGAGTTGATGCATTCGATCCCTTCTTTTTATTAAAAGGGTTAGGCATTTTTAATTTAGACTTTTTCTACCAGCTGGTGCCTAACTATTTTAGTCTTGATATCCCCTTTAAACAGTCTTTGCTGTTGCCAAGTGGCTATATCTCACACTATGTTGTGAGAAGAGAAGAGAGAGTTGAGGGGGGGGGGGGGGTTATATTAAACTGAAAACCTATCAGGCTTTGTTATGATTAGTTCCCCTCAACTAAGTGGTGTGAAGCCTACACACTTTTTCTCTCTTCAAATTACAGATAGGTTTTTATATGTACTTTTTAACAATAGAACAAGGCTCCCAGTAGTCTTCTTACTTGGGGGTTCTTGCTGTTGTTGAAGAATATGTCCACCAGGTAGATGTGTCGACTTTATTCAATAGCGTAGATAACTAACAATTTATTGGTAGGTACCTTCCCCTTACACTATAAAAAATAGATAAAAAAAAATTGAAATAGTTTACGGTTTCGATTTTAAAACGGACGATGCACCATTTGTGTACGAGTGCGGTTTGTTACTACGTTTTGTGATGTTGTGTCGTTTCGAAATAAACCGTTATGTAACTGTACCGACTCTACTACTGTTTGCTTTTGTCAACCTTTAGGGTCAAATGAGGAAACCGAATAATAAAACAGAAGTTCAAGTTTGGCGACTTTCACCCCCTCTTTCTATCAATCGGCGGTTGCTTATCACTCTAATATACCAGTCAGTAAAGATCTGTTTCAACTTCTTATTTGCGCCAACAAATAATCCCTTGCAACTATCCCTTTACAGTGCCACACCCCCGGTATACCTTTTACCCCGTATATGTCCTTTAGAGACTGATCGCTGGTTCAAATAGATATCGAATGCGTCTGCCCGAGAGTCGTATATGAAACCGTCAACACTATTTCAATAAATGATTTCGAAACTGAATATAAGTTCTACGCTATCTCGCCCTTTAAGGCAGAATAAATTCAGAAGACACACTCCCTTTAATAAACCCCCGGTGGTACTATAATCAACAATCAAACAGAGAACAAGGGTAAAAATATATAAATTTTTATTTGATTTTTAAAAGGTTTTTAATAGATAAAATACAAGACAAAAATAAAGTATTTCAAAGACAAATATCAAATGAACTTAAAGTTAAAGTAAAAGTAAAGTGGAATCAAAACAATGTTAATACAATCTCCTACAATCAAAGAAGGAAAAAGTTCGATATATTTTTGGAAACAAAAATAATCTGGGCTTTTATGCCAGCAAAGCGGATTTGGGATGGATTCTCAGAAACTCTATGCAAATGGTTCTCAACGTATAACTATCCCCAAGGTTTATGCTCCTATCCTATCCTTACGAAGAAAAGGTAGTAAATTCAGACCTGTTTAGCTGAAGATTTCTCAATACTGGTCAAAACAGAGAGAACTCAGTTTTAATCAGGATAGAGAGCCGGGCAGGAACTGATTTTTGGCAGTTCCTAATGGGTTTATATACAGGCAGGATAGGAGCAAAAACTATGCGCGCAAACTTCATAATATGGTGAAATAATTCTTGAAGCTTCCATCCCATCTCCTGGTTTTTGCTCTGGACTTCCTGGTACAGCTGGCCTGAGACATAAAAGGTAGTTTAATGGCGCGTGGTTTATAACAAGAGGTTTCGTGATTTTATTGGTTCGAATAAATGGTTTTGGCGGTGTACATGGGAGAAGAGGTTGCGTGTTAAACTAGAGCCTTTTTAAATAAAACAATTACATGAACTATAAGTCTTTATTTAAAGTAAAGATTGTTTGAATTCATTTTTCGATTTGTGCAAATGTTTCAGAGGAGGCTCGATCCCACGCACCTCCGGGTTAGAGTTCACCGCCTTATCCACTACACCACGGGGGAGGGGGTTTTTAAAACTCAAAATCAAGGCTATTTGAAGATACCAAGATTTTGAGGATTAATTTTTTTTATTATTGGCGAATGTTGGTCGTTTAAGAAAAACCAACATTCACCCATTAATATGAAAATATTATAGCTGGGGCATCCTGCCACACATTCCCCTTTCCCCACAAAAACAAGAAAAAATTTTAATTTTTTCCATTTTTAAATTTTGTAGTTTAACCACGAACCCGGGCCCCCTTTCATTGGTAGGCTAATAAAATTGTGATTAAAATATCTACTTGTTCCTTCTTATTATGTGGCTTACTAGGATCACATTATTTTATACAGCATTGACATGTACATCACATTAATGTTGACATCTCCATGTGCTACATACGTTGTGAGTGTGAAGAAGAATATTGTCATATATTGTACAACAAAAACATATATATATATTATAGATATTACCATATATATATCTCTCCTAAATCTGTGATTGGGTTCTTTGGCTCGTTTGTTTATGTAATAGTAATTGTCAATTTCAAGTGTGCCATGAAAAATGAGCTTCCCGAAATAAATATGAGAGGACAAAATCTCTGTTATTCCTAAAGTTTGTAGGCAGCTTCTCCAGATGCAGTCCCTTACCTAGAGCAATTTATACCTCTGTTCTTTGCCCACTCTTTCTCCAGTGCTTCTTCCAGGTAGCTGATTCTCGATTCCTTGGCCTGGAGGTATTTTCTCAATGAACTTACCTGTGTAGTCTTCCTTTCTACCTCCTTTCTGAGCTTAGCTATAATCTTATCTTTCTCAGCGAGCATCCCTTCTCTCCTTTCTGCTTGCTTCAGCAACAGGTCCAGGTTTCTTTCAAATTTCTTGAGTCCTTCCTTCAGGTCGTCATTCCTAGCCTTCTCGTGCTCATATCTTATCCTTTCTGATTCCTTCGACTGTTTGAAACAGTCTATGACGACTGCCAATTCCTGACCTGTGACCACTGGACCGTGCATTATGTTTTCATGCTCAGTTTTCAGAGCCTTGAACTTTCTCTCCCATTTCCTGTTGTGTGCACTTATTTTCTTCCAGTGTTTCTCTGTTGCCCTATAACCTGTTGCTTCACACTCGTATGTTGGCATGTCTTCCTCGTCATCAGATGACGAGCTGTCAACCAGAGCAGGCAGTCTTTCATCCGTATCTGAGACACCACATGGGTATACACACTCCTTGTGCTTCCTACCTCTCGTTGGGAGGATGTTGTCTATCAGCTGCCTCATTTCTATCTCTTTTGCTTCCTCCATCCATTGTACTCTCTTCCTTACCATTTCTGGACTGCTATCTGTACCTGACTCGTGTTCATCAGATGGCTCCTTTTCTGTGTTGCTATCTACGTGTGTCCTATTCTCTGTCTCATTCCACAAACCTTTCTCTACCCAGTCTTCCTTTTGCTTTTCTCTTTCAGCTTCTGCTTCTTCTGGCTCTATTTCTCCTTCGTGCCAGTCTTCATCTTTCTCGTTTCTTAACTCTGCTACTATCTCTTCCTGCTCTGCAAGCGTGCTCTGTGCCCCTAGCAAACTAAGCCTTTTTGCTTCCTTCATGTGCATGGCCTGGTCTTCCTTTTCGAGTGTTCTATTTTCTGCTTGCTGTCCCAGGCAGTCGGCTATGCTGATGCAGTCTGGTCTAAAACACCATCTGCACTCTGGTTCAATTACTCTCTTCTCTATGACAGAGTCTCTGTTTAGCCTGGCTGCAATTCTGGACATCTCCGCTATAAAGCTGCTGTCCTCATACCCTTCATCTTCTGTTTCTAGGTCTGATGTGCATGTAGTGTTGTTGGTGTGCTCTGAGTCCATTTTATCTGTTGTACAAATGTATTTCTCAGTATTTTGCGTACCCACTAAAAGCTTTTAGGCCAGTAGCATATACAATGTACATATGCGCACTCTGAGAGGGGGGGGGGTTAAACAGGCTACTGTTCAATTCAGTTAGCTTTTGACTTTCCTTTCGTTTGCACGTGAAAGGAGGAAAAAGTTGAGTTTAAGCAGAAGTAAGATCAAAGAGAGGAAAACAATGAAGATTTTTGGAGTGATGATTTTTCTCGTGCTACTCTCCCTTGCTGAGGCTCGCCCCCTGAAGTTTGATGTCCCCCTGATTGAGGTGACCCCTGCTGTCTACACCAAGGCCACTGAGAACCTGGAGTCGTCAACTGAGGATTCTGCCTACTGGGAGATCGTAACTGTGGATGACGACCTTGCCCAGCGCTCCTCTGTTAGTTCCTTCAAGGATGGCCTGCTCAACTTTGTGCCCACTCTCGCCCCCCTGATCCTGGAAAACAATGACACTACCACGACTTCTGCCCTTCCTGTTAGCTCCGCCTTCAGGAATGACTACGACGACCTTGCCAATGACACTCTTGCCTATCAGCTGGACCGGTTTTCCAACGATTCCCGTATCTCGGAGCCGGGGGCCAAGATGGAAGCAGTCACTCTGAGCCCCTGGGAAATTGTGAAACTACTGTGGAACAGTGTAGACACACCGGTGGCGGTGGGGGCTGCGTTCTTTGTTGGTAGGTACAATTAGCTGCCACGTACTGTATTATACGATTTACGCCCTGTATACCTAGTTTGCTCACAATTACACCCTCCCCCCAATATGCAAGTGGTACCTTTATACTTTCTAAAGTGTATACTACACGGTAGTCGTCTATATACTGTTGGTATAGTATTTGAACACTTTAGCACTATCTGCGCGGAACAACGGGTGAAGGCTGGGCCCTTGTTCCCTATCTCATTAGGATAGATTTTCTCGCAAGACAGCTATGACGTTATACGTTACAGGCTTACAATTGGGCTCGTGATCATATTGGAACGGCGTAGGCGTAGGGTACGGTTTTAAGTACGATTTGGCTAATATTAGTACCTTTACCGTTTAAGTGTTGCTGACAGCCTGGTCCACCGCCTCCTGTATCGTCTGGGCAGTCTACTGCTGCCGCTGCTCCACCTCTGAGGGCGTGGCTGAAGAGACCAGCTACGTGAATGTACGTCCAGAGGATCCCAGTGTGCTGCCTGCTCAAGAACTCCCAACTATCGAGGCTTCTAAGGAATAGAGAAAAATATATTAGCAATTATGCATTAGTGTTGTACACCAAAAACCTGGTTCCAGACTGCACCAAAATATTTTTGGCTTCTATGATTTTTATTTTCTCTGGCTTTCAGTCTGTGTTGTGCCTGGAGTGTGGGGGAGAGAGCGTCGACACTGACATTGAAAATCCCCGCTGCTCCCACTGCACCGCCAGTCTGTATCCCCTGTCCACAGTTAAGGATACGGAGCCGGGGCAGGAGGAAGACGAGGGAGAGGAGACCCTGTTTGACCTCTCAATCTAATGAGTTCCAGTTGTATTGTGACGACTCAGATTCAACAGTGCCAATTCTCGCAAACTAAAAATGCAAATTATAGCAATCAAACCCAAAATAATGAGGCTTATTAAATGGTAAGCAGGAGGGTTGCAAAAGTTGAGTTTATTTTTCATCTGAATTTTAACCCCTTCTGTTTAAATGAGCGAGTATAGTCACGAGAAAGTTCGCCAGTTCAAATGTAAGAAAATCCGCCAAGACAAAATTTCCTAGAAAATCCTCCAAATTATTTTACTTTAGTTCACCTTTCAGAGCTATGGAGGTAAGACCTTTTATTTTTACAAGTCTTCGTTCAAATTTGTGAAAAGTTCATCTACAAATTTTTCAAACTCCTCTCTATATTGTGCACATTTTAACTGGTGAATATTTTCTCTCAATTCCCCTGATTTTAATTGACTTCTCAGTTGTCTCACCCTGTAAAAGATTATCGTAATGAGACACCGTGTCTCTTGTTTGCTTCTTAGCGTGAAGAGAATCCCGTTATTTTTATGTAAGAACCACATGTACTATTGTAACTGTTTTACCTGCCTTTTCTTGTTTAATTGCCTGAGCTTCTTTACCAATCTATACACGTCACCTTTGGTCAAGCACTTACTGTCTGGGCAGAATTCGCAGTTCACGTGTTCGCTTTTACAGCAGCAATGTTGCTTGTCTTTACCTGATAACAGAATCTCCAAAAATTCTAGTTCCTTACCTTCGAAAAAGTATTGTGTAAAACCGTTGTAATCGTGCCCTTCTGGGGCAAATTTCATACTTTTTGGCTTTACCCTGTAGTGAGAATCTGAAAATAAGCGTTAGACATTTTTTATATTTTGGCCTTAACTTCTTTTTTCCTTTTCAGATACTATTTTGCGCTCTGGCCGCCATGGCCATCTACAGTGACCTTTTGTTCACTGTGAGTGGAGACCCCATCGATGTAAGGGCGAGCATATACAAAAATTATTGCAACAAATATTTTAAAAATAATTCAAAAAGAACCTTTTCTTGTCATTAATCCTTCCCAGAAGGAAAACAAAATTTCTGGCCCTTTTAATTTTAGATTTTTGTTTGAAAAAAAAATCTTTTGTTTCTACTTTTGTGCAAATACCTGTTTGCATATTTTTTTTTATTTTCCATTTTCCGTATATGACTCTTTTCAAGGATCTCATCGCCGAGAACATCCGGCTGAGGGCCCGCGTGGGGATCCTGGAGGAGGCTGTGGCCACCTTGGAGGCCAAATTGGCGGAGGCCACTGCTACA
>Ga0208082_1000514_pt1 | contig 11726 bp, 9 predicted proteins | sample LakMenE09Jun09ns_FD_150683 | JGI IMG/M metagenome (GOLD analysis project Ga0208082, IMG submission 150683) | Freshwater microbial communities from Lake Mendota, WI - 09JUN2009 deep hole epilimnion ns (SPAdes) | ecosystem: Environmental > Aquatic > Freshwater > Lake > Epilimnion/Euphotic zone ... | reverse complement strand
AATAAATTTCCTCCTACAACTATATCTGACAAGTAAAATGAAGTGTCAAAAATTCTATCAAATTCTAATAATAAAGCTGCACTCAATAAAGGTGGAAATGCTAATACTCCCAATATTGCAGTAAATAACAAAGCCCATACTGGCAGTGGAAGTCTCCACATAGTCATGCCCTTGGTTCTAAGATTTAAAATGGTAGCAATATAATTTAGACCGCCTAGCAAAGAAGAAACAATAAACATAGACATACTGAAGAACCATAAATCCGTTCCCCACATTGAACCAGCATTAACTTTAGCGTCACGAATACCACTTAATGGAGGATACATAGTCCAACCACCAGAAGCAGCTCCAGTTTGGAGAAATAATGAAAACAACATCAACAATCCAGCCAATAAAAAGAACCAGTAGGATAGCATATTCATAAACGGAGAAGCCATGTCCCTAGCTCCTATTTGATATGGAATTAAAAGATTAGCGAAAGTACCAGATAATCCTGCCGTCAATACAAAAAATACTAAAATAGTACCATGCATGGTGACCAAAGAATAATAAAATTCATTTGAAATTCGTCCTCCTTCTGCCCATTTTCCTAATAGTGTCTCTAAGAAAGGGAAGGTTTCATTAGGCCATCCAAGCTGCAATCTAAAGAGGACAGACATAGCCGCACCTACTAAAGACCAAAAAATTCCTGTAAATAAAAACTGTCTAGCTATCATTTTATGATCCTGGCTGAAAATATATTTTTCCAAGAATGATTCTTCATGATGTCCGTGATCGCCGTGTGCTATAGTTGCCATATTTCTTTTTTTATTATCTACTTTCTGTACTTTTAAACTATTGAATTAACAAAATCTAACTCTATTTTTTTCTCTATTGTTTGCCTTCCGTGGCCTTATTATCTGCTATGTTATGAGTCGCACCTTCTACTTTAGTCATATTGCTATCTAGATTGAGAGCTTTCTTAGATGTATCTTCCCCATTAAAAGCAGCATGATTATTACTACCTTTAGAAGCACCAACGGATAAATTTCTTGCTACTAACCAAGCTTGAATCTTATCCTTATTGACTTCAAAGAAAGGTTTTTGAGTCTTAGTCCATTCTTCAAATTTAGACTGAGATACTACGTGTGCTGGCATCATCATACCATAGTGAGACTTTCCACAAAGTTCAGCACAAGCTAGTTCATAATTGAACTTGACGTATCTAGGCTCATTCGTCTCTGGGTCTATAGAAGCCCAATGAGAATTGGATTTTAATAATTCTCTCGTCTCATCGTCAGTCATGGTAGGCGTAAACCCTATACCAGTAGGCACACCAGGAACGCAGTCCATCTTCATTCGAAAATGAGGTAAATAAAAACTATGTAGCACATCCAAAGCTCCCAAATTGAAACGAACAGGTCTACCTTTCACCATGTAGAGCTCTGATGCAAAAAAATCATCATGACTAGCAGGATCTGTCCAATCTATACCCAGTTCATTATCTGGACTTACAAATTCTTTAGATAAAACTCGTCTGCCGAAAACACCATCTGGCCCTGGATATCTTAGCATCCAATTAAACTGCTTACCAGTAGCTTCAATTGTTAGTTGATTGGCTGGCAAAGTTTTTTTGTTCGGAAAAACATTAAACCAAGTTTTTAAGCCCATTACAACTAAAACTGCCATAGCTAATGCAGGAATTGAAGTCCACACTAGTTCTAATGTGCTGCTATGCGCAAAAAAAGTAGCTTTCTTATCCTTTTCGCCTCGATATTTCCATACAAAATAGAATAAAGCTATATGAGTTACCACAAAAATTATACCAGTTATCCATGCCGTTATAACAAATAATTCGTCAATTTCAACCCCCCAATTTGAAGCTGCTTTTGGCAAACTAGCGAAATCCATATATTTAAAACTGAAAGCAAACATGAGCAAAAAGAAGACTCCGTAAATCAGGAATAACTTTCCATGTGTTTGATTGTTTTTTGTGTAATCGAGCTCTTCACCCTTCAAGGCTCTAACTCTCTCAACAATACCTCCCAAGAAGAGAGCTACGGTATAGAATAATATGATGACTGCAAGGGTTAATAATATATTTAACATCTTCTTTTATTTTTTCTTTAAATAATTCTATATCTTAAGTGTGATAATTTAAACTCTCTTCCAAAAATGGAGATTTCAATGGCACTAATCTATTTTTACTTAATGTAGACAAAATAACAAACAAAAATAGTCCGATAAATCCGATAAACATAAGTATCTCAATTAAACCCAAGGTAGCGTGATGACCTTCCACTGCATGTCCGTCAGCATGAGCATCAGCCTTATGATCTGAGGAGGCTATATTTGGATGGGCAGAAGATTCAGTAACAGGGGCTGCAGCCTCTACAGCGGGGCTTACTAAATGACTTGAGTCAGTTGTATAATTATCAGCATATAGTTTTAATGTAGAAGTTTTTGAAGAGGCATGACTAGCATCGTGCTTAGCTTCTTCATGATGATGTGGAACAGCATTAGGCTCGAACATAACCATAGAATAAAAATCTAGATAATGACCAAACAAAAGTATCACTGCGGCTATACCATATATCCAAGGATTTCTCTTAGCTGTTCTTTTCATTAAAAATAAGAACGGAAAAATGAAATTAATGATAAAGGCAACCCAGAAAAAAGCTTTAAACATTGGCACTTCAAATCTTTTGACAAACCACATGGTATCCTCTGGTATATTACCATACCACTGAAGCATAAATTGAGAAAACCACAAATAAGTCCAAAATACACTAAAGCCGAATAAAAACAATACAATATTGTGCATATGACTATCATTCACATATGTTAGTTGACCTTTAGCTTTTAAAATTAGAATTATAAGAATAGTCATACAAAGAAAGCCACACATATAGCTTGCAAAATTATACCAACCAAATAAGGTAGAATACCAATGAGGATCTAAAGACATTAGAGCCAACCAACTAAAAACCGAAGTACCTACACCAAAAACAACAATGTAGCCTGCAGCGATATACTTAGACTTTTGGTTATAAGAAATCTCATCTACCATATAGTCTGATTCCAAGGAGTGCTTTCTAAACCACTGTGAAAATAAAATCCAACCTGCAAAAAACAACAATGCTAAGGCAGTATACATTCCTTTATTTAAGAATGCTATCTTATCTCCAACTATCGTGTCGCCTGGCGCAGGGTGCGTCCAATGGTGATAAAGACTATGCCAGTCAAACCAAAGTCCTGCAATAATGATTAAAAAACATATAAAACCAATAAGAATAAAACTGCTAAAGCTTTCAAAAATTCTTTTCACTGAAGCTATCCAACCTCCATAACCTATCGTGTGCGCCGCTATAAAGAATACCGCAGTCAACGCCATAGCATTAAAATAATAAGAATTTAAGAGGAAATTAGACCAAAATCTAGCATGATGATTCCAACCTCCATTATCGAAAAACGCCCAAATAGCACCTAGTAATCCCAAGGCCATAAATACGATGGTCATAGTTTTTATACTCCCTTCGAACTTATAATGCTCTTTATCTAAATCGAAATGTACTTTATCGTGTCCCATTATTATTTTCTTTTATATAATTTTCTTTATCAGATTATTTTTTTGTAGAATCTACTGCTAACGCTGCACTTGCTAACGCTCCACCACCATTTAGGCCTGCCAATTCTTTAATATAGCAAACTACTTTCCACCGATCATCTGCTTTTACATGAGATTTGTGAGGACCCATTAAATTTTTACCATATGTTATTGAATGGAAAATTTCACCGTCTTTCATAGGAGCTAATCTATCTGCATATGCAGGTGGTATAGCCTTGTAAGCGCCTTCACTGCCATCTTCTCTAATAATTAATTTACCATTACCTAGGCCTTTTTCACCATGACAAATAGCACACTGCTTATCATAAACTACTTTACCTCTCGCTAATACTGCCTCACTAGGCTCGTATGGATTTTTTAATTCCGCACCTGCTTTTGCTTTATCCGTATCATTGTTTTGATAAAATCTAGTGTAGTTGTAAGAATAGATTACAGATTTTTCTTTTTGATACAATTCATCACTTGGTAAGGCATGTCTTGATATAGTGTTGGCTACAGGAAGCATCGTACCTCTCGGGTTATTATCGGTATAGGTTTCATATGCTCTAGAAAAGGCCATATCTGGAGCATAAATACTTCCTGGAGATTTTGGGTTTTTATAAAGTAAAAACGCAGCTACGAGAACTGCTACTCCAATTTTTAAATAAAACTTTTTATTCTGACTTTCCATCTTAACTTGAAATTATATTTTTACTTTATTCAAATGATTTTGTATTCACTTCTTCTGCCCCACTTTTCTGCAGTGATGATTTTATTTCTGCTATTTCACTATCTGATTTTCCATCTATACCAAAAGCTAATGCAAATTTATCATCAGTTGTGCGCTCATCGATTATCATTGGTATCTTACCTGGGAATAGTTCATTTCTCTTAATATAGACAAAAAACATACCAACTGCAGCCATTAGAACCGTCGTTTCAAACATAACTGGAATAAATGCAGGTAGAGAAAAGAATGGCTTTCCACCGAATACAGTAGGATAACCCATAGTATTAACGTAAGTCATAACGCTAAAAGCTGTAACCAAACCTGTAAATCCGAGTGTAAAACCAGCTTTATGTAAACTTGTTTCTTTTATACCTAGTAAATCATCTATTCCATGCACTGGAAAAGGCGAATAAGCATCATCTACTGTAAATCCATCAGCCTGAACACTCTTGATAGCATCTAGAAAATTTGTCTCATGGGAATACACTCCATAAACATATTTTTTCTGTTCTATTTTTCCTTGACTCATATTATTATAATATTTGTATTTTATCTAAATTAATGCGAACCTTCTTTTTTTGCCTTTACCTGCGCGGCTTCTGATATAGAAGAAAAAATAGCTTTTACCTCTGCGATAGCTATAACAGGGAATATACGAGTAAATAATAAGAAACAAGTGAAGAATAGACCCAAACTACCTATGAATATAGACATATCTACCCAGGTAGGTGTGAAGTAATTCCAACTTGATACAAGGAAATCCTTGTGAAGGGAGGTTACGATAATCACGAAACGTTCGAACCACATACCCACATTCACGAAGATAGACATAATGAAACTAACAAATATGCTTCTTCTAAACTTTTTAAACCAAAATAACTGAGGTGATAAAACGTTACATGTCATCATAGACCAATAAGCCCACCAATAATCACCAAATGCTCTATTGTAAAAAGCATACTGCTCGTAAAGATACCCAGAATACCATGCAATAAATAACTCGGTAATATAAGCTATGCCCACAATTGATCCCGTCAATACAATGACCTTATTCATTGATTCTATATGCGCTATTGTAATATAGTCTTCTAACTTCTGAACTTTACGTGTAATTAACATTAGCGTCTGCACCATGGCAAAACCAGAAAATATGGCTCCTGCTACAAAGTATGGAGGGAAGATAGTCGTATGCCAACCTGGAATGACAGAGGTAGCAAAGTCAAATGATACCACAGAGTGAACAGAAAGAACAAGAGGCGTAGACAAACCTGCTAATACTAAGGAAAGACTTTCAAATCTTGACCACTGAATCGCCGTACCTCTCCATCCGAAACTTAGTAAATTATATAATTTTTTTCTCTTGGCGGTCTTGGCCTTATCTCTTATAGTTCCAAAATCAGGCATCAATCCAGAATACCAAAAAAGACACGAAACAGTAAAATAAGTAGAAATTGCGAAAACATCCCATAGAAGTGGTGAGTTAAAGTTAACCCAAAGAGGACCTCTTGTATTAGCATAGGGAAATATGAAAAAACCCTGCCAAATACGACCCATGTGAATCAAAGGAAATTGGCCTGCACAAATAACCGCAAAAATAGTCATAGCTTCGGCAGCTCTATTGATTCCTGTTCTCCATTTTTGTTTGAATAAAAGAAGAACTGCTGAAATTAGCGTTCCTGCATGACCGATACCCACCCACCATACGAAGTTAGTGATATCCCATGCCCAGTTAACTGTTTTTTGAAGTCCCCATACACCTATACCTTTAAATATTGTCCAGCTAACAGCTATAACATATAAAAGTAGACCAGCTAAGGCAAAACCGAACGCTATCCACCAATCTTTTGGTGGGTTTCCTTCCGTATTTCTTACAATGTCTTCTGTAATTTTTCCGTAGGTCTTGTCTACACCATTTATCAATGGTTCTCTCAATAATGAATCTACTTTTGACATATCAATTTAGTTTTTTCAGTTGTCAGATGCTAGTTTTAAACTTTTGGCCGACGTCTTAATTATTTTTACTTTAAAATTAATTCTCCCTTAAGATATATGATTGGTATCTCTATTTCTAATCTTGGTCATATAGTTTACCGAAGGTTTAGTATAAATCTCCTCTACAACACCAAAGGTTCTTTCATCATTGGCCAATTTAGAAACTAATGAATCAGGATTGTTTACATCTCCGAAGACAATTGCACCTGTAGAACAAGCAGACTGGCATGCAGTGACTACATCGCCATCTTTCACTTGTCTATTCTCTTTCTTGGCTTCCAGCTTACTCACCTGAACACGTTGGTAGCAGAAACTACATTTCTCTATTACTCCTCTTGAACGAACTGTCACATCAGGATTTAAGACCATTCGTGCTATTTCATCAGTTCTATTCAATGGATCATTGTCATTCAAAGCTCCAAAAGAATCCGCACCTGTGTAATCAAACCAATTAAACCTTCTTACTTTATAAGGACAGTTATTCGCACAATATCTAGTACCAATACAGCGATTATAAGCCATTTGATTAATACCATCTGAGCTATGATTTGTAGCACTTACCGGACAAACGTTCTCACAAGGAGCATTGTCACAGTGCTGACAAAGCATAGGCTGAAAAGTAATATCAGGATTTCCATCCACATCTACTCCTGTATGGTATTTATCAATTCTCATCCAGTGCATATCATGGGAACGAAATACCTCTTTTCTGCCAACTACGGGTACATTATTCTCCACATTACATGCTACTACACAAGCTCCACAACCTACACATGAGTTTAGATCTATAGCCATTCCCCACTTATGTCCAGGGAATTCAATTTTAGGATAAAGCGTTACCAAATGGTGTTCTATCCATTCTTTTCTACTTTGGCCACCTATTGTGTTTCCTGCTTCAGGGTTTGCCTTATATTCAGCTAGAGTAGTCTCCTTGATTAGATTCCTTGTCTTCTCTCCTCCTAAGCCCATGTGCTTTAAGGTAAAGTAAGACTGAACCGAAGCCATTTCCTCCATTTTTTTAGCACTAATAACATCTACTTTGGATACTATATTACTACCTGAGTTAGGCAACGCACTGTATGCATTGAATCCATACTGATATTCTTCGCTAGCTGTTTTAGTTCTACCCCAACCAAACTTAATTCCTAAAGTTCCTGCGGCTACACCTGCCATAGGCACCACCGGTAAGGATACATCTTTACCATTAATCTTCGCAGTGATAATACAATATTTCTTTTCGTTTATAATGGCATCAGCACCTAACTTAGACACATCAGCAGGATTTCCTAAGAAATAATTACTCCAAGTCATTCTAGATATAGGATCTGGTAGCTCTTGTATAAATGGATTATCAGAAGAAGAACCATCGCCATGTACAGACTCATAAAAGCGAACTTCGAATTTATCACCTTTAGTATAATTTGCATTTGTTTGAGCTATAGCAACACTTAAGTCACCTCCATTAAAGGAAGAAGATCCTCCCACACCATAAGAAGGACTTACAAACTCTCCTTTTTGGAGTGTATAAGACCAGAAAGCGTCAAAATTATGATAACTAGATCCAGAGTTATAGGATGCTGCTGTATTTCTTATAAAGTCATAATATGATCCAGTGTTTCCCATCCACGTCATCAAGCTATGCTGAAATTGACGAGTATTGAATAGTGGAGTTATGACAGGCTGAGCTATAGCATAGATACCTTGTTCTGGTTCATAATCATTCCAACTCTCTAGATAGTGATTGTTTGGGCAGATATATTGGCAGAGTTCTGCTGTCTCATCTATTCTATCCGAAAAAGAAACACTGAGTAATAAGTCTTTGATTTTGTCAGCGAAAGTTTCACCACCAGCCATAGAATAAACTGGATTCGCATCGAGAAATAAAGCGCCTTTTATTGTTCCATCAACCAATTCAGCAGCAAATGCTCCAACCTCTGCTTGAGTACCTTTTTTATAATTAACTTTAGAACCCACTTTTACAGTACTCCCTATCGCTCCGAAATAATTATTTAAAGCATAAGTCAATTTCTGAACATTGACATCATTGACTCCATTGACTATAAGGATAGATTTCCCTTCACCTTTGGCTTTTAATAAAGTATTTTTTACATCCTCTAATCCATTAATATTTGATGCAGTACCTGTAGTAACTGCATTATACAAATCAGCTATAAATCTTGCTTCTTCCGATGCGGAAACCAGAACTTTATAGTCTGCGGTAGCACTGGTAGGACTAGGGATAGACTCTACTTGAATATGCGTACTCATATCTGTATTGTCCTTACTTACTTTTCTCCTTTTGATATATTGTTTCGAAAACCCTACTGGATTTAACCATGTAGCTGCAAAATCTGCACCAATGGATAAAATTACATCTGCATTATCAAATCGATACTGAGGTAAAGTCTTAATGCCAAATGACTCCTCCGTAGCTGTAATCAAACCAGACATAGATACAGCATCGTGAGTCACATGCACTGCATTTGGATACTTAGTCAAAAAATCAAAAACAACAGCATTCGTAGAAGGGCTCATAATAGATGAAGTAACTAAAGCAACTTTACTATTCGAAGCCTTTAACTCGTTTAACTTGAGTATAATCTCCTCATCTACTGTTTTCCAATCTGAATCTTTTCCACCTTTCTTCGGGTTTTGATATCTATTAGAATCATATAGCGATACCACAGAAGCCTGCGCAAGGGCTGTAGTACCCCCTGCTGATAAAGCAGAATCAGGATTACCTTCAATTTTGATAGGTCTTCCATCTCTATTCTTTACTAGTATACTATTATACTGACCTCCTTGAGCATAAACTGAAGCATAATAAGACGCTATGCCTGGCACCAATTCTTCCGGTCTAGAAATATATGGAATCGATTTCTTCTCAGGAATAGAACACGAAGCTGCTATACTAGCCGCACTCACAGTAAATCCTAATGTTTTTAGGAAATCTCTTCTATTAGTATCTTTATCAGTTATTGGCTCTAAAATACCCTGAAGTAGGGGCAATTCCTCTCCAAACTCATTATTAATATTCGAATTCATTTCTTCTTTATTTTGAAATATGATGCTATCTATCTTATTCATTGGATTATATCACTTAGATTTCTTTACTATAAGATTAATTAATAATGACATTTTTGGCACTCTGTTCCACCTATATCTTCTACAGTTACTCTAGTTCTATCTCCTGCCTTCATATCATCATGGAATTTTTTAAATGTATTGTAGTAGGCATTATCTACAAACTGTACATCATGATTTCTATGGCAGTTAATACACCAGCCCATAGATAAAGGAGAATACTGATAAACCTCATCCATCGTTTCTATAGGACCATGACAAGTCTGACACTCTACCTTACCCGCGGTCACATGCTGAGCATGATTGAAGTAAACATGATCTGGAAGATTATGGATTCTAACCCACTCTACTTTTTTAGGCTCTTTTGAATAGGTATTAGTGGCAGGATCCCAGCCTACAGCATTGTATATTTTTTGAATTTCCGTTTTACCATACTGAGGGCCACTCTGAACGGCAGCATGACAGTTCATACATGTGCTAACAGATGGAATATTCGCATGCTTACTCTCTGCTGCGGTAAAATGACAGTATTGACATTCAATTTTATTTTTACCAGCATGCAGAGCATGAGAGAATTTAATTGGTTGTGTAGGTTGATAGCCTTGCTGTCTTCCTAATCCAATAGCACTTTTACCTAATGCAAAAACGAATAGTAAAACCGTAGATAATAATAGGAAGGATTTAAAACTAGACTTGGAATAAAAAGGAGTCTTATCCTCTTCGCCAACATTGAGTTTGTACTCACCCTCTGCTGACTTGTCAAGAGTAATTAGATTTAGACTTCTGGATGTCTTACCTAAGAAATAAGCTAGAATAAGTAAAATAATAAAAGCTCCAAATATAGCAACAGTGTAAGAAGATTTGCTATCACCAGTTTTAGACGCATCTACGGCTCCAGCTGGAGCTGCTGCAACTGTAGGCGCTGCCGAAGCAGGATCCTTTATATAGGCTATTATATTGGCATAATCGTTTTCTGTGATTTGACCAGTGAATACACTCATAGCACTGGCGTCAAAATCCTTCATTTTTGTAGCATATGGGTAACCAGCTGCCACAGCATCATTCCAGTTATAAATCCATGTTTTCAACCATTCTTCTCCAGATTTACCTTTGAAAGCTCCGGCAGTATTCCATCTGTCTATGACCCCTTCTAGAGCGGGTCCTGTCATTTTCTGTTTTAGAGATACATCGTGACAGCTCCCACATTTGCTTCTGAACGTAGCCTTACCAGCTTTTGCGTCTTGGGAATACATAATTCCTAGAGATAAAACCGTGAAAGACAGGAATAAACCTAGCTTTTTAATATTGTGTATCATTATATAAATATGAATTGAATTTGAATTTTAAGCGTTGCAAATATAGGGATTTGTCCTTTAAATTATGATAGATGTAAAAAAAATTATCAACAATTAACTTATTTAGAATTATTACAAATAAGGCGAATTGAATACCAAAGGTTTAGCATTCATCGTATGTGTAATTTTTTCTTCATTCGTTCCATCTCTCTTTTGTTATCTTTAGTTTTTAATGAATCGCGCTTATCGAAAACCTTTTTTCCCTGCGCTAAAGATACTTCTAATTTTACATATCCTCTTTCGTTGATAGATAATTCTACCGGAACTATGGTCAATCCACGCTCCTTCACTTTACTCAGAAGTTGATTGATTTCTGATTTCTTTAGTAACAATTTACGCTCACGATTCGGAACATGATTGAGATATGTTCCGAAATCATATTCACCAATATTCATATTCTTCACATAGAGCTCCGATTTTTTAAAATAGCAAAAGGCCTCATTGATACTAACTTTTCCCATACGGATAGCCTTGACCTCTGTACCTCTGAGAATAATACCCGTTGAGTATTTCTTAATTAAATTATAAAGAAATCCCGCTTTTTTATTTGCTACCCGAATTTGTCCTTTGATATCCTTATTCATATATTATTGACCGAACACCCTCTTTCTTTATAAAAATTTCCAAAGAATTAAAGCTACAGAAATGGTATTTAAAATCAGATTTGAATTTAAAGTAAAAACCTTCTCATCTGCCATGATTAATAATCTAATATTCAAGAAAAATAAACTTAAGGACATAGCTAAGCTTATCACCAATAAATTATCTAACCATGATAGAATGTTAAGACAAGCTGCGGCAAAAATGAGATTGAGAAAAGATAATAATTTGACCAAAATGCTCATAAGCTGCAAATATAAAGCGGAAGCTATGGAAATTCAAAGTAAATTTTGAAAACTTGCCCATTAGCCAATTCCATCACTCTGGCAATGACATTCGCCCCATTTGTCGTTTAATCCAATTCTTTCTGCGGATCACA
>Ga0208082_1000512_pt1 | contig 11742 bp, 11 predicted proteins | sample LakMenE09Jun09ns_FD_150683 | JGI IMG/M metagenome (GOLD analysis project Ga0208082, IMG submission 150683) | Freshwater microbial communities from Lake Mendota, WI - 09JUN2009 deep hole epilimnion ns (SPAdes) | ecosystem: Environmental > Aquatic > Freshwater > Lake > Epilimnion/Euphotic zone ... | reverse complement strand
CTCGGCAATGCATACTCATTCTCCACTGGTTTTTGTGAGATAAAAAAACCGACTAATTTTTCTTCCTTGTTAAAAACAAATGTGAAAGGTTGAGATCCTCTCGAGAAACCACAGGTTAATACCACTTGATAATAATCTCCTTGAATAGAACTTTTAGCTCCATCTACAGATTGGTAGGTTCCTAAACTATTCTCAAGTCTAAGCCAAAATAATTTTAGCTCGTCTAATGAAATCTGACTTTTTACGCTTTCATCCATAAAATCACGTGCTTCTTCAAACTTGCCTTGATTCATAGTTTCGAAAAACTGATCAGCACGATTCATAAGTGATATCACGCTTTGAGAAAAACTCAGGTGACTAATTAATAGGAGTACAAATAGTGTTTTTAAAAATTTCATTTTACAATTGAATTGTTTGATTCAGGTTTGAAAGATAAGAAAATTAAGGTTGATGTTATTCGTAATTAAATTAGGCTGCAATTTTAGATTTAAGAAGGCTAAATTTTGGACTATTCCTATCAATAAAGTATTCTACTACTAATTTCTTTATTTATGATTATGTAGCTAGGATATTTTATTAATTCTTTCCCTAACATAAAACTAGGCCTTATTTTAATGGTTACCATGCTTTTTTTCTCCTTTGGGCCGCTTTTGGCTCCCGACATAAAGTCTAATAACTCTTCCATCGTTTCCCCGTTTGATAAAAAAGAATAAATATTTGAACTTATTTGCACTGGAATAATGTTTGTTGCACCGGCTTCTAAATTTATCTTTTCGTCTACCATTCCAGTCGCAATCTCTTGTCCCTTTACTAAAATAATATAGTCAAACTGATTAATGACTGTACTTTTACTTGTGGGATTATAAATGCTTAAATTAACATTAGCTTTCAAAGGAATATTTTTTCTTAACATCGCCAAAGCTAAACCGGGAGCGCTACTCAAATCAAATGTTCTATTTTTAAATAATGCGGTCATGTCTTTTCCTGCTAGGAAAATATTATCTGCCGATTTAATATTATATGTACATTTTTCAAGAACGTCTATTTTTCTGGATATACCACAGCCTGATGCTAAAAATGTAATAATGTAAATTAAAAGGTATTTTTTCATGCTTAGCTTAACGCTTATTTTGTGCCAAATTATACCTTTTTCATAATAATTCAGTAAAATACCTTAAATATCAGACCAATTTGGCCTTTATGTTCTATTTTTATGAGAATATATCAAACTCATTTCTATTATCATGTTTAATTCCATTAAGTTTAATTTTTTTCTAATTCTGTTGAGTATGTCATTCTCCATATCAATTGCTCAGCCAACTTTAAGTAATCATAGCTTTTCAAAAGACAATAATCTGATTGGTACTGTGAGCTTAGCGGGAAAAATGACAAAATTTGAGCTAATTGGTCAAAATGCACATTTATTTAAGTTAAAAGGCAATAAACTTTTTATCGCTAAAGAAAATATTAAAGCGAATATTCAATATTATGACCTTACAATCAGGGCTTTAACACCTTCCGGACAGCAAGAACAAACATTCAGATTGGTACATGATGAATTCATAAAAAACAGGGTTATTGCGCATCGCGGATCGTGGAAAAATACAGGAGCAAGCGAAAACTCAATCGCTGCTTTAGAATTTGCCATTGGCATGGGGTGTCAGGGATCTGAATTTGATGTGCACATGACTGCAGATTCAGTATTGGTAGTGAATCATGATCCAACTATCCAAGGTAAAACTATTCACAATACTAATGCGTCTGAATTGCTTGATTTAAAATTAGCTAGCGGCGAAAATATGCCTTCTTTGGAATCTTATATTAAGGCTGGTATGACCCAAAATAAGACTAAACTAATCTTAGAAATTAAGCCTACAATAAATAAAGAAAGAGCGATAAAGCTTACTCATAAAGTAATGGATTTGGTGCAGCGACTTAAAGCTCAAGCTTGGATTGACTACATCAGTTTTGATTATGATATCTGTTTGGAGTTGCTTCGTCTTGATCCATATGCTAGGGTGGCTTATTTGAATGGTGATAAATCGCCGGAAATATTAGCAAAAGATAAATTATGGGGACTAGATTATAATCAAAGTGTAATTCAAAAAAACCCCAATTGGATTGCTCAGGCAAAAGAAAAAGGCCTGACTATCAATACTTGGACCGTTAATGATCCAAAATTATTGCAATTTTTTCTGGATCAAAAAATAGACTTTATTACAACTAATGAGCCCGAATTACTTCTTAAAATGACTGTTAAATAGTTTAATTAAGGCTAAATATTCGCAAATTTGCATTTGAAAATCAAAATTAGTCTTGGCAATAAAGAATAATCAATTTCCTCAAATAACAAATTTCATTTCGATGATGCGGACTTCTTTCGCTTTATTGAAATTGAATGATCCTTTGCGGATGGGCGCTGCAACGGCTTTTTTTGCCACATTTGCCTTGCCTCCCATCTTGATTATTTTCACTCAATTTTTCCGTTTTGCTGTCGACCCGAATGAGCTTAGCTCCGAATTGATTGATCGAATAGGGCATATTTTAGGTACAAGCAGTGCACAACAATTGGAGGGTGTTTTAGTAGCTGTAAGTGGATTAAGTCATAAATGGTACATCACTTTTTTCGGGTTTATCTTTTTAATGTTTGTTGCTACTACTCTTTTTGAGGTAATTAAAAATTCATTAGGCCAAATTTGGGATATCAGAGTAATGCCAAAACCAGGTATCGGTTTCCGATTGAAATATCGATTAAGATCTTTGATTGTTATTTTCCTTGCTGGCGCTTTATTCATAGCGGGATTAGTACTAGAAAGCTTTCAAGCAATTATGGGCAATTATATAGACCAGATTTGGGGAGGAGGAGGCTGGTTTTTTAATCGTTTAATTAATGAACTTGTATTCGTTGTTGCACTAACTATTTGGTTGGCCTTTTTATTTCGTTTCTTAACTGCTGGTCGCCCAACATGGAAAATTAGTCTAATAGGAGCTTTTTTCACTGCCATCTTATTTACCATTGGAAAATGGATTTTAGGTTATCTTCTTATTGGAAGTAATATCAGTACAATTTATGGTGCATCCGGTTCAATGGTGCTCATCATGTTATTTGTTTTTTATTCGGCTATGATATTTTATTATGGAGGCTGCTTTGTAAAAGTGTTAAGTGATACCTTCGACACACCCATTAGGCCAGTTAGGAAGGCATTTGCGATTGAAACGCAAGTAATTAAAGCGGAATAATATTTTATAATTGTATTTTTTTGTACAATAATTTAAAGAAAGGCTTTCATGAAAAACACGATAAAGTACCAAACTATTGATGAATATCTAGATTCATTCCATCAAGATCTAAAAAACAAGCTTCAGATACTAAGATCAACTATACAAGAAGCTGCACCTGATTCAACCGAAGCAATTTGCTATCAAATGCCAACGTTCAAATTAAACGGAAATTTGGTCCATTTTGCTGCCTATAAAAGCCATATTGGATTTTACCCGGGCCCTTCTGCAATTAAAGCGTTTGTTGATGAATTGGCTCCTTATAATTTATCAAAAGGCACGATTAGATTTACGCTAGAAGATGAAATTCCCTGGAATCTAATTTTTAGGATTGTTAAATATAGAGTCGAGCAAAATAAATTAAAAGCCAAATAAATGTTTGCGCTTTGATTTTCAAAAAAGCAATATCATTGTAAGATATCATAATTCATTATTATCTTCACATCTCATAAGCAAAACAAAATGAATTTAAAGTTTAAAGTTTCACCTACAATTTTTTTGCGCTTTGCGGCATTCCTGATTCTATCTACCAATGGAGTAGCCTATGCACAAAGCCCTATTCAGCTTGGTTTAATTGACCTTTCTGCCTTTAAATCGCCTTCAAAATCTTGGCAAATTGCCGGATCTGTTCAGGCAGATTTGAGTAAAACCAATTTTTTGAGCCTCGGCAATGGAAGCGGTATTCTTGTAAACTTCCCTGATAAAAAGAATAAGGGAGAGGATCTTTTTACTCTATCCGAATATGGTGATATCGATTTGGAGTTTGAATATTTGATGGCTTCAGGCGCAAATTCAGGTCTTTACCTTCAAGGACGTTACGAAATCCAATTGGAAGATACATGGGGCTCTCCAAGTCCGAAATCCAATACCAATGGTGGAATTTATCCGCGTTGGGACGATAGCAAACCAGAAGGACAGCAGGGTTATGCAGGTTATGCACCTAGACAAAATGCAAGCAAAGCTCCAGGTTTATGGCAAAAATTTAAAATTTCTTTTCAAGCGCCGCGCTTTGATGCATCTGGTAAAAAAATTGCCAATGCAGTTATGCTTAGAGTTGAACTAAACGGGGTAATTATCCACGACAATGTGGAGTTGAGTGGTCCAACACGTGGCTCAATTAGTAATACAGAAGCTGCAAAAGCACCGCTTCGTTTTCAAGGCGATCATGGTGCTGTTGCATTCAAAAACATAAAAATTACTTCTTTTGATCGACCAAGACCGGCAGAAAAACCAAACGTAAATGCCAATACAGTTGATCCAATTTTAATCGATGCCTCAGAAAATAGCATTCTTAGAAGTTTCATGGATTTGCCTGGATCACCACGTGTAGTTCATGCAGTTTCTGTGGGAAGTGCAGCAAAAGTTCATTATACCTATGATATGGATAATGCCATGTTAGTTCAAGTTTGGAGAGGAGATTTCTTAAATGCTACCCCAATGTGGCATGATCGTGGTGATGGTTCTTCCAGACCATTAGGCATGGTGCAACGATTTGGAAAACCTAAACAAAGTATTGCTCAATTGGCAAGTACTGATGCAGCATGGATAAGCGATACAAGCGGCACATCTTATAAACCAAAAGGTTATGTAATTGATGAGCAAGGTTTACCAATATTTAAATATCATACTTACGGGACTAAGGTTAGCGATCAGGTAACAGTTTTGGATTTAGGACGTGGTATTTCTCGTAAAATTAGCATTAGCAATCCTGTAAATAATTTGTATTTCCGTTTAGCAGATGCTGAAAATATTGTTCAAACAGCAGATGGTTCATATTTAATTGATAATCAATCGTATTATCTCAAAGTGGAAGATGGCGGAAAGGCATTTATCCGTGAAATTAACGGTCGTAAAGAGCTACTTATTCCAATTCTTAATACTTTAAATTATTCAATTTTATTCTAATTAGGACATGAAAAACATCAATAAAATATATAAAACAGTCCTTTTAGGGGTATTCGCACTTGCTAGTATTTCTGCTTTTGCACAAGAAACTCCTAAGGAAGAAGATTTCTCCAAAATAATGAAAGTAGCCACTCCGGAAGGTATTATTCTGGAAGTGGGGGGCTTGGTTAATATGCCTAATGGCGATTTGGCTATTTCTACCCGTCGTGGTGATGTTTTTATTGTAGAAAATCCAACAAGTAGCAGACCCTATTTCAGAAAGTTTGCTTCAGGTTTACACGAAATATTAGGCCTAGCTTATAAAGATGGCGCCCTTTACTGTGCACAACGTGGTGAGCTTACCAAATTAATAGATAATAATCAGGATGGTAAGGCTGATGTGTACGAAACTATTTATTCATGGCCACTTTCGGGCCATTATCATGAATATAGCTTCGGACCAAAAATTGCGCCTGATGGATCATTTTTCGTAACAGCCAATGTAGCATTTGGTAGTGAAGAATGGTGGAGAGGTGAGAGCCGTGTGCCATGGAGAGGCTGGACTATGCGCATCAGCGAAGATGGTAAAATGGAGCCTTGGGCAACGGGAATGCGTTCTCCTGCTGGATTAGGCTTTTTAAATGATGAGTTATTCTATACCGATAATCAAGGCGATTGGATGGGTTCCGGTGCACTTTGGAAGGTTGATAAGGGCGATTTCTTGGGACATCCGGCAGGCTTAGCATGGACGGGAATGCCAAATTCGCCATTAAAATTAACTGAAGCTCAGTTTAATTCTAAAATTGATCCTCGTAAGGTGAAAAATGAAAAGGGTCGTTATATCAAACCCGAAAATGTGGTGAATGAACAATTTAAAACCCTTTTCGATATGAAGAAGGAGTTTCCAGAATTGCGTTTACCTGCCGTTTGGCTTCCATATGGAGTTTTAGGAATTTCTAATTCGGAGCCTATTACTATCCCGAAGGGGCATTTCGGGCCATTTGAAGGACAAACTTTGGTTGGTGATCAGGGAATGAGTATTCTTTCTAGAGTATTCATGGAAAAGGTGAATGGCGAGTATCAAGGCGCTTCTTTTATGTTCCGTTCAGGATTTAGATCGGGAGTACTCAGAATGTCTTGGGCACGTGATAGCTCCTTATTTATCGGTGAAACAAACCGTGGATGGGGTTCAGCTGGTGAAGCAAATGAAGGTTTACAGCGTTTAGTTTGGAATAAGAAAACACCTTTTGAAATGAAAGCGGTTAGAGCTATGCCTGATGGATTTGAAATTGAGTTTACCCTCCCTGTAGATCAAAAATCTGCCGAAGATTTGGCTTCTTACTCAGTAGAAAGTTATATCTATAAATATCAACCAGTATATGGTAGTCCGCCAGTAAACCTTGAAAATCATACAATTAAAGGTGTTAAATTATCTGCTGATGGTTTGAAAGCTAGAATTATTGTTGATAATTTACGCAGATATTATATACATACTATTAAGCTTGACGGACTTCGTGAGCGCGATAATTTCTATTCGCTAGTACATCCTACGGCATATTATACTTTAAATAATATTCCCGATGGTGCTAAATTAGCTATGTCTGAAGTGAGTACAAAAAACTCTTCAGCTGTTGAAGCCAAAGCTACTACGATAGTAACAGCCTTGAAGAAGGCTAGTCCCGCGCCGGCCCTAAAACCAGCAGCGCCTAAAGCAGCACCTGCTGTTCAAGCTACTAAGGCACCTACTTATGATGAAGTGAAGGGAATGCTTGCATCATATACTTGTTTATCTTGCCATAATCCTGATAAAAAAATGGTGGGACCAGCATTTAAGGATATTGCAAAACGTAAGTATAGTCCCGAGAAAATTGTACAGCTTATCCACAATCCTAAGCCAGAAAATTGGCCGGATTATCCAACCCCGATGCCGCCAATGCCTCAGGTTAAAAAGGAGGATGGCTTAAAAATAGCGGCGTACATCAATTCGCTTAAATAAAAATATATTTCTGCATAAAACCCGATCATTTATTGATCGGGTTTTTTTTATTCAAAAATTCATCAAGCCTTCATGTTCGAGCACTACCTTAGTGCCAAGATTATTATTTACCTAATAATTTTCATTTATTTTGATCCCAACATTAAGGATATACTGATTAGAATAATAGTCGATTAACTCAAAAGAGCCAAAATTCAGTATTTTTACAAAAGATGAAATTGAGAGCAGGTTTTCCTACAATAATCCTTATTGCTTTGCTTGGCATGCCATTTGCCAATCTATTTGCCTATGATAAGGAAATTGAAGTTAAACCGCTTAAAAAGATTGATTTTGAACATCTTATAGTCCTGGCCTTAGATTCAATACCAGCAAAAAAAATAAGTGAAAAAAACGATCAGGATCGTCTTGCAGGAGAGATTAAACCAGGAGAAGGTAAGCGTATTCAAGAAATAAACAGGGATAATAAAAAAATTCGTCAAAAATCGGGCATTAAACAGGTACCACGATCAATTCCAAAATTGAAACCTAAAACTTTGAATGATCGCATTCCGATTAGAAGAATTCCAATGAAAACTCCTAAAAAGGGCTTTGCGGGTTTACATTAAAATTGGCCATTTAAGATATGAATAGAGGGTATATTTTTCTAACACTACTACTTTTTATAGCCTCAAGGGCCTTTTCGCAAGTTGATTCTACTGAAGTAGAGCCTAAAAGAAATACAATTATTCTAGCGGGAATTTATGGTAATAATGCCAATTATTACGGACAAACAGCGGAGCAAAAACTACCTTATTTTCTAAATAATATTGCTCTGAGCTTAAAAAATGGACTTTTCTTTTCTGTAGGATCTTACAAATTGATAAATGCTGGCGGTCCCTTAATTTCAGAATTAGATTTAACTGCTGGATTAGAACAGCAGATCGCGAAAAATTTGAATGGAACCATAGCCTATAGCAGATCCTTCTTCGCGAAAAATTCGCCATTATTAGGTGCAGCAAATGAAAATACTATAAGTGCTTCATTGGCTTATGATCTAAATTTAATCAAAACAGGTTTCAATACCTATTACGCTTTTGGAACACAAACCGATTTATTCCTTTCTTTTACAGCTTCAAAGCCTATTAATCTTGGAAGTATTTCTAAAGAAAAGGATTTTATTTCTTTTGAGCCTGGTTTAGAGCTTGTAGGAGGCACCTTGCACTATTTTGAAGAATATATTGTAAGGCGCAATAGGCTGAATAATATGCCTAATAACCCCAATCTACCTCCAAGAGATCAAAATTATACCATCACAAGGAGTGCAAGTAGCTTCAACATGATTTCATACAATATGAATTTCTTGCTGGGCTATAATCGCAGGAATTATCTATTAGAGGGTGGATGGCAAGTTTCCCAATTAGGAAAAAACGTGTCGGATACACAGCAAAAACCACGTTCATTTTTTAACTTAAGTTTCTATTACCAATTCTGATTTGAAAGTACTGCTAATTGAAGATGAGAAAACCTTGGCCTATGAAGTAGAGGCCTTCCTGAAAAAGGCATTTTACCTTTGCGACATGGCACATACCGCCAAAAAAGGGCTAGAAATGATTGGTGTAAATCCCTATGACTTTGTTTTGCTTGATTTGGGATTACCCGATCTCGACGGACTAAAAGTGCTTCAGGAGGCGAAAAAGCTTAATCCTGATGCGGCTTATATCATTCTTACAGCACGTGGTAATATTGAAGATCGAATCTTGGGACTTGATTTAGGAGCTGATGATTATCTTCCTAAACCATTTTCTTTACTTGAGTTGCAATCGCGTATGCAAGCCATCTCCAGGAGGAAATTTAATATCAATACACAAGAAATAGAACTGGGAGAATTTATGATTGACCTTCAAAATAGGACGGTTAAACATCAATCGCATGAGATTGACCTCACCCGAAAGGAATTTGATTTGCTCAGCTACCTACTTTTACATAAAAACAGGGTACTTAATCGCATGCAGTTGAGTGAGCACATTTGGGGATCTTTCGTTGATGATGAGTATGACTCCAATTATATTGATGTTCACATTAAGAATATCCGTAAAAAATTAGGAGCCTATGGTAGCGTCGAATGGCTCGAAACGGTAAGAGGTGTAGGCTATAAAATCAGGAAATAATTGAAATTAATCAGCAAACTTACACTTTTCATTACGCTCTCAAAACTCGCTATAGTTTTGCTATTTGTCCTTACTTTGCCCTATTTAATTGGCGAAATTGCTAGTAATTATACCGATTATTACCTTCAGCAACAGCAAAATAAAGTACTTGAAGTGGTTGCTAAAAATGGCGTTGATTCGTATTTGCAAGGTGAAGAAAGTTATGGCAGTTATACGATGCTTAAAGAGGAATATATTTCTTTGGAGCCTGTAGAACAGGGCTTTACGCTCGATACTATTTATACCGATCAACGTGTTATTGAACAAGACACTCTGAACTATCGCGTACTTATTCATGCTTTTGATACGGAGCGTGGGACCTATTTGATGGAGGTTGGAAAAACTATTGAAACCATAGATCAATATAATGCTCCGCTACAACGAATTGCAACTTATGTTTTACTCGGATTGATTCTTATTACCCTCATTATTGATCTGCTTTACACCCGTTTCTTGCTCAGGCCATTGGTGAAAATTATTAAGACCAAAATTATCAATAGGAAATTTCCATTTAACGAAAATCCAATTCCAATTAAAACGAGTACTAGTGATTTTCGATTCCTCGACGACTCATTAATTAAGCTCATGGAACAAATTCATGTTGCTTTTGAGAAAGAAAGAGAATTTACAGCCAATGCATCACATGAACTGATGACCCCAATCGGGATTTTGCAAAATAAGATTGAAAACCTGATGAGTGAGCCTGAAATTGGCGATTTAGTTCAAGAAAGCCTTATTGGCATGCAAAAAACCTTGAACCGACTTAAGCGCATTGTGCACTCTTTATTACTGATTTCTAGAATTGAAAATGATCAATTTACAAAGAAAGATTCAGTAAAGGTTTCAGAATTATTTGAGGATATTTCGGATGAGATTAGTCACAGGCTAAGTGAAAAGAATATCAGCCTAGAATCGACTATTTCAAAGAATATTATTCTTAAAAACATAAACCGAGATCTTATTTACCAAATGTTTTATAATTTGGTAAATAATGCCATTCGTTATAATAAAGAATCTGGATTTATACATATTAAAGATTGCTTAAATGCAGATGGAACATACGTTATAGACCTGATTGATAGTGGGATAGGCATTCCTGAAGAAGAAATTTCTACTATTTTCAATCGTTTTAAAAAGGCCAATAAATCAGAAGATTCGGGTGGCTATGGACTTGGATTATCTATTGTTAAAAGTATCGCCGATTATCATCAAATAATAATTTCTGTAGAATCAGAACCGGATAGGGGTAGCGCGTTTAGGCTTTTATTCCCGGCATTTCTGGTAGTTAAATGATTGGAGGAGAACACTTACTACTGGAAAATGGAAAATCAAACATTTTTTCCGCTTAGTAGCGTCTTAGCAAGAAACTCTAATATGCGTTTTTACGCGAAAATTTGCCTGAGTATTTTTACCCTTGCGCAGATGTCGTTAGCCTGACAACTGACAACCGATAACTCTTTTTAATCCAATAGATGTCAGTAATTTTCGCAGAGTTAGGTGCTTGGTACAGAACACCAATCAAGCCCAATTATCATAATAAAGTATAAATAACTTTATTCCTTAAATGTGACAATCTGCCGATTATTCTCCATTTTTCAGGCCTTAATTTTGAGTATTATATAAAACTTTAAAAACATAAATCATATGAAAAAATTAAGTTTAATTGCTTTTTCGGCATTATTTGCTTTGAGTTCATGCGGAGGTAGCACAGACTCTACTGAGACTAGCTCTGCAGACACTACAAGTCAGGAAACTGCAGCAGCACCAGTTGAAAAAGAAGTTTCGATTACCATTAATGCAGGTGATGATATGAAATTTGATTTGCCTGAAATTACAGTTAAGGAAGGTCAGATTGTTAAGTTGACACTTAACCATACTGGTAAAGTAGCCAAAGAAGCTATGGGCCATAATTGGGTATTATTAGCTCAAGGGACAATTGTTTCTGACTTTGCAACTAAGGCGATGCAAGCAAAAGATACGGATTACATTCCTGCAGGAGCTTCTGAAGTATTGGCAAACACTAAATTAATTGGTGGTGGTGAATCTGTTACCATTGAGTTTGTAGCACCAGCAAAAGGTGTTTATGAATTTATCTGTACTTTCCCTGGTCATAGTGGTATGATGAAAGGTAATTTCTACGTACAATAAATCAAAAAACTTTGATTTGAGAAGCCCAAAAGTAACGTTTTGGGCTTTTTTTTATGTCTTTATCCGCGACATTGTTTCTAGTTGAGACACAAAAAGATTAATTCTCGCAAAGACGCAGAGACGCAAAGTTTTTTCAATAAAAATGGTTTTCGTCGATTTTATAACCGTATCAACCGTCTTTTCTATATTTTATTGCCTTCTTTCTTTGCGGCTTTGCGTCTCTGCGAGACACAAAAAGATTAATTCTCG
>Ga0208082_1000511_pt1 | contig 11742 bp, 13 predicted proteins | sample LakMenE09Jun09ns_FD_150683 | JGI IMG/M metagenome (GOLD analysis project Ga0208082, IMG submission 150683) | Freshwater microbial communities from Lake Mendota, WI - 09JUN2009 deep hole epilimnion ns (SPAdes) | ecosystem: Environmental > Aquatic > Freshwater > Lake > Epilimnion/Euphotic zone ... | reverse complement strand
GGACATCACCACCGAACGTTCACCGTTTCAGATCCCAGGCCACAAAGGCCGCAATGACCTCACCGGTTCCATCGTGGATGGAGATATTCCGGTACTTCCTGGTAATCACCCGCTTCGAATCTCCCCTTCCTTGATTGTCGAAGCGGAGGCAATTGCCGCAGAACTATGGAAGGCAGATCTCTGCCGCTTTGGAGTAAATGGCTCATCCGGTTCCAATCACGCAGCCGTTATGGCGGTAGCTGGCCCAGGTGACAAAGTAATCGTCTCTAGAACTCTGCACAAATCAGTTCTGATAGGCATGGTCTATTCGGGAGTAATTCCTATTTGGGTTCGGCCTGAGATTAATCCGGCCACTGGATTGCCGGAGTATCTTCGCTCGACTGTGCTTCGCGAAACCCTTGAAGAGCACCTCGACGCTAAAGCAGTTCTTATCGGAGAGCCTTCGTATGTAGGCACAATGAGCAACATTCCTAAGCTCGCTGCTGTTTCACACGAGTATGGAATTCCCTTGGTAGTTGATGCAGCCTGGGCTGCCCATTTTGGATTCCACGAAGAACTCCCGCTGAACCCAATTCTCGAAGGTGCCGACATTGTCGTCACCTCAGCTCACAAGACCCTTCCGAGCTACTCGCAGGCATCGTTTGTTCTTGTGAACAAGGGATATGTAGATCTGGCACGTTTCAACAAAGCCTTCGACTCCACACAAACCACTTCTATGTCCGGGCGAATACTTGCATCCATCGATGCAGCTCGCGCGCTTATGGCCCGCCACGGAAGAGAACTTTTGGGCCCAGTAATCGAAGCAACCGCTCGCGGTCGCAAAGCGCTTAGGGATGCAGGAATTGGAGTAATTGATGGTGAATACATCGATCCACTCAAGATGGTTATCTTGCTTCCTGAAACCGGAGCCGATGGAAACATCATCGAGCAGGAACTTCTAAATGCCAACATCGACCTCGAGATGGCCAATAGAGACGTGATTATTCCGATGATCACTCTGGCTGATACTCCAGAGCGCATTGATGACCTAATAAGAAGGATCATCAAGCTCGTTGATGCCAACCGTGGTGCGCCAAGAGCAATTGTCACCGCAGCTGCATTTTCTGTAATTCCGGAAGTTGTTGTCTCTCCCAGAGACGCCTTTTTCAGCAGTTATGAAGTGGTAGCTGCCAAGGATTCTGTTGGCCGGGTTTGTGCTGAGCTAATTTGCCCTTACCCACCGGGGGTTCCAGTTTTGTCGCCGGGAGAGCGAATTACCCAAGAGGCATTTGATGCCCTTATGGGAGCGAAGGAGTCTGGGGTAAGAATCGCCTTCGTTGCAGACCCAACTCTGGCCACCATCAAAGTACTGCCTGCCTGAATTGCTAGGGTAGCTACTTATGTATAACTTCTCACTTGCAACTCTTCGCCTTCTTATCGGAGTAGGACTGCTTGGCAGCGTGATCTGGCAGGTCACTGATCGAATTGCAAATGACCTCTTTAGACCCTTTGAGTACTTTGCCTACTTCTCCATCGTCACCGCAATCGTTGCAGGCTTATTCCTGATAACTACAAGTTTTGGTCTGATGCTAAAAATTGAAGACACTAAGTGGGTCGAGATTGCAAGGCTCAGCATGGCCGTTGCACTAATTGTTGTTGGAGTGGTTTACCACGCACTTTTGGCAGATGCTGCCAATGATGTTCGTGACGGCGACTACGCCTGGCCGGTTCTTCCAAACGAGATTATTCATACTTACGCCCCAATACTTGCGGCCATTGAGTACCTGATTTCCGTTAAGGCTTTTCGAATCAGACTTCGAGCATTTGTTTGGGTGGCGGTTTTCCCGCTGATCTGGTTGGTGTTTTCGATTGTTCGCGGAAGCGCAACTAACTGGTGGCCTTACTGGTTCATCAATCCAAATGGTGAAGCAGGGCTTGGTGGGATGCTCACATACATTGCGGCAATTACAGGGTTCTTTTTAGTTCTTGGCCTAGCGGTACTTGGGCTCAAGCAAGTGCTTAGAAGGCTTGTACTGCGCTAGAAACCAACTGGTCCGAAGCTGGACCTGCGGTGCTACTGTATTGGGATGCGCGCATCAAAGTGGATAGCAATCACAGCTGGAGTGCTGGTTCTGACCGTTTCTGGCGGAGCCTTGGCAGCCGGCAACTACGTCTACACATCAGGAACAGTAGTTCCATGTGCCATTAATGAAGATGATCTAGCCAACAAACCTGAATCTTTTTTCACACCTGCCAAAGGCAATGGTCCCTTCCCTGGTGAAGGCTGGGACAAGTGGGCAGGTTATGACCTGAGTGCCTGGTGGATGACTGACGCTAGCTACCAGGCTGTTGAAATTCCGGTCAGCGATGAAGTCACTTTGTCTGCATGGTGGATTGCTCCAACTGAAGCAAATGGTAAGAATGTGATTGTCACTCACGGCATCGGAACCTCCAGGCGCGATTTCAACGCACTTTTACCCACATCAATGTTGGTCAAAAATGGCTTCCACGTTCTATTGGTCGACTCGCGCGATACCGGTGAGTCCACTTGTACCGACGGAAGACACTCTGCCGGCCAGGAGGAGTCAACAGACTTCGCAGCAGTTGCTAACTGGCTGGTTTCCAACAAAGACGTCAAACCTGAATCGCTTGGAATGTTTGGTGTTTCAGGTGGGGCAGTTGCTACTTCACTAGTACCGGCCAAGACAAAGAACGTTTCTGCTTTTGCCATGGAGGGAACAATCTTTGACTTCAATGCTGCGGCAACCCGCGAAGTTGAGTTTCAAGGCTTTCCTGGGTTCTTGTGGCAGCTGGCTTTAATCTCAGCTCAGCTATTCCACGGAGTGAACCTAACTGAGACTTCAGTGATGCAAGGTATCCAGGCTGCTGAAGCAAGGCCGATGCTGATTCTCCACGGGGATATTGATCAGCGGCTGGACTACCAGTCTTCAGTTGATTTCTATAACTACGCAAAGAGCGTCGGAGCTAACATCACCCTTGAAACTTTCGAAGGATCAGACCACACCGAAGGTATGCTCTCTGAGACCAATCGCTACGCAGCGCTGCTGGCTGACTTCTTCGATAAGTCGTTGACGAAATAGTGAAGTACATAAGCGCAGCTAGGCACATTGCTCGCTACCTATTGGGAGCGGCTCTAATCTATGCAGGCGTTGGTCACTTCACCTTTTCAAGACTTGCCTTCCAAGCCCAGGTTCCACCTTGGTTGCCACTAGATCCGGACTTTGTCGTGTTGGCGTCAGGCGCTGTGGAAATAGCCCTTGGTCTAGGACTTATCTTTGTTGCCCGCTATCGGAAGCAGATCGGGTGGCTGACCGCTGCATTCTTTCTTGCAATCTTTCCAGGCAACATCTCTCAGTACCTAACTCAAACAGATGCGTTTGGTCTCAATACCGATGAGTCCAGAGCTATCAGATTGCTATTCCAGCCATTGCTGATTTTTTGGGCGCTATGGGCAACCGGGGCTTGGCACAAAAGCAAGAAAGTCAGCCCTAAGTAGCAAGGCTAGGGAATGCGGGTGGCCAGAATCTTGTCGATTCGACGACCATCCATATCCACAACTTCAAGCTTCCAGTCCTCGATTACAACGCTGTCACCGGAGACTGGCATCTTGCCGAGCAACAACAAGATAAGTCCACTGACGGTGTGGTAGCGACCCTTGTCTTGCTCTGGAACATCTTCAATGACTAGGCAGTCCTTTAGTTCGTGTATCGAGGTATCACCTTCGAATAGCCAAGAACCATCGTCGCGTTGAACAGGATCGGTAGCTTCCTCACCTTCGGTCACAATTTCACCGATTAGAGTGTCAAAGATATCCTGGATGGTCACAAGACCCTCAAGGCTTCCATACTCGTCCACAACGAAGGCGATGTGAGTTCGGGACTGCTTGAACTGCTCCAGTAGGTCCATACCGGTTAGCGTTTCTGGAACGTAAAGCGGAGCTTCAAGATTGTCCTGAAGGCTGAGCTTTTCACCCCTGGCAACAGTTGATAGCGCCGTCTTTGCGCTTAGGACTCCAATGATTGAATCCAAGTCACCATCGCAAACTGGGATACGGGATCTAACTGATTGAGCGATCTGATCAAAGCTTTCGGCCTCTGGGGCATTGATGTCGACAAAAATGATTTCAGAACGAGGGACCATAAGGGAACCGAGTTTGCGATCATCTAGGCGGAAGACGTTTTTTACTAGCTCGCGTTCCTGATCTTCAATCAAACCGGCTACTGAACCCTCGTCGAGAATTGCCTCAATCTCATCCTCAGTGACGGTGGCTTCCTTGTGCTTACCAACCCCGAATAGTCTCAAAAGTGTGTTTGTTGTCACACTGAGGATCCACACGAATGGCCTGGTGGCAATCGAAAGAATCAACATGGGCCGGGCCATCACGGCGGCAATCGCTTCTGGGTTTGACTGACCGATGCGCTTTGGAACAAGCTCACCCACAGTAATGGCAACAAAAGTCACAATAAGAACCACAGAAACTGTGGCAGTGATGTCGGCAATTCCATCCGGAACACCAACACTCTGTAGCCAAATAGCTAGTGGCTTAGCAAAGATGGATTCTCCAACGATTCCACTCAGTAGACCAATTGAGGTAATGCCAATTTGGATGGTGGAAAGAAACTGGGTTGGGTCCTCGCTAATGCGCAAGGCAGCAGCGGCAGATTTTTTACCCTTCGCGGACATGGCAGAGAGCTTGGCTCGCTTAGAGGTTAAAAGTGCAACCTCCGACATGGCAAGAACACCATTTACGAGAATTAGAGAAAACAGCAGGATTATTTCCAAAGACCTGTTTAACTCACCCCAATGGCTTGAATAACGTTGAAAGACAATAATCGCAGAAATTTTGGGGTTGTGCGACTAAATGCTAAAGATTTGACCAAGTAGAGACCCTGACGAGCTCGAAGGTGGCTATTTTCAGGCGCAAGAGAGGCAAATAGAGCAGTTCTGGCTTTCTCAGACATTATTTGGATTTAGTTGTGGGCGACTTTGATTTACTCTCTTTGCGAGTGGCAAGGGCAAACAGAGCAAGTCCTGCAACCAGTGTTCCAGCTCCCACTCCGTAGGCAACGACGTCTGCAGCGCGGTTGGTGTCAACAAAGACACCAACAAACACTACGGCGATGATTGCAACTACAACGCCAATCAACTTTGACTTTAGGTCATCAAGATCTGCCACCTGGAGCCAGGTTGGCACCTCAAGTCGGGTATCAACAAACAGCTCGTAGAGGCCGTAGCCAATAACTAGCAAAACGGTTCCAAGCAAAATTGCATCTATGGCAGTCAGGAGGGCAACGATTGTGTCCTTGAGGTATGCGTCATACAAAACTGCGTCCATGATCACTAAAACAACCTCAATTGAACCCTGGGCCATCAGAAGCAGTGCTCCAAGAATCGAAGCTATGGATGGCACGATGACCGCGTAGCGGGTAAGTCCTAGTAATTTACGCATGGCCCAATGGTACTAGCAGCCTCGATTAATCAGAAGGTATAGAAAGCCAACAGGATGGCAATTCCAAACATCACGGCAGCAATCACCAAATCCAACACCTTCCAAAAAACCGGCTTGGACATGAACCTGGAGGCCGCCTTAGCGCCGAAGCCAATTGAGCTAAACCATAAAATGCTGGCCACCGCACCGCCCAGTGCAAACCACCATTTGTCTGGACCAAATTGATTGCCAATTGATCCAAGCAAAATAACAGTGTCTAGGTAGACATGTGGGTTCAAAAAGGTAAAACCAAGCACCGAAAGCACCACTGTTTTTGCGCTTCCACTTTGAACCCCTGAAGCATCTAGGACTTGAGTCTTGAAAGCTGAGCGAATTGACCTAACTCCAAACCAAGTCAAATAGGCCACCCCAAACCAGCGGATTATCTCCAGTAGCCAAGGCAACCCTGAGATTAGGGCTCCGAGGCCGGCCACACCTAACAGGATTAAAAGTGCGTCAGAGATTGCGCAAATTGCAACAACAAGTAGCACGTGCTTTTTTGTGAGGCCTTGTCGAATAACAAAAGCGTTCTGAGCCCCGATTGCAACAATTAAGGAAAGGCCAGTGAGTAGGCCCGGTAGGAAAGCAATCACCGGTTGAGTCTAGGGCTTTCGCTTCAAAAAGTTGGTGCCCTCGGCAGGAATCGAACCTGCGACCAAGAGATTAGAAGGCTCTTGCTCTATCCACTGAGCTACGAAGGCAGAGCTCCAGTTTACTAGCTAACGCTTACTTCTCGTTCTCTGTTCTGGATAGACGTTGTGAGACGTAAACAGGGATTAGCGATAGAACAATAACCACCGTGGCCACCACGTTCACAACCGACGCCTGATTCGGTCTTGCCATCTCTTTCAGAATCCAAAGCGGCAAGGTGTCGACGCCTGGAGGGGCCGTGAAGATTGTGACCACAACCTCATCAAAGCTCAGAGCAAAAGCCAAAAGTGCTCCGGCTGCAAAGGCAGTTCTGAACTGAGGGAACGTGACGAGACGGAATGTTCCCCACAGTCCTTCCCCGAGATCCATCGAGGCTTCCTGAAGGGATGGGTTCATCCGCTTTAGCCTCGCGAAGACGTTATTGAAAACCATCACAATACAAAAAGTCGCGTGAGCCACAATCATGCCGAAGTATCCAATCTGGAAACCAGCAGGGGTAAGGAAGTTGCTATAAGTGTTGCTGAAGGCAACACCAGTGACAACACCGGGCAAAGCAATTGGCAAAACTACCAGAAGGTTTACTGTTCCTTTGCCGAAGAACTCGTATTTGCTCAGGGCAAAAGCAACTAAGGATCCCAGAATCATGGCGATGCACATTGCTCCGAATGCGACGATGGCTGAGTTCAGAAGAGCTGCCCGAATTGGTTCTGACTCAAAGGCAATTACCCACCACTTTAGGGAAAAGTCTGTAATCGGCCAGGAGGAGATTTGACGCTCATTGAATGCATTCAGGATAAGAACTGATAGCGGTGCATACATAAAAATCAGCACAACGGCAACGATCGCCATCAATGACCACCGTGAAGTTCTGGAGAATCTAAGCATTGCTTTACATCCTCTCCAGTGAACCGGTTCGTCTAGCAACCATTAGGTACATAACCACAAATGCAATAGGCACCATCGAAAACGCTGCCGCAACGGGTGGGTTCAGGTTGATGTTTGAAGCGATGATTGAACCAATCATCTGAGTCGATCCGCCTACGAACTTGGCAGCTAAATAGTCACCAAGGCTCAGTGAGAAAGTAAAGACGCTTCCAGCAATGATTGCTGGGGTGATCAGTGGCAGAACCATACGAAAGACAGTCGGCCAACCCTTGGCGCCAAGATCTGCAGAGGCATCAAATAGATTTAGTGGCAGCTGCCGTATGGCTGTGAACACTGGCAGAGCCATGTATGGAAACCACAGGTACGCCAGCGTCAAAATTGTGACTGGAATTCCAAAGCCAGGGCCGCTAATACCAAATGGTGCCATTAGCCAATTGAACAAGCCTTCTTCGGTGAAGGTAAGTCTCATTGCCAGAAGCTTGACTAGATAACCAGCCCAAAGCGGAAGTGTGATTGCAACTGCCAAAAGACTTCTCACCCATGGGCTTGCGATCTTTGCCATGTAAATTCCAAGTGGTACAGCAAAGAAAATACAAACCACAGTCACGGCAATTGCAATGCCAAGAGTTCTTATCGAAGTGGAAAGATACGCCTGAACAGAAAAGATGTCTACAAAGTTATTGAGGGTAAATCCGGGGATGACCTTTGAAGTGTATGGATCGATAAACCAAAAAGCAGTCACTAGCAAAAGTGCGAGCGAGATGATGTAGACCCCGACCAGCCAAGTCATCGGCAGTGCCAGAAGGGCAATCAGCCTGGTGGTAGGTCTTTTGTGTAGGTAAGTAGAAAGTGGGCGGTTAGGAACTTTTTGAATTGTGCTCAATTTCTCACCTACTTAGTTGAAACATTTGTCTTGAAGATTGGTATTGCCGGGTGGGGTCTCCCCCACCCGGCAAAGCTTTGGAATTAACCCTTTACGGTCACCCAAGCATTGGTCCAGTCTTGGAAGCTGGTGCACTTAACGTCAGTGCGTCCATCAACACACTCCTCAATTGGAGTGGTCCAAGGCCATACCTGATCCCAGAACGCCTCGTCCTCTGCTGCGAACTGGTCACAGTGAGCCTGAGTGTCGGCATCGGTTGCACAGAAGGCAATGTTTGCAGGAGCCATACCAAAGTTCATGGCGATTGCTCCGTTAACGCTTGCCTGGCTGGTGTAGTCGATCCATGCGTAAGCACAGTTCGAGTTTGGTGTGGTGGTTGAAACCAACCAGGTGTCATACCATCCGGTTGAACCTTCCTTAGGAAGTGTGGTCTTCAGGTTCTCCTGAGCCGCAAACTTCTTCAAGATCTCCCAGCTGGTTCCAACTACGGTGTTGCCACCAACGAAGGAAGTAATCTGAGCCACTGGGTCGGACCAGTACTCGCCAATGATGCCGTTCTGCTGCTTTAGCAGTTCAACAGCAGCAGCAAGCTGAGTCTCGTCCAGTGCATAAGGGTTGGTGATGCCAAGCTCTGGCTTGGTGGACATCAAGTACACAGCTGCGTCAGCGATGTAAATTGGTGCGTCATAAGCGGTGATCTTGCCAGCGTATGGGCTGTCAGCTTCCCAAACAACGTCCCAGCTCTCTGGTGCTCCACCAGTAACTGTCTCGTTGTACTGAAGAAGGTTTGCACCACGGCCGATTGGAACACCGTATGGCTTACCGTTTACAACGTCATAGATCTGACCCTTCATACCTTCAGCAATTTCATCGCTGAAGTTAGGGATTAGCTCCATGTTTAGCGGCTGTACGTCTCCACCAACGATTAGGCGAAGGGCTGCGTCACCCGAAGCTGACACAATGTCGTACTCGCCTGTGCGCATCAAGGTAACCATCTCATCGCTGGTACCAGCTACGCGGGAGTTAACAACACAACCAGTTTCAGCTGTGAATGGGTCAACCCACTTTGGATCAACGAAACCAGACCAGTTAACGATGTTCAGTTCACCTTCGAAGGCACCTAGTTCGGCCTTCATCGGGACGTCTGGAACCGTAAGGGTCAGCTCGCCACTTGTTGTTGCACAACCAGATAGCACCAGGGCGCTAGCTGCAAGTAGTGCAGGAAGAGCTAGTTTGCTTCTTCTCATTTGTTTCCTCTCATTTATTGTTTGGAATCTTGGCGACGTGCTCCTTGCGGAATGTGGCCAATACCCTGTCACCCGCTTCAAGACTTAGTTCTTGCCCCGGTAACTCTTCATTTAGTCTGGTTGCCACTAGGCGCAAACCAGCTTCGGATTCCAACACATACAAAGTGTTGGCTCCGGTGTAAGCAACATCAACAATTGTTGCATTGATACCAATTTCATCTGATGCGCTCTTCGAGCCATCTTTTTGAAGCTTGATTCGCTCGGGACGCACGTTCACCATATGCTCAGAACCAAACAGGTCCTTAGCCGGCAAACCTGAAATCAAGTTCGAAACACCTAGGAAACTTGCTACGAAGGCTGAAGAAGGGTTCTCGTAAACCTCACGAGGGGTTCCAATCTGCTCAATTTTTCCATGGTTGAAAACAGCAATCCGGTCGCTCATGCGCATTGCTTCTTCTTGATCGTGAGTGACAAAGATAAAGGTGATGCCAGCTTCACGCTGGATTCGCTTGAGCTCAACCTGCATCTCTTCGCGAAGCTGCTTATCTAGTGCGCCGAGTGGCTCATCCAGTAAAAGCACCTTGGGACGCAGCACTAGAGCACGTGCCAAAGCAATACGTTGTCTTTGACCACCAGAAAGCTGGTGAGGAAGGCGGTCCGCCAAGTGAGTGAGCTTTACGGATTCAATTGCCTCTGAGGCTAGCTTCGAACGTTCGGCCTTTGGCATTTTTCTAGCGCGAAGACCATATTCAACGTTCAATTGAATTGTCATGTGCGGGAAGAGCGCATAGTCCTGAAAAACGGTGTTTACATCCCTATCAAAAGGTGCCAACTCCGTGACGTCCGCGCCCTCTAGAAAGACCTTGCCGCTGGTGGCAGTTTCGAAGCCGGCGATAATCCTAAGAACCGTTGTCTTGCCCGAACCCGAAGGGCCAAGCATGGAGAAAAACTCGCCGTGAGGAATTTCTAGATCGAGGTTGGAAACGGCAGTGACATTGCCAAAAGTCTTGTTTAGCGATTTCAAGCTAACAGCTGAAGTCGTTGAATCTGAAGAAGAGCTTTTAGGCCTCTGGGCGAAGCTATTGGTCAAAATATCACCTAGTCAGTTATGGACTTCTTTGTCCCCTGAAGCTTCCCCACTGCTCCCGAACATCCCCTAGCCTACCCGCGGAGCCAAAAAGGCTCGGCAAATCTGGACCTCAAAAAAGTTGCGGTTTAGTAAAGCTTTTTGTCTCAGGCGGCAGGGCCGCTCAATGACTTACTGGGAAGCTACTTAGTTTCCCCACTCACCAGGAGGGCCTAGCCATAGCAAGAAAGCAAACAGTGACACCACAAATACCGCCAGGGTCAGAACCAGCAAAACGGGACGGAAGATAAACCAACGAAAGAGCCCATCAAACCAAGTGTTGTCCCTTGGGTCTTTGGTGCCCTCAATGCGCCACTCGCCATCGAGGGCAGAGCGCTTGTCGAGATATCGATCAAAAGGATAGGTAGCGAAAGGCACAATAGCCAACACAACCGCCAGTGCGGTTTGCGCGACTGGCCAACGCTGATTGACCCCAACCAGCACTGCCGTGACTGAATAGCCGATGAAAGCAAAACCGTGGGTTGCACCAGCGATAGTGAATATGTTCGGTGATAACCCAATAGTTTCGCGTGCCACGATTGCGGCAATCAATAGTGCCCAGGTGAGCATTTCAATTCGAGCGAAGGTGCCAAATATGTCTTTAGGTTTTGCGTCCATAACCAAAGCCTATTGGGCTAGGACTTATTTTTTAGCATGGCGGCGTGAACCTCTGTGGTCAGCTTCTCAATTCGAATGCTTAGCTCGTGAACCTTCCGAGTCAGTTCAAGGTTCTCTTGGTCAACCTGGTAAGTGTGGATAGCAAGCTCTGAGTTGATCTGGTCTTCGCGCTTGGCGGCAATCAAAAGGATTGCTCCTTGAAGAGCAGCGACGCACGAAAGGATTAAGTTCAGCAGAATAAATGGAAAAGGATCGAAGTCTCCATCAGAATTGAAATACATCCAAACTGCGAGAAAAGCTAAAGCGCCAAAGACAAACGGCCAAGACCCCATGGCATTTCTGAGCACATCCGCTGCTCGCTGGCCGGGACTGAGCTGCTCTTTGCCAAATTTTGTAGTTGCTGGGTGTTCGTGCCAACGAGCCATACCGTCTCCTTTGTTTATTTGCTTCTTTCTAAAGGCTAACCGAGTGAACGGTTTAGACCAGAAAGAAGGCTAGCGCCTGTGTTTTTCTAAGGCAAAATTCCCCTCTAGATTAGGTGTCATGAAATCAATTCCACTCAAGAGCAGGCACGAGGCACTGGGAGCAAGCTTTACCGACTTTGGCGGCTGGGAAATGCCGGTTCGCTACAGCTCAGACTTAGCCGAGCACCACGCGGTTCGAAACGCCGCAGGGCTGTTCGACATTTCACACATGGGTGAGATATTCATAGAAGGTAAGCAAGCAGCTGAGCTGTTGGACTTCGCTCTAGTGGGTGCTGCCTCCGAGATTGCAATTGGCCGCGCTAAGTATTCGCTTATCTGCAACGAAGATGGCGGAATCATCGATGACTTGATTGTTTACC
>Ga0208082_1000505_pt1 | contig 11785 bp, 10 predicted proteins | sample LakMenE09Jun09ns_FD_150683 | JGI IMG/M metagenome (GOLD analysis project Ga0208082, IMG submission 150683) | Freshwater microbial communities from Lake Mendota, WI - 09JUN2009 deep hole epilimnion ns (SPAdes) | ecosystem: Environmental > Aquatic > Freshwater > Lake > Epilimnion/Euphotic zone ... | reverse complement strand
GTGTGCGAAGAGCAAGGCAGCGAGCTCGACGACTTCGACTATTCGTGGTCGGCGTTCTGGACCATGCCACGTGTGCACCACGGCCGCGCCCGCAATCCGCTGCAACGCTCGTGTTGGATCACATGGGCTGGCGCCGACACCAAGCACGTGGTCGCCGACGCCCTCGAGCGCTCGGCGATGTACGGCGGCGCCATCGGCACACGCGGGCCGCGGTACTGCCCATCGATCGAGGACAAGATCGTGCGGTTCCCGGCGGCCGAGCGCCATCAGGTGTTCTTGGAGCCCGAAGGTGTGGACACGGCAGAGCTGTACGTGAACGGGCTGTCGACGTCACTGCCCGTCGCCGACCAACTGGCGATGCTACGCAGTGTGCCGGGGTTGGAGCGGGCCGAGATGACGCGGGCCGGGTACGCGATCGAGTACGACTATGTGCCGCCGACGCAGCTGGATGCCACACTTGGCGTGAAGCAATTGCCGGGGCTGTACCTCGCGGGGCAGATCAATGGCACCACGGGCTACGAGGAAGCCGCGGGGCAGGGCGCCATCGCGGGGCTCAATGCGGCGCGCTTCACGCAAGAGTTATCACCGGTGCAGTTGGGGCGCGAGACGTCGTACATCGGCGTGTTGGTGGACGACCTGGTCACGCGCGGCGTGGACGAGCCGTACCGGTTGTTCACGTCGCGGTCGGAGTATCGGTTGACGATCCGCCAAGACAATGCGCTGGCGCGGCTGGCGCCCGTCGCACTGGAGCTCGGCTTGTACACGGCGGGCGAAGTGGCGCACGTGGAACAGCGCCTGGCGGCCACCGCTGAGGCGCGTGCGTTGGCCGAGGAGACGAGTGTGCGGCCCGAGGTGGTGGAAGCGTATCTGCGGTCGGTCGATTCGTCGCCTCTGGTGCAGGCCGTGCGCGCCGTCGAGCTGGCGCGCCGCACCGAAGTACATCTGCGCGAGTTATTCGCGCTGTGCGAGGTGGGCCATTCGCTGCCGGCTGATGCCGTCGTGACCGCCGACCTTGAGATCAAGTACGTCAAGTACTTTGCCCGGGAGCGCGACGCCGCGGCACGCTTACAAGCGATGGGCGCGTTCGCGCTCGATGCCGACCTCCCGTACGACAGCTTCACGACGCTCTCGATGGAAGCACGACAGAAGTTGGCGGCGATCCGCCCGACCACCCTCGCGCAGGCCTCGCGCGTGTCGGGGATCTCGCCGGCGGATCTGCAGAACCTCGTGCTCGAAGTCGCGCGGGTGCGACGGCGTGGTGTGTTGGCGGCGCCGTCGTGAGCGGGGGGTCGGTGGTCTCCACCGCGCTCCGCGCGACAGGCGCGGTCTTGCTGCTCGCACTCAGTCTGCTGCCGCTCGGTCAATGGCTGAACATTGAGCTCACGCCAGCCCTCAACTATTCAGCCGAAGGCTGGTGGAGCGGCACGGCGGTCGTCGGGCTCCTGACGTTCTTGATCGTGATCGTCGTGCATCGTATGCGACTGGCCGATTCGATGGCCGGGGCGTGCGATCGCGTGGTGGGGTTCTGGGATCGCTCGCCACACATCGCGATCCCACTGCTCGCGATGTTGGCCACGGCGCTGTACGCGTTCAATGCGACCTGGGTGTTCAGCGGCAAGCCGCTACTGATCGATGAGATCGTGCAGGTGCTGCAGGCACGGATCTTCGTTGAGGGGCGGCTTACGTGGCCGTTGGATGCGTATCCGGAGTTTCGCTCCATCATGCACTTGGTGGAGCAGGACGGCCGGTTGTACGGCCAGTTCCCGCCCGGTGGACCGGCGATGCTGGCCCTCGGCGAATTGTTCGGCGCGCCGTGGTTGGTGAACCCGGTGTTCGGTGGTCTCTCGGTGGCCGCGCTCGCCCTCGCGCTGCGGTGGGCGCGCGTGTCGGCCGGCCTTGGCTTGGCCACCACGTTCCTGTTCGCGTGCGCGCCGTTCGTGATCTTCCAGTCGGCGAGTCACATGAATCACGTGACGTCGTTGACGTGCTTGCTGATTGCCACGGCTGCGCTGATCCGTGCGACGCACGCGGAGCGTGATCATCTGTGGGCCGGATTGATCTGCGGACTCGGCCTCGGTGTGGCGGCGACCATCCGTCCGCTCGATGCGGCCGCCTGGGCGCTGCCGGCGGCGGGTTGGCTTGGCGCGCAGGCCGTGCGCGATCGTCGGTGGATGGCGTTCATCGCATCGGGCGTCGGTGTGGCGGTCCCGATGGGCATCATGATGTGGGTGAACACCCAGATGACCGGTGGCGCGCTCACGTTCGGCTACACTGTGATGTGGGGCGAATCGCAGGGGCTCGGCTTTGGGGCGGCGCCGTGGGGTGAGCCGCACACGGTGGAGCGCGGCCTGGCGATGATCGCGGCGTACTTCAACCGACTCAACGAGTTCTTCTTCGAGACACCGGTCCCGATCTTGGTGCCGGTGGCGATGGTGATCGCGTGGTCGCGTACCTCGTCGGCTCTCGAGCGGTACATGATGGTGTGCAGTGGGTTGATCGTGATCTCGTACTTCGCGTACTGGCACGACGGGTTCTACCTGGGACCGCGCTTCATCTTCACGCTCGCACCGCTTGTGGCGTTGTTGGTGGCTCGTTTCCCGGGTGTGGTCGCCGAGAAGTTCGCGGCGGTCCCGTTGATGCGTCAGGCGGCGATCGCGTCGTTCGTCGCGGCGGCGGTGGCGGGCCTAGTGTTCGTGTTGCCGATCCGCATTGCGGGGTACCGCGCGGTGTTCAGCTCGTTCCGGTGGGACTACGGTGCGTTGGCAGCAGCGGCGGGCGCACGGGATAGTAGTGATGTGGTGATCGTGCGCGAGAGCTGGGGGGCGCAGGTGATGGTGCGAATGTGGGCGTTGGGCGTGCCGCGTTCGCAAGCGGAGTCCTTCTATCGATTGGTCGACACCTGCGCGCTCGATGATGCCATCGGACGACTCGAGGTGCGCGGGGTCCGCGGCGAGGGTGCGATTGCGGCCATCACCCCGTTGTTGGCCGATAGTGCGCGGGTGGTGAAGAGCACGTTATCGGTGGACGACACGGAGCGCGTGTTGCCGGGTTCGACGTATCCCCCGCGATGTTTCGCACGACTGCGCGAGGATTCGGCGGGGTTCGCGCATTTGGTGCCGACGTGGTTGGAGCGCGCGTCGCCGGTGCGCTGGGTGCGCGACTTGCAAGCGCGCGACACGCTGGTGGTGCAGCCGACGGATCGCGTGTGGTTGTTGCGCGGCGTGCGAGCCGACCGCACGTCATTGCTCAGTCCGGTGATTGAACGCATTGACGGTGACTCTTTGCGGGCGGCGTGGGGTAGGAGCGGGCAGTAGGTGTTGCGGGTGCGCCTTTTTTGGGAGATCTATTATGCGCAGTTTGTTACTAATTGTCTGTGCCGCGACATCGGTCGCCGCACAGGCGCCGGTGGTGACGGGTCCGCAGCTGGTGGCGGCGGGCCGCGGCGAGGTGGAGGTGTCGCCGAACCGCGCCGAGCTGACGTTGAGCGTGGAGACGCGGGCCAAGTCGGGCGCGGCGGCGGGTCAGGAGAACGCGGCGATCGTGGCGGCGGTCCTGGACTCGCTGCGCAAGGGATTCCGCCTCACCGAGAAGGACCTGACGACGGCGGGCTATATGATGCGCCCGGAGATGTCGTATCCATCGGATGGGCGGCCGCCGCAGGTGGAGGGCTACGTGGTGCAGAACATGATCCGCGTGCGGATCAGCGAGATCAGCCGCGTGGGGGCGATCATCGACGCCGCGCTGCAGAAGCGCGCCTCGAACGTGGCGGGTCTGATGTTCTCGTCGTCGAGCATCGAGGTGGCGCGGCGCCAGGCGCTCGCGATCGCGGTAGACAATGCACGGCGCGACGCCGAGGTGATGGCCAAGGCGGCGGGTGGCACGCTGGGCGATCTGATCGAGCTCACCAGCGCTGGGAGCGACGGGTATCGCCCCCAGCCGCTGCCCATGCTGATGGAGGCAAGAATGTCGCGCGATGGGGCCTCGACAGAGATCCAGGCCGGCGACCAGAAGATCACCGCGCAGGTGTCGGCGCGGTGGCGTTTCGTGCCGCCAGCGCGGTAGAGCTGCGCGGGACAGCAGGCAGAAGGGGGGCTCGGTCTTCGGACCGGGCCCCCTTTCGTTTCACGTGAAACAGGGCCCGGGGATCCCCGAACCCGGCCAATGTTGTTTCACGTGAAACACTGTGGAGAGCGCTGAGGTGACGGGGACGGTATATTCGCGTCTAAGGTGTACCATCTCCTTATCCAAGTGTGAACGTGGCTCGAGTACTAGCGATCGCGAACCAAAAGGGTGGCGTGGGGAAGACCACGACCGCCGTGAATCTGGCCGCCTCCTTAGCAGCGGCTGAACAGCGAACCCTGCTCATCGATGGCGATCCCCAAGGGAACGCCACCTCTGGTGTGGGGATCGGCGCTGAACAATTCACCCGCTCGGTGTACGATGTGCTCCTGGGAGAGTCGGGTATCGCTGATGCGCGGGTCCGCAGCGTGCAGTTCAAGGCGCTCGATGTGGTCCCAGCCACACCGGACTTGGCGGGAGCCGAAGTGGAGCTGGTCTCCGCGAACGAACGCGAGCTGCGGATGCGGAAGGCCATCGCCGCCATCCGCGACGAGTACGACTACATCCTCATCGATTGTCCGCCGTCGCTGGGCCTGATCACCATCAACATGCTGGCGGCCGCGGATGCGCTACTGATCCCCCTGCAGTGTGAGTACTACGCGCTCGAGGGATTGTCGCAGCTACTGAACACGGTGCACCTCGTGCAGCGCTCGGTGAACGAGGGGCTGGCCATCGATGGCGTGCTCCTCACCATGTACGACGCGCGCCTCAACCTCTCACGCCAGGTGGCAGCCGACGCCCGGGAGTACTTCGGCGCTCAGGTGTTCAAGAACGCGATCCCTCGCAACGTCCGCCTCGCCGAAGCGCCCTCGTTCGGCAAGCCGATCATCCTGTACGACGTGGCCTCGGTCGGCGCCCAATCGTACATGGCGGTCGCCGAGGAGCTCATCGCCCGCAACAAGAGTCGGTCATAATGTCCGAACCTGCGCAGGCCGTTGCCAATTCACGGGTAGACTGATGAACGCGAAACAACCGCCGCGACTCGGGCGCGGACTCGGCGCCCTCCTCGCCGCAAAGGCCGCCGTCGAAGAACCCGTCGAAACACCCACGACGGGGCTCCGCAAACTCGCCATCGGGCAGATCCGGCCCAATCCGTTCCAGCCGCGCAAGGAATTCCGCCCCGAAGACCTCGCCGACCTCGAGTCGTCGCTACGCCAGAGCGGGCTCCTGCAGCCCATCTCGGTGCGCCCCGCACAGTCAGGCACTGGATTCGAGCTCATCGCCGGCGAACGTCGCCTCCGCGCCGCCCAGCGGCTCGGCTGGACCGAGATCGACGCCGTTATCAAGGTCATCGACGACCAAGAGCTGCTCTCGCTCGCGCTCGTCGAGAACCTGCAGCGCGCCGACCTCAACCCGATCGAAGAGGCCGAGGGCTACCAGCGCCTCATCACTGAATTCGCACTCACGCAACAAGACGTCGCCGACGCCGTGGGCAAGGATCGCTCTACCGTCGCCAACTTCCTGCGCCTGCTCGCGCTGCCGGCCTCCGTGCGCCGTCTCGTCTGGGAAGGTTCGCTCTCCATCGGACACGCCCGCGCGCTGCTCTCCTTGGGCGACGAGTCGCTGATGGCGGAGATGGCGAAGGAGATCGTTGCCAGCGGGTTGTCGGTGCGCGAAGTGGAACGCCGCGTGCGCGAGCGCGTTCCCGCCAAGGGCCGCAGCGGCGCCAAGCCCAAGACCACCGCCACCCCCAGCGCTGATCGCCGCTCAGCAGAAGCACGACGCATCGAGGACCAACTGCGGCGCCACCTGCAGACGGACGTGAAGTTGGTGGCCACGCCCGATGGCAAGGGCGAGGTGCGCATTCCGTTCTACTCCGCCGACGACCTCGAGCGTGTCCTCGACCTCGTGCTCGGCGTCCACCGCGACACGCTGTGACGGAGCCCAGCGCACCGCGTGGCGCGGGGCTCCGGGCCCTGTTCGCCCAAGAGTCCGGCGCACTCTTCGTGCACGTGCACGCCGAGTCGGGCGTGGAACATCGGACCATCATACTGTCGCCCGCCCACGTGCGCTTCCTGCGGTGGCTGGTGTCGCCGTGGAGCATCGTGCTGGCCTGCGTCCTTGGCGCCTCGTGGATCTTCTTGGCGGTGCAGGCGGCGCGGCTCCCCAGTGCGGTCACCCGCGTCGTCGCGCTCGAGGAGGAGGCGCTCCGCCTGGACACGTTGGAGGCACGCCTCATGGACCTGCAGTTGCGCTATGATCAGGTGACACGGATGTTAGGAGCAGCCCCGACCAACTCGATTACCACCGCGCCCTCCACGACCGGCGCTTCACGCTGAGGGATCTCTGATGGCGATGTTCAACAAGGACTCACGCCCGGCCGACGCACGGGCGAACGGCGGTGAAGCCACGCTCTCCGTGGTCGCGCCTGGCCTCAAGGTCAAAGGCGATATCTTCGGCCCCGGCCTCCTCAAGGTGGACGGCCGCGTGGAGGGATCAGTCAGCGGGCCGCGCCAGGTGGTCGTCGGCCGCGATGGGAGCATCCGCGGGAACGTGGAGGCCTCGGAGGTGGTTCTGGCCGGAACGATCGAAGGGTCGATCCTAGGCGCGGAGCGGGTCGAGGTGCAAGGGACCGCCGTGATGCACGGCGACATCCAGACCCGAGTGATCGTGGTCCACGAAGGGGCTCAGCTCAACGGCGTGGTCCAGATGTCGGCCGTGGCTGAAGCCGACGATCGCCCCGCCGTCCAGGTGGTCCGCTGACTTTAAGTCGTTACGAATTAGTAACCTTTCCACACAATTATCCAGATGGGGCGGGGGGAGTGTCCACTCTTCGTAACCCGTTGCTGCTATTGAGGTTACCGTGACGCTTGCTGCTCGGATCCGCCCGCTGATCGCAGTTGTCAACACTCTATTGATGCTGGCGGCGTGTACGCCTCGTGACAATTCCGGAGATGTAAGTGCAGTGGCGTCAGCAGATGACTTTCGTGTCGCGTTACTGACACCAGGATCCATCGCCGACCATGCCTGGAACGGGGCCGCCTACGAGGGTTTGCAGCGCATTCGCGACTCGCTTGGGGCCAAGATCAGCCACATCGAGGTGAAGACCCCCTCGGAGTTCGAGGAGAACTTTCGCCAGTATGGCTCGCAGGGCTATCGCCTGGTGGTCGGCCACGGCGCCGAGTTCCAGGACGCGGCCGCCCGCGTGGCCCCGGAGTTCCCGCGCACGATCTACCTGAGCACCGGCGGGAATCAGGTGCAAGGCAACGCGATCGGCCTAGAGTTCGCCTTTGAGGACGGCTCGTACGTGGCGGGCATGATCGCCGCTTCGCTGTCGCGCACCAATGTGATCGGGTGCATCGGTGGCACCGAGCTCGTCCCGGTACGCCGCTCCTTCGCCGCGTTCGCAGCCGGCGCTCGCGCAGTGAAGCCCGACATCCAAGTGCTCACGTCGTACGTCGGCAACTGGGACGATGCCAGCGCCGGAAAGGAGCAAGCGCTCGCGCAGATCGGGCGACGGGCTGATGTCATCTTCGGCAATGCCGACGCCGCAGGCCTCGGCATCTTCCAAGCGGCGAAGGAACGCACGGGCGTCCGCATCATTGGTGCGAACAGCGATCAGGCCTCCGTCGCGCCGGACGTCGTGATCGGCAGTGTGGTGATCGATATCCCGCACGCCTTCCTCGAAGTGGCCAAGGAAGTACGACCCGCAGACTTCGCGCCGCGGGTGATCACGTTCGGCACGGCGAGCGATGTGGTGCGGTGGGTCTACAACCCCGCGCTCGCCGCTGAGATCAGTGCGGCCACGCGCGCGCGCGTGGACTCGCTGACCACGGAGATCCGCACGGGCCGCTTCATCATTCCGCGCGACCAATGAGCCCCACGCCCCTCAGCACCATCGCCGCGCATCTCGATACGCTCCTCGCGACCGAGACCACGCCCGACTACCCGCACGCATTGAATGGCGTGCAACTCGAGCACCGCGGACCGGTGCAGCGCGTAGCCGTCTCGGTGGACATCTCGCAGCGCGTGATCGAGGGGACGATCGCGGCGGGCGCGAACTTGTTGATCGTGCACCACGGGATGTTCTGGAACGGCGCGCAACGCATCCAGGGCCGCTACTACCGTCGACTCGCATCGCTGCTCTCGCACGACATCGCGGTCTACGCCGCGCACCTGCCACTCGACGCGCACGCGACGCTGGGCAACTCCACGCTCTTGGCCGATCAGCTCGGGCTCGTCGTGACCGGTGGCTTCGCGCAGCATCAGCACATCTTTTGCGGGGTGCGGGGGGAGAGCGACGAGCCCACCGCGGCGCTGCTCGATCGCGTGCGCGCGTTCTCCACGGCGCACGAGCACACGCTGGTGGCCACGCCGTTCGCCGCCGAGCGCCGCACGAAGCGCTGGGCGATCTGCTCCGGCGCCGGCGCGGGCCACGACACGTTACGCGAAGCGCAGGCCCAGGGCATCGACACGCTGATCGTCGGTGAGGGCCCGCACTGGAGTGCGGTCGATGCCGACGACCTCGGGATCGTGATCGCGTACGCGGGCCACTACGCCACCGAGACGCTCGGCGTGCAGGCGCTGGGCCACGACCTCGCCACGACCTTCGGCCTGCCGTGGAGCTTCATCGCGGCGCCCACGGGGCTGTGACGGGCGGCGTCGCGCCGGCGCTCGCGCTCGGGGCGATCGACAAACGCTTCGGCGCCACGGTGGCGCTCACGAATGCCTCGCTCGTGGTCGCCCCCGGCACCGTGCACGCGGTGCTCGGCGAGAACGGTGCGGGCAAGACGACGCTCCTGCGCATCGCCTTCGGACTCCTCAGCCCCGACGCGGGTGCGGTGCACGTGGCGGGCGCGCGCGTGACGCTGCGCTCACCACACGACGCCATCGGCGCCGGGATCGGGATGGTGCAGCAGCACTACTCGCTCGTGCCCGCGATGACCGTCGCGGAGAACGTGGCCCTCGGTCACCATGGCCGCATGGATCGGACGGCGATGCACGCACGGGTGATGGCGACCGCCGCCTCACTCGGCTTCGCGGTCGAGCCCGACGCCCGCGTCGAGTCGCTCTCCGTGAGCGCGCAGCAACGCGTCGAGATCATCAAGGCCGTGGCGCACGGCGCGCGGCTGTTGATCCTCGATGAACCGACGGCCGTGCTGGCGCCATCAGAAGCCGAGGCCTTGCTCGAGCGCCTGCGGGCGTTCGCCGCGCAAGGTGGCGCGGTGGTGTTGATCACGCACCATCTGCGCGAAGCGCTGCGCTATGCCGACGACGTGACCGTGCTCAGGCGCGGGCACACGGTGTTGGCCGCGCCCGCCGCGACACTCACCGAAGACGCGCTCGTGGCTGCCATGATCGGCGAGCGCTTGCCGCTCAAGGCCGCGGAGACGACGCCCACTGCGCCGGGTGCGCCGGTGCTGCGCGTGCAACAGGTGACGGTGCATGATGCCCGCGGCGTGCCGCGACTCCGTGATGCCTCGCTCACCGTGCACGCCGGCGAGATCGTCGGCATCGCCGGCGTGGAAGGGAGTGGCACGCGCGAGCTGGTGCGCGTGCTCGCTGGTCGCGTGGCGCCGGAGGCGGGCGCCGTCACGCTCCCCGCGGCCGTGGGCTTCGTGCCCGAGGATCGTCATCGCGACGCGCTGATGCTCTCGGCCTCCCTCGCCGAGAACTTCGCGTTGGCCGAGAGCGGCGCGGCACGCGGTGCGATGCCGTGGCGCACGATGACCGCGACGACGGCAACGCTAATCGAGCGCTTCGACGTGCGGGGCGCGACCCCGAGCACCCCAGCGGCCGCGCTCTCGGGTGGCAATCAACAGAAGTTCGTTGTCGGCCGCGCGGTCGTGACCGCACCGGACGCGTTGGTGGTGGAGAGTCCGTCGCGCGGTCTGGATGTGCGCGCGACGCAGGACATCCATGCCACCTTGCGCACCCGGCGCGCGGCGGGTGCGGCGGTGGTCGTGACGTCACCCGACCTCGACGAGCTGCTCGCGCTCGCCGACCGCATCATCGTGTGCTACGAGGGAACACTGCGTGAGGTCGCGCGCGATCTCGCGCGGATCGGCCGCGCGATGGTCGGAGCGCACGACTGATGCGATGGCGCTCGCCGTGGGTGACGGCCGGCCTCGTGCTCGTGGGCGCCGGCCTCGTACTACTCGTGGTCCTCGTGGTCACTGGGCACGCGCCGGTGCCGGCGCTGGCGGCCCTCGGGCGTGGCGCGGTGGGCAGTTGGTACACGTTCACGTCGACGACACTGGTGCGCGCCACGCCGCTCATCCTCAGCGGCCTCGCGGTAGCGATCGCGTTCCGCGCGGGGGTGTTGAACATCGGCGCCGAAGGACAGCTGCTGATGGGCGCGGCGGCCGCGACCGCGGTGGCGTTGACCGTTCCGAGTGGCGGTGTGGTGCTCGCGCTCTTCGCCGGACTGGTGGGCGGACTGCTGTGGACGATCATCCCGGCGGTGCTCACGCAACGGTTCGGTGTGCTGGAGGTGATCAGCACGTTGATGATGAACGCCGTGGCGCTGTACGTGGTGGGGTGGCTGGTGCGCGGTCCGTTGCAGGAGCCGACGGGGATCTACCCGCAATCGGGTGTGCTCAGCGAGGCCACGCGGCTCCCGCTGCTGTGGAGTGGCACGCGACTCCATGCGGGCTTCCTGCTCGCGCTGGTGTGTGCGGGAGCGCTGTGGTGGTTCGTGGCGCGGACCGCCGCGGGCTTCCGTCTGCGGGCCGTGGGTCTCAATGCGCACGCAGCCGCGAGTGCGGGGCGCATCGACGTGGCACGGACGTCGCAACGCGCGTTCCTCGTGAGTGGCGTGTTGGCGGGCCTCGCGGGCGCGGTCGAAGTCCAAGGGGTCACCTACGGGCTCTACGAGAATCTCTCGCCGGGCTACGGCTACACGGCGATCGCGGTGGCGTTGCTCGGACGACTCGACGCGCGCGCGGTGGTCGCCACCGCCATCCTGTTCGCGGCCCTCCAGGCGGGCGGTAGTGCGATGCAGCGCGATGCTGGTGTTCCTGCCGTGACGGTGAAGGTCGTGGAGGCGGTGCTCATCCTCGGTGTCATCAGTGCCACGGCGTGGCAGCGCCGCCAGGGGTCGCGCGCATGATGGACGCGCTCGGACTGTTCGCCGAAGCCACGGTCCGCACCGCCACGCCACTGGCGCTCGCGGCACTGGGTGAGGTGGTGGCCGAACGCGCCGGCGTGATCAACCTCGGCGTCGAAGGGGCGGTCATCGGTGGCGCGTTCGCGGGCCTCGTCGTGGGTGGCGCGGCGGGGCCGGAGCTCGGGCTCGCCGGTGGCATGCTGGGTGGTCTCCTCGTCGCGCTCTTGTTCGCGGTGGTGGCGATCATCGGACGGGCCGATCAGATCATCGCGGGCACGGCGATCAGCATGTTCGGCGTGGGCATCACGGGCGTGTTGTACCGCGCCTGGTACGGCACCAGCGGCGCGGCGCTCACCACGCCGACCTTGTCGGCGCTGGAGATCCCGGGGCTGGCGAACATTCCGGTCGTGGGACGCGCGCTGTTCGCCCAGCCGCTGCCCACGTATTTGCTGGCCTTGTTGGCCGCGGCGATGTGGTGGTGGTTGATGCGCACCCACCGTGGGCTCGCGCTCCGCGCGTGTGGTGAGTCACCTGCCGCGGCGCGTGCGGCCGGCATCCCCGTGCTGCGCGTGCAGGTCGGCGCGGTGCTCTTCGCGGGCGCACTCGCCGGACTCGGTG
>Ga0208082_1000504_pt1 | contig 11792 bp, 10 predicted proteins | sample LakMenE09Jun09ns_FD_150683 | JGI IMG/M metagenome (GOLD analysis project Ga0208082, IMG submission 150683) | Freshwater microbial communities from Lake Mendota, WI - 09JUN2009 deep hole epilimnion ns (SPAdes) | ecosystem: Environmental > Aquatic > Freshwater > Lake > Epilimnion/Euphotic zone ... | reverse complement strand
CGCTTAGCTTTTTTAGGAAAGTATCCAGCAAGCGAATTAATTGCGCCATTGCCAACCACCACATCGTAGGAACGATCGGCTAACTCGACTTTCACGATGTGCACACTCATGAATGGGCCTCGGCAGTGATTGCATTAGTCACTCTGAGCACAACATCGGTTAGCGATAAGTGCTGTGTTTCAATACGAATAGTCGCAACATCTTCGTACAACTCAAAACGATCCTCTGCCATCTTCGTCAGAGCTCCCCGAGCATCACCATCAAGCAACGGGCGCTTAGACGTCTTGCCAGTTCGTTGCAGTAAATCTTCGACGGGAGCATCGAGCCAAACGACACAACTTGCATGCTCCTTTATCGCCTTTCGATTGACAGGGCTGAGAACGATTCCGCCACCAGTTGAAATAACAGTGTCGCTGCCCAACATCGCATCATTTAGTGCCTCGCCGAGCGCAGATGTTTCGGCGTCTCGAAATGCCGACTCCCCGTCTTGTGCAAAAATTTCGCGGACAGATCGACCAGCATGTTGGGCAATCAGATCATCAGTGTCGATGAACTTGGCACCAATGCTTCGCGCGACCCTCGCACCAACCGAAGACTTTCCCGATCCCATCAAACCCACAAGAACTATTGCTTTTCCGACAGCCTGTTTTGCGTCTGTGTTCACTTCAGCGAAGCGGCGAACGACCGCGCGTTTCGCACGAATTCTTCTACGGAGTCGCCACCAAACTTGCGCTGTGCTTCATCCGCCAACACGAGTGCAACCATTGTCTCGGCAACTACACCCATGGCTGGAACCGCCGTAACGTCGGTTCTCTCTTTGAAACTCTTCGTCTCCTCTTTTGTAACTGTGTCAACAGTTTTTAGTGTGGGCTTATTCAGAGTTGCGAGCGGCTTCATGGCGGCCCGAACAACCAACAACTCTCCGGTTGTCATGCCACCCTCAGTGCCTCCAGCGAGCGTTGTTTCGCGTCGGTAGTCGCCCGTTGCCGAATCGAAGGTAATCGCATCGTGAGCCTGACTACCCCGTCGCGAAGCGACCTCAAAACCATCACCAATCTCGACACCCTTAACTGCCTGAATGCTCATCAAAGCTTGGGCAAGTAGTCCGTCCAACTTTCGGTCCCAGTGCACGTAGCTGCCCAAACCGACTGGCAAACCGTAAGCCAAGACTTCGACGATGCCTCCGAGCGAATCACCGTCTTTCGCTGCAGCTTCAATTTCTGCGATCATCGCTGCTTCTGCATCGGCATTGAAGCACCGAACCGGAGAGTCATCAACTTTTTGCAAGTCGGCAATTGTTGGGCGCGCAGTAGAAAGCGACTTTGCCGAGCCCATTTGGGTCACGTGAGAAAGAATGTCAACGTTGATTGTTGACAAAAAAATCTTTGCGAGTGCGCCAGCAGCAACGCGGGCGGCGGTCTCACGGGCACTGGCACGTTCGAGCACGTCGCGAGCGTCAGAGAACCCGTACTTCTGCATACCCGAAAGATCTGCATGACCCGGACGAGGTTGAGTGAGAGGCTTTTTCGTTTTTCCCGGCGCAGGAGACATCTCCTCGTGCCATACGTCGCTTCTAAACCATTCGGTATTTTTAATTTCAATTGCTACAGGAGAACCAAGCGTGCGACCATGGCGGATACCGCCGAGAAGCTCGATCTCGTCAACTTCGAAACGCTGCCGCGGACCACGCCCGTAACCGAGCCGACGCCTTCCCAATTCGGCTTGAATTTGCTCGGCCGTAACATTCAGCCCGGCAGGCAAGCCCTCAACGATGACCACGAGAGCTTGTCCGTGGCTTTCGCCGGCGGTGAGGTAACGCAACATGCAAACAGGCTACCGCTCGCCAATAGCCGACCTTGGTCTATTTATTGCCACCCAATTGCGAACGGCTGCGCAATTCTTCGAGCGCGGCGTTTCGCATCACCCCAACATCTGGCATTTTGCCGAACCAAGCCAATTGCTGCAATGCGGCCTGCTGAACCAGCATTTCCAGCCCGTCTACCGCGGTGGCACCCGCCTGACGAGCTTCGCGCAGGAAAGTTGTTTCCAACGGAAAGTAGACCACGTCAAGAACCGTAAGCCCTGCATGTAAACAGCTCGGGAGAATCGGACTCTCGTTACTCCCCATCCCAACCGAAGTCGCATTGATCAAGACCGACGCAGAGGCAACGTCATCAAAACTTCCTATCCGAGCTTGCGTAACCAGAGTTGCCGCACTCCGTGCGTTCTCGGGAGATCGATTCACTACGGCAATGTCGACTGCACCACTTCGAGCAAGCGACCGAATAATGCTCCGAGCCGTTGCGCCAGCGCCCAAAATTACACAACGCGCACCCTGCAGCACCGCTCCTCCATCCACCAACGCGGCGCATGCCCCGTCGCCGTCGGTATTCGTGCCAAACATTTGTCCGTTATCTTCAAACACAACGGTATTGACAGATTGAGCGTCAAGAGCACGGACGTCGCATTTGTCCATTGAAGCAAATGCAATTTCTTTATGTGGCATCGTTACAGAAAGGCCGCGCAATCCACACGCTCGAGCATCATTGAGCATTTCGGCAAAGTTCGCGGCGGTTACATCGACCGCTACATACGTTGAGTGCAAATTCTGATGCTGGAATACTGCGTTGTGCATTGCAGGCGAAAGGCTCTGCGCAATTGGATGCCCAACCACAGCCGCCTTGACATTCTTATTAGTGCCGAACATGTTCACGGCAACAAACCTGCTGCTTTTGCCGTGGCAACATTCGCTTCGTGCTGAGCAAGTGTTGCGGCAAACGCATGACCACCGTCTGCATCGGACAACACGTAATAAAGGTAACGACATGGCTTCGGAGCACCAGCGCAGATTGGGTCGCCGCTAGATGGATTAGGCGCCGGATTCAGCGCAGCTTCAATTGAAGCTCGACCAGGGCTAGCGATGGGTGTTGGCGGCAGACCTTTGTATAGATAGGTGTTGTATGGCGTATCCAATGCTTTCAAATCAGTGAACGAAGCATCGGCCGGCGCGTTGTAGTAGAGAGTTGCGTCGATCTGCAGTTTCATTCCGATTTCAAGTCGGTTATAAATGACCCTCGCAATCTTTGCCCGGTCATCACCCACCTTGGCTTCACGTTCAATCATCGACGCAACGATAAGCGCACGATACGGACTGACTCCTACTAATTTTTGAGAGTCGTCAAGACCTACCTGTCTTGCTACTCGTTCAAGTAACGCAACCATTCGCTGAACAACTTGAGCCTCATTTTCGTCGCCGGAAACTTGGTAGGTGTCGGGAAAGAGTAAACCCTCCAACGTGCTCACTGCCGGTGGCCGATATTGAGACACGATGTTGGGGTCGTTTGCTGAAGCGATGAATTGCTCGGCGCTCAGGCGCTTCGTCTTTTCTGCGAGTCGTTCAGCCATCTGTGTGATGACGAAGCCTTCCGGAAACGTGACCTTTGTAAACGTTGCCGATGGCGGCACCTTAAGGCGAGCCATGATGTCGCCCATGTGCGACTTTGGTGTGATCTGGTAGTAACCAGGAACAAGGTCTACGCCACCCTTTCGAGCGACGTACCAGCGAAAGACTGATGCGTTAGTGATGAAACCTTCGTCTCGCAAGCGTCCACTGATTGTCGCGATGCTGTCGCCTTCATTCACCGTAAACGTGGCTTCTATCCCCGTACCACCAGAAGGATTTACTTCGTGCAAGTACCACAGACCAACCGCGCCGAATAGCAAGGAGACCGCTGCCACGATGAATACCGCCAAACCAAGCGGCCTGGAGAAATGCCGTAGCTCGGCCTTAACAACATCTGTTTCGACATCCGTCGCCTTGCCAAGAGCCGAAGGAAGATCCCACGGATCATCGCTCCAGGATTCAGCGAGTTCAGTGTGATCCTTCTTCTTTCTTAAAAGCGGATCAATCATTGGGCCTGACCTTGCGCCATTTGCTCTTTACGACGATCCAACCAACCTTGAAGAATTACCGCTGCTGCGACCTTGTCAATTATCTTTCGGCGTTCCTGCGCATTCATTTCATTCTGCATCAAAAGCTCGTCGGCCGTGACGGTGGACTTACGTTCGTCAAACGTAACGACAGGAACTCCAACAATCTTTGAAATCTGTTCTACTTCGGAGAGAACTAGTTGAGCAGCTTGCAACATTTCACCATTCATGCTGACGGGAAGACCGATCACCACAACTTCAGCTTCGTACTCTTCCACTACTGCCTTGATTGCATGATGGTCTGCCGAACGAGCTCCACCCCGGTGAATCACCGAATGCGGAGACGCAAGAGTGCCACTGGCGTCGCTGGTTGATATTCCGATTCGTTTGCTTCCCAAGTCGACGCCAACTGCTCGCATGCTATGTAGAAAGCACCTTCGTGACAGCAGAGCGCGCAAGCTGGAGCGCGGCATCAATGGCTGAAGGATCCTTGCCACCAGCAGTAGCAATATCACCTTTTCCGCCTCCACCACCACCTACCGCCTTAGCGGCATCACGAATGAGTTCACCAGCCGCCACAGACACTGCAGATGAAACCGTTGCAACGAGAGCAACCCCACCCGTATCGGTAACACCGCCCAACACAACAACTTTGATCGTTGAGTTTTGCCGAATTGCTAAAGCAAGTTCCCTCAAGTCATTGGGCGAAACGCCATCTACCCGAGAGACAACGACACCGCCTTCTGCGGATGCAACCATCTCTGATGCCCGTGAAGTTGCTTGCGCAGATCTCAAAGCCTTCAGTTCATCTCCCAAAGATTTGTTCTCTTCAATCTTTCTCTGGATTGCTGCAACCAATTCGGATGGCTGAGCCCCGAGCAGCGAGGCTGCAGCAGAAATCGTGCGGTGATGAGAAAGTACATATTCGACAGCATTCGTACCTGTCACCGCTTCGATTCGTCGGAGGTTAGAACCGATGGAAGACTCAGCAACAACCTTGACCATGCCGATGTCACCCAAAGCTCCGACATGAGTACCGCCACAAAGTTCGACTGAAACGCCCGCTTCCAAGACACGAACAATGTCGCCGTACTTGTCACCAAAGAATGCGATCGCGCCCGCCGCCGTTGCCTCGTCTTTTGAGGTTTCGTAGGCGCGTACGGGATCGTTGGCAATTAACTGTCCGTTCGTCAATCGCTCTATCTCTTCTATCTCGCTGGCGCTGACAGGTGCGTAATGACTGAAGTCAAACCGCAACCGCTCCGGCGACACATGCGAGCCTGCCTGTTTGACATGATCGCCCAAGACTTGACGTAGCGCCCAATGCAACATGTGCGTAGCGGTGTGATTGCGACGAGTTGCATCCCGAGCTACCACATTGATTGATGCCTTTGCACTTTGGCCAACCTCGACTGAACCGCTCACGACAGAACATGTATGACGACGCAAGCCCGGCAATGCGAACGTTGTGTCGAGAACCTGAAGTTCACCACTCTCCGTTCGAATGGTTCCTGTATCACCGACCTGTCCACCGCTCTCGGCATAGAAAGGCGAAACGTCAAGGAACACTTCAACGATGTTCGGTCCTGCTTCTACATTTTGCAATACGGCTAGCACAGTTGCTTCGCACTGGTTGCTCACATACCCAACAAAATTGGTGGTACCGAACTGCTCCATAACTTCGCGATACGAATCCACAGTGGCAGCGCTTACCGAGGAGCCCTTGCGTGCGCTCTTTGCACGATCGCGTTGCTCTTGCATTTCTTTGCCAAATCCCGCGACATCGACCAGGACGCTTCTCTCGCCTGCAATTTCTTGGGTTAATTCGATTGGGAAGCCATAAGTGTCATGCAAGGTAAAGGCCGTGGTGCCACTCATCGTTTTGGCGCCCGTAGAGAGTTCGCTTTCCAAAATTGTGAGCCCAGTCTTCAGAGTCTGTCGGAAACGCTCCTCTTCGCGCGAGAGGACGTTGACAATAAAGTCCTTATTTGTCAGGAGGTCGGGATAAGCGCCCGACATAACTGAGATGGCGGTTTCGGCGAGCGTTGGCATAACCAACTTCTCCGTACCCAACAGATATGCGTGTCGAACAGCGCGCCTGATAATTCGACGGAGTACATATCCACGATTTTCATTGGAGGGAAAAACGCCGTCGTTCACCAACATCATTGACGAACGAGCATGTTCGGCAAGAACACGAAGACTGAAACTATCGCGATCGTCGTAATCACCGATCTTGTACTTCTTTGATGTCAGCGACTGCGCACTTTCGATCATCGGAAAGAGCACGTCTGTTTCCCATACGGAGTCTGTTCCTTGCATCAGCGCAAGTATCCGCTCTAAACCAGCACCGGTGTCGATCGACGGCTTTGGAAGTGGAGTGCGACTCCCATCCTTCGATTGGTTGTATTGCATGAACACCAAGTTCCAGAACTCCATGTACCGATCACCGTGTGGATCGTGGAGTGGGCCGCCCTCCGGCCCAAAAGCCGGACCGCGATCAATATGGATCTCGGAGCACGGTCCACATGGACCAGCGTCTCCCATTTGCCAGAAATTATCTTCGTCTCCGAGCCGTTGAATTCGATTCATCGGGACGCCTACGACTTCGTGCCAAATCTGTTCGGCTTCGTCGTCACTCTCGTGAACCGTGATCCACAGTCGATCGCCATCGAAACCGAAGACCTCTGTAACTAATTCCCAGGCCCATGGAATGGCATCACTTTTGAAGTAATCGCCAAAACTGAAATTTCCCATCATCTCAAAGAAAACGAGATGACGTTTTGTGCGCCCTACCTCATCAAGGTCGTTGTGCTTTCCGCCAGCACGCGTACATTTCTGAACGGTGACCGCACGCTTGAACGGTGCTGCCTCATCGCCGACAAAATAGGGTTTAAATGGCACCATTCCTGCAACAGTGAACAACACCGTTGGATCATGTGGAATAAGACTTGCCGACGGAACCACCGTGTGCGCCTTAGACGCAAAAAAACCCTCAAAGGCCTTACGCAAATCATTTGCGCTGTGTATAGCGGGACGAATTCCGGACATTGAACTCAGTCTAGTTATATGGAATTGAGCAAGCTCGCCTTATTTATCGGGAGTTTGGATCTTGGCTGAACAACACGTCTGATTCTGATGTTGAAGTCTCAGCATCGTCGGAACGCAAATTGCGAACAATTTCAATTCCTTGGTTAACCAATTTGACAGCACCATCGAAGATGTCGGATGCAATCTGTGTCGGCGTCAGTTGATCCGCGGCATCGCGCGCTTTTTCCTTGACGTAGCGAAGACCAAAGATTCCCGCGGCAGCACCGAGAACAAACCAAAACAGTCTTTTCATCATGATCTACTTCCTTCTTTCATCTCGGTAGCAAGGGGTTAACCCCGGTAATAGGGCGAGCGCCTGGCTGCGCGTCCTTCAGTTTGCGCAGGAAGGTAGTCCTGTTCCACCTTTTCCACTTCTGCATGGTCATTGTGCGGCGATTGGTAGCCGACCCCATGACCCAATTCGCTTGCCCCCGAATAATGGGAGTCTCGAAGGTGCGCAGGAACTTCGACATCCGCGCCGTTACGTACATCTTCGCGGGCAGTCCAAATCGCTTGAGCCACCTGATTACCTTTGGGTGCGCGGGCAAGATACACGGCCCCCTGCGCCAAGTTGAGTTGGGCCTCTGGAAGCCCAACTGCATGGAGGGCTTGGGATGCAGCGACTGCGACGACAAGAGCCTGAGGGTCGGCCATACCGATGTCCTCACTTGCAAAAATGATCATCCGTCGTGCGATAAACGATGGGTCATCCCCAGATTCGAGCAAACGAGCAAGCCAGAAAACGGATGCGTCTACGTTGCTTGCACGCATACTTTTTATGAACGCCGATATCACGTCATAGTGATCATCGCGTCCGTACTTCAGTGCGCTAGTGCCAAGCGCCGCCTCAACGTGTTCGATGGAAACAGGGTTTGGTCGGGCCAAAGCACATGCAACTTCCAACGCCGTGAGGCTTTGCCGACCGTCGCCGCCGGATCGCTGCGCCAACAAAGCAAGTGCGTCATCTTGAATTGTCAGGCCCTCTGCTTTCAGACCGCGCAACAACAATTGCGTGATATCTCCCACCGTCAACGGTTCGAGCCTGAAGAGAGTTGACCGACTGCGCAAAGGCGCATTGACCTCGAAGAATGGATTCTCTGTTGTTGCCCCTATGAGGGTGATCACACCGCTTTCAACCGACGGAAGTAGAGCATCTTGCTGCGAAGTGGAGAAACGATGAATCTCGTCGACAAATACAATTGTTGATCGACCGTGTTGGCCCAAGCGATCAGTCGCACGCTCAATTGCTTCACGTACATCCTTGACTCCCGATGTGACAGCAGACAGACGTTCGAAAGAGCGATGTGTTGTAGCCGCGACCACTTCGGCCAAAGTTGTCTTGCCGGTCCCCGGTGGGCCCCACAAGATGACTGACGACAAACGATCGGCTTCGATCAATACGCGCAATGGTGCGCCAACCGCGACAAGGTGTTGTTGTCCGACAATTTCGTCCAATGACCTCGGCCGAAGCCGAGCCGCCAGCGGAGACTGCGAACGCAATCGTTCCGCTACCGCAGAAGAGAAAAGATCATCGGCGTGATTCACACCGTTTGTCCGAATTAGCTCTTGGCCGGTGGAGGCAAGAGACGAATACCCAATTCGTTTAGTTGTGCGGGGTTAACAGGTGTAGGAGCGTTAGTCATTGGGTCGCTCCCCGACTGGGTCTTTGGAAACGCAATTACTTCACGAATATTTTCTTCGCCTGCCAAAATCGCAACCAGCCGGTCGGTGCCAAAGGCGAAACCGCCATGAGGTGGAGCGCCGTACTTAAACGGCTGCAAGAAGAAACCAAATCGCTTATCAGCATCCTCATCAGAAATACCAAGCTGTCGGAAAACTCGACGTTGCATCTCGGGATCGTGAATTCGAATGGAACCCGAACCCAATTCCCAGCCATTGAGAACCAAGTCGTACGCAAGCGCACGAACGGTCATTGGATCAGATTCAAGTCGCTCGATGTCGTCTGGGTGCGGCTGGCAAAACGGGTGATGCCCTGGCTGGGGCTTACCCGTAGTGGCGTTGACCCCAACGAATAGTGGGAAATCAATAACCCAGACGTATTTGTATGGCCCCTCATGAACAGGAGGTCGTGCGAGATCGTTACGCAGTGTTCCAAGCACCTCGCAGGTTGTTGCCCACTCGTCGGCCACGAGTAACAGCAAATCTCCTTCTTGTGCACCCATTGCCGAAACCAACGATGACCGTTCGGAGTCGGACAAGAACTTTGTAACCGGAGAATCAAGAGCAAGCCCCTCGCCAACCTTCATCCAGACGAGGCCCTTAGCTCCAATTTGCTTTGCGCGATCAGTCAGCGCATCAAGCTTGTTTCGACCGAAAGCCGCCTGTTCGGGATAGACCGACGCATCGACCCTGATCCCTTTGATGCAAGCCGCTGACGAGAACGCCTTGAACTCGGTAGCCGAAAAAACCGCCGTAAGTTCGACAAGTTCCATGCCGAATCGCATATCTGGTTTGTCAACACCGAACCTATTCATTGCGTCGCGCCAGGTGATTTGTTCGATTGGTGGTGGGGTTTCGCCAAGAACTGCTTCGGCCGCAGCAACAACTGCTTTGCTGATGGCAGCCAAAACATCGTCCTTTGTTACAAAACTCATTTCCGCATCGAGTTGCATGAATTCGTACTGCCTGTCGGCTCGCAAGTCTTCATCACGCAAGCAACGAGCGATCTGGTAATAACGATCGATGCCGGCAACCATCAACAATTGCTTCCACAACTGCGGTGACTGCGGAAGCGCGTAGAACGAGCCAGGCTCTTTCCGTGAAGGGACGAGAAATTCGCGGGCGCCCTCTGGTGTGCTGGGCATAAGGAAGGGTGTCTCGACTTCTACGAACTGCTGAGCTTCCATTGCTCCGCGGATGGCCGAGTTAACTTTTGATCTAATGCGGAGATTTCGTTGCATCCGCTCGCGACGAATATCGAGGTAGCGATACTTCAAACGCACATTTTCATCTACGTCATCCGCGCGGGCATCGATCGGGAAAGGTGGCGGTTCCGCCGCATTAAGCACGGTGATGGTGCAGTCCGAAAGTTCAATTTCTCCTGTGGACAAATTCTTGTTGACAGTACCGTCTGGTCTCGGTTGGACCTTTCCGGTGATTTGAACAACCCATTCGCTGCGCACATCAACAGCATTGTCAACCACACACTGAACTATTCCCGAATAGTCACGGACATCAAGGAACGCAAGATGTTCGCCATGCTCACGACGACGGGCCACCCAGCCGCACACCGTTACCGTCGAGCCAACATCGGTTGCACGCAAATTGGCGCATAGATGAGTTCGTAGCGACGTGGATTCAATACTGCGGTTCTGTTGTGTAGACATGAACCTATGAGCCTAGTTTCTGGAGTTCCAATCGAATCGTCTCCAATACGTCTGACTTGGGGCAACTGAACTGCAGTCCATCGCCCATCGGACGAATGACGACTGTTCCCTGTTCAACCTCGTCAGAACCAATAATCACCGCGATTGCGGCACCGCTTCGATCGGCTGCCTTCATCTGGGCCTTCATGCTGCGATTATCAAAAGCGCGATCGACAGACACCCCGTTAGATCGGAGTAAGAGACACAACTCTGCGGCATGAATACCACCTGCTGTGTCAACGACAAAAACCGAAACATCTGTGTTCGGTGCGGCGAAGACGTTCTCGGCATCGCAAGCGAGCAACGTTCGATCAAGACCTATTGCAAAACCAATACCAGCTGTGGCCGGACCCCCCAATTGCTCTACCAATCCGTCGTAACGTCCACCTCCGCCAATCGCAGTGTGTGCAGCAGTGAGGGCGGTGCTGACAAACTCGAACGTCGTGCGCCGATAGTAATCAAGGCCACGGACCAACCGATCCGACAATGTGTACTTGATATTCATCGCATCAAGCGCCGCGAGAACAGACTTAAAGTGCTCCGCCGCACCATCGCTCAAATAATCCCGGATTGTTGGAGCACCGCTGATGACCGTCTGATCTTCAGGGCGCTTAGAGTCCAGCACTCGAAGAGGGTTCTTTTCGAGCGTTACCCGCGATTCGGCGCTGAGCAGCGATGAGTTCTCAGTGAAATACAGGCGAAGTGCTTCTGTGTACTTATCGCGATCACCTTCATCACCAAGCGTGTTGATGAAAAGCTGAACATGTTGTAGTCCAAGTTTTTGGTAAAAGTGACTTGCAAGCGAGATGACCTCTGCGTCGAGCATTGGATCATCAACTCCTAATGCCTCTATCCCCACCTGATCGAACTGCCGATACCGACCTTGCTGCGGTTTCTCATAACGAAAGTTGGGGCCTGCGTACCAAACCTTCCAAGGGGTGGTTGGCCTGTGTTCTACAAAAGCACGACAGACGCTTGCAGTCTGTTCCGGGCGCAGGGCAATACGGCGGCCGCCCTTATCTTCGAAGTCGTACATTTCCTTTGTTACGACTTCGGTGGAGTCTCCAAGACGTAAAAACACACCAAGCTCTTCGAACATCGGCGGAATGATGTATTGATAGCCAGCGCGCTCGACGACTTGGGCGAATGAGGATTGAAACTGGCGCCAACGCGATGAATCCGGTGAGAGGATGTCTCTCGTACCTGGGCTCGACGCAAAAGAATTCACACAGGAAGATTAGACGCTGGATGCTCGCCCGACATCACACGATACGCGTCATATACAGAATCAATCCGTTTGATTGTTCGCAATACTGACTGCAAATGGCTTGGGTCGGCGAATTCGAACTCGAAGCGCATCTTGGCCACTCGATCCTGTCCTGTTTG
>Ga0208082_1000501_pt1 | contig 11806 bp, 10 predicted proteins | sample LakMenE09Jun09ns_FD_150683 | JGI IMG/M metagenome (GOLD analysis project Ga0208082, IMG submission 150683) | Freshwater microbial communities from Lake Mendota, WI - 09JUN2009 deep hole epilimnion ns (SPAdes) | ecosystem: Environmental > Aquatic > Freshwater > Lake > Epilimnion/Euphotic zone ... | reverse complement strand
GCCAATTAATAACCCCGCCATGATTACCATCACTACCAGTGACTGTTAATTCATGAATTACTTTATTTCTACTATCTATCGTACTTAATCTTTTTATAGTTTCACTCTTACCACCCGCTTGAACCCATGATGGTAGTAAGGCATGAAGATAAGTTGAACCAGCAAGATATGGATAAGTATCTAGTGTTATATCTATTCCATCTTTTTCAGCACGATTTAGTTGATCAAAAAGTAGATCAGTTTTTCCATGATAATTTGGATGACTCATATGGCAATGAGTTAGGTGTAGAGAAGAATTTGATTGACGCGCTATTTCTATACAGTCTGATACTGCATCTAAAAACTTTGCGCCATAATTTCTATGATGAGGTGCATAAAAGCCATTATATTTTGCAACAACCTTACATAACTCAATTATTTCTTGATCGTTTGCATACATTGCAGGTGTATAGGTAAGCCCCGCGGACAGACCAAAGGCACCTTCTTTCATGCCCGTTTCAGTTAGATTGATCATTTGTTTTAATTCATCAGCATTAGCAATACCTGGTTCATTTCCTCTAACTAACATACGAACTGAGCCATGTGGAATTAAATATGCAATATTTACTGCGGAGCCTTTATCCACTTCAGTTAAATAATCTGAGACTGAATGAAAGTCCCATTTTAAGCCAGCTGGGTCAGCGTTCCAACCAAATAATTGCTCTCGTAACAAAAGTAAGGTCTCTGGATTACTTGGTACATAGCTAAGTCCATCTTGACCAACAACCTCAGTTGTTACACCCTGAGTAACTTTTGCTAAATGCTGTTTATCAGTTAGAACTGCTAAATCTGAATGCGCATGCATGTCGATAAACCCAGGAGCAAGCGTTAAGCCTGAGCCATCAATTATTTTTCCTTCTTCCCCGCCTTTTAAAATATCGCCAAGCTGACTAATAACGCCATTAGTTACAAGCAGATCTTGGCGCTTAGCTGGTTTATCATTTCCATCGATTACTTCTGCGCCACGAATAGTAAAAGTATTCTCAGCCATTAATTTTAATCTGAGCCTTCTACCATTTTGTACATTGGGGCTAGGCCAGCTAATAAACCACCATCAACTACAAACTCACTTCCACTTATCCATTGTGCTTTATCGGAAAGCAAAAATAGGACAGCCTCTGTAACATCGTCAGGCGTTCCAACTCTGCCTAGTGGATACCAAGGTTTTAATTTTTCAAATATTTGTGGATTTCGATCTACTCGCTCTTGCCAAGCATCTGTCGCAATTGTTCCAGGTACAACAGTTGTACAGCGAATACCATCTGGTCCATATCTAACCGCTACAGTTCTAGTTAATGCATGTATTCCAGCTTTTGCAACGCTATATGCGTCACTACCGATCATTGTTTTTGCATTTACAGTGCCGATATTTATTATGCATCCTTTTTTACGCTTAATCATGCCAGGAAGTGATGCACGAATTGTCAAAAAACTTCCAGTTAAGGTAACGGCTAGTGAACGATTCCATACTTCAAGTGAAGTTGAAATTAAGTCCTGTGGGTCATGAATCATTGCGTTATTCACCAAGCAATCAATTTGACCAAAATCTTTTTCAATTTTAGCAAAATTATTTACAACATCAGACTCTTTTGATAAGTCAGTTAGGTAGCCCTTTACATTAATACCCATCGCAGAAATTTCTTTAGAAGTAGCTTCAAGATTTTCTTCGATTACTTCTACTAAAGCAACCTTTGCACCACGTAAACCGGCGCCAATTGCAATCTGTTTTCCGATTCCTCTGCCAGCACCAGTTACTACTACAACTTTGCCATCTAACTCTTGGTTTGATTCCATATTGATTGCCTTAAAGGGCTACAACAAGATCAATCTCAACTAATATATTGATTAAATCAGATCCAACCGTTGTCCTAACTGGAAATGGAGCTGAAAAAAATTCACGATAAACCGCATCATAAGCAGCAAAGTCCCGATTCACATCCTGTAAGTGAGCAGTAACTTTGACTACATCTGCAAATTTGGCTCCCTTTGTATCAAGAATTTTTTGTAGGTTCTTAAGCGTCTGTCTAGTTTGCTCAGCAACACCACCATCAACAATTTTTCCAGTTGCTGGATCAACTGGACCCATTCCACATGTATAAAGAAAACCATTTGCTGCGACACCATGTGAATATGAGCCACCAGGAGCTGGGGCATCTTTTGCTTGTATATGTTCAACCTTCATCGCTTCTCCCTCATTAGAAAAATGTATGAATGCAATCTACAACATCATAGTTGTCATTGACTAGCGGGATTAACCGCCATTTATCAAAAGTAGTGCATGGATGAGAAATTCCGAGGCCAATTAACTCTGAAACTGCAAAATTTTGATTACTTCGCAAAAATCCGTGCTGATCATTTAACTTCTCAACTTCACCAGAAAACTTACTTAATTTTCCATCATATTTAAGAATCGGTATTGGGTTGTGTAGGTCGCACCCAACATCTCTTTTACCTAGATTTAATACACCGAAGCCTTTCTCTGGAGCACTAATTATTTGAGTCCAAACCTCAATTGCAGGGATAAATAAATCATTGGAATCTTTAAACGGATAAATCTCTTCATAATATTTACTATCGTGTGTAACGTAACCACCGCTTCGGAGTAACAAAATTTTAGGTTCTTTAAATTGACTTAACTCTCTGGCCACAATGTCAAAATAAGCACTACCACCCGCACTAATTATGAATTCATGATTTGATTTATATGAGTATACTTTTTTAGCAGCTTCGACAATTTTTTTACAAAAATTTGTTACGGATTCTTCTCCTTGTACTGTTCTTGCAGCATTAGGAACTGCTCCTTCAAAGCCTGTCACTCCTCTTAAACTTAATCGATCATCTTCTGAAATATTTTTAGCAATTGCCAACGCAAGATCTAAATCTCTTACTCCACCTCTGCCATTATCTGTTCCAATTTCAATAAATAAATTATGCTTGCCGTTACTCGGGGTGTACTTTTTAATAATCTCTAAACCTGCAATTGAATCGACGTAAAATATAATTTCTGCTTTATTTTTACCATTCAAGATAGATATTGCTTCAATAGCTGCGGGGTCTAGTATTTCATTTGCAATAATAAGTTTTTTGAAACCATGGTTTCTAAATATTTCAGCTTGCCAAAAATTTGCAATAGTTAACGCATATGCACCTGCACTTACCTGCATTTGCGCAATTTGAGGTGACATAGTGGTTTTTACATGTGGAGCTAGCTCTGCACCAACTGATTTACAAAATCGAGCCATTCGATCGATATTTTGCTTTAAAGCAGTTTCTTTTAAAACCATGATAGGAAATTGAAATCTAGAAGAAAAAATATTTGGTTTTGTCCTTAAAAATTTATCAATTGTTTTCCCATAGGAATCTAGCGGAAATCCTTTACTAGAGATCTCAATCGTTTTTTTACCAAGATTATGCTTCATCACGCAACGGTATCAAAGATGTTAGATTGCCGGAAAATTAACTGCTAAAAGTTAATACAGATGCAGGATTTGAAATAAATAGCTTATTAAGTTGCTCCTGTGAAATACCTAGTTCTTCAAGTTTTTTGCTCCAACCAGAATATAGCCAACTTAATCCTGGGGTACCCCCTAAAGAACTCCATAAAGATCTTCTTGCACCGTCAGTGCCCAGCATTATTTGACTGACGTAGCCGGCATTAATCATTGCAACTGTTAGTTGCGCGCTCTGAGGTTTAACTTCAGTTCCCTGTCGCAAAGATTGGTCATACTCAACATTAATTCCAGAACTTAAAATCTCTCGATGATAACCATGGTCGTTTTCTTTATCGGTATGTGAAAGAGTTACTTTACTTAAATTAACTCCTAATTTTTGGAACAAACTTATTTGTTCCAAAGCGCCAGTCCCATGTTCACAATGAGAAATAATTGGGGCACCTGTCTTCTGAGTTGCAATAGTTGCTGCTTCAAATAGTTTACTCTCTCGATCTTTAATTTTAGGACCAGAGGTAGAAACTTTAATTATTCCAGCTTTAATATCAGTATTATCCATACCGTTTTCAATTTCTGTAATAAATAATTGAGCAAGTTTTTCTGAATTTAGTTTCTCAATCACATCATCTTGATTGTAATATCGATCATGATGTAGACCAGTTGTTGCGATAATATTGATACCAGTTGCTTCTGATATTTTTTTCAACTTTTCAGCATTTCTTCCAGCCCCAGTCGGCATACAATCGACCATACTTTTTACTCCAACTTTTTTACATAATAAAACCTCTGAAATAGCATCCGTAACACTTGGTAGATAAATATGCTCGAAATCTTTTTTTACTATCTCTGACTCAATGATTAGATGCTCATGCATATAAGTAATTCCGAGATTCTCAGGTGAAATATCCCCTAATACTGTTCTTATTATCGAATGCATTATTTTGGTACTTCTAAAATTGCTCCAGTATCAACAATTTTTTTACGAATTTCTGAAAAACTAACGGATCTAATCTCTTTCTTGCTCGATAGTGCAACTGAGCCAGCTACTCCTGCGGCAACTCCCATTGCCATGCATTGAGCCATTGATCTAATTGAGGCATGTGCATCATGGGATGCAGAGAAGCATCTACCTATAACCAAAGTGTTAATACTGTCTTTAACAATTAGAGATCTAAGCGGAATTCCAACTGCTGAACCTACTGGCAAATAAATCCAGTTAGTGCCGTCACCGCTATGGTGATCCTCAATTGGTGCACCACATAATCCAACTTGGTCATCAAATTGTTTTGCCTCTAAAACATCTTCTTTTGTAACACGGTAGTCACCATAAACTCTTCTAGTCTCACGAACTCCAATTAATGTTGAAAATCCATAGATTGAGGAATTCTTATACCCCGGGACTTTATCTACTAGAAATCTTGCATACTCTGCAGCTTGCTTTCGACCTGCAATCTCAGATTCAGTAAGAAAAAACGGATCATCTAAGACAGATTCAATTTCACCTTTACTATTTTTTCGAACAGAATCTAATCTGGTCATAACAGTCGCGGTGGTATTAGCTACTGGTGTTATATGGTCTGATCCCTCTTTTCGGGGTAGTTCATAGCCATTATCAGTAGCCTCTTGCATTAATTGATGTAATTGCTCTTTTTGAATTTTTTTTCGCTCAACTAAATCAACATTAACCATTTTAAAGGTTGTAGTTAGAGTTTGTGCTGGTGCAATCTCACCGGCTTTCTCATACCCAAATCCAGCAAAATTTGATAGGTCAGCATCCCCAGTTGCATCAATAAAAAAATCTCCAGTGACAGAACATAATCCTGCCCTAGTAGCAAGAATTAGCTCTTGAACTCTGCCATCTAAAACTTTTACTTGTTGCAAGAGCGAGTGCAGTAATATCTTCGCGCCGGATTTAATAATTAGTGATTCCCATACAACTTTTAAATGCTCTGCATTGTAAGTTACTCCAGTACCAGCACCATAAGTATTTGGTCTTTCAATCATTGAACCAAATTTTTTCAATCCATTCACAACATCATCTGGAATACCACCTACTATTTTTTTTGCTTTCTCCCCTGGTGTATAAAATCCATAGAAGGTATCAAGTACTGCAGTACTGGTTCCGCCTATAAATGGCAGGCGATCAATAACTAATACTTTGCTGCCAGATCTCGCTGCTGCAATTGCGGCGCATGCTCCGGCCGAGCCAGCTCCCATGACAATGAGGTCAAAATGACCAAGAGATCGATTTGGCATTGCTACCCCCTTTTCAGAGCATAGCCCAAATGTCTATACTACTTTAAACTATTTCTACTCTTTGGAGGATTTGTGAAATCACATCGCATAACAATGTTAGGTACGGGCCTAATTGCTGACTTCTATACAATGACACTACATGGTCAGCGCAATCGAGACTCTGTTGCTGTTGTTTATTCTCGATCAAAAGAGCGCGGTGATACCTTTGCAAAGCGATGGAATATTCCAACTTACACAACAAGCATTGAAGAGGCGATTAATCATCCAGATACAGATGTAATTATCGTTGCACTACCAAATCACATGCATGAAGAAGCCATCACACTAGCTGCAAAAGCTGGTAAGGCAATTCTTTGCACTAAACCTTTAGCAAGAAATGCTGCAGAAGCAAAAAGAATTTTAGATACCGTAGAAAAAGCTGGCGTATTTGCTGGCTATTTAGAAGATCTTTGCTACACACCAAAAACTTTAAAAGCTGTTAAGTCAGTGCAAAGTGGCGCAGTTGGTGATGTGCTCTGGGTTAGGTCAAGGGAAACTCACCCTGGACCTCACAGTGCCTGGTTCTGGGATGACAAACAAGCTGGTGGTGGTTGCATAGTTGACCTTGGTTGCCACTGCATTGAAATTATTAGAAACTTTGTGGGTAAAGGAAATCGCCCAGTTGAAGTATTGTGTTGGAAAGACACATTAGTTCATCCAATTAATGCCGAAGATAATGCGATTGCATTAATTAAATTTGAGTCTGGCGCGATTGGTCAATTTGAAGTTTCTTGGACTTTCCGTGGCGGTATGGATCTACGTGATGAAGTGGCTGGAACTCATGGAACAATCTGGATGAATCATTTCTTACGCACTGGATTTGAAATGTTTACTGCCGCTGAAGGTAATTCATATGTGGCAGAGAAATCCGAGTCCTCAACTGGCTGGCTATTCCCAGTTGGTGATGAGGTTGCAGAGCTTGGTTATGTGGACATGTTCACAGATATGTTTAATTCAATGGAAAGCAAAAAGGATCCGATGGAGACTTTCTATGACGGATATGTTGTTAATGCAATTATGGATGCTTGCTTTAAGTCAGCTGAAGCTCATGCCTGGGTTCCAGTTGAACTTGATTGGCGTGGTGGAAAAACAGAGCGAATCCAAAATAAGCCTTCGATGTTTGAAGGTCAAGTAATTATTAAACAGGAAACCTTGCCAGATGGCAGAGTTAAACTGATCTTAAAGGATCCAAAGACAAATGAATTTAGTGATCGAGTAGTTGCAACGGTAAACGCTTAAAACAACTACAAGCTCATTGGCAGTAGGGCAGCAATCTGATTGCGTGCAATCAAAAAGCCCTGCTTAACTTTTTCATTTGTGCCTTCAAACCTACGATCCTCATGTTCAATACAAAGCACTCCGTCATAGCCAACTTGTGACAAAGTTGCTACAAAACTTGCCCAATTAATCTCGCCATAACCTGGCAACCTCGGCCTTTGCCAGCCAATTCCAGCAGACATAATTCCGTTGTTATATAAACCTTCTCGATCAATCTCCAAGTCTTTAACATGTGTGTGATAAATGCGAGAAGCAAACTCACGAATAACTCTTTCAATATCAATCATCTGCCATAGCAAATGTGATGGATCAAGATTTAAACCAACTGTTGGTCCAAACTTATCAAACATCTCTCGCCAAATTCTTGGAGAGTAGGCAACATTGTGTCCGCTTGGCCATTCATCTTTACTAAAAATCATTGGACAATTTTCAATAGCAATCTTTACATTGCTATCAGTTGCTACCTTGACTATATCTGGCCAAACTTTTTGAGCATCCGCCCAGTTTTCATCCTGTGTTTTTGACGCGTCTGCTCCAATAAAAGTACTGACTACTGGAACTCCCATTACACCTGCTGCTCTAATTACTTTCTTAGTATGCTCATTAACTAATTTCCGCTGCTCAGGATCTGGATGCAAATTATTTGGATAGTACCCAAGTGCTGACATTTCAATCTTGCGCTGCTTTAATTGGCCGACAATCTCTTGGCCTCGGTCTTTACTTAAATCTTCAACCTCGATATGGGTAATACCGGCATATCTACGGTTAACACCAGAACTTTTAGGCCAACAACAAACCTCTAACATCTCAAACTTTTCAGATGCTGCCCATTCAGCAATCTCTAGCAATGGAACATCAGGTAGTGGTGCTGTTAGTAGTCCTAGCTTCATGTTTTCTCCCTTTACTGTCCTAGATTAACTATCTTTTAACTTTAACCCAAGAGGATTTTTGTGAACTTTCTGCAATTGCATCTGTTATTTGCAGGCTACGCACACCGTCAGCAAAAGTTGGGTAGGTAGCAGACCTACTTTCAGATTCAATATCTGCATAAACTCTCTCAAATAATCCTCTGAAAGTTTCGGAAAATCCTTCGATATGCCCCCCTGGATAAAATGAAATTTTGGCCGCACTTGGTGAAAGCATGCTTAGGTCTCTTTGCAGAACCTCATTTGCCTTTCCTCTATGTCCAATCCAAAGCTGTTCAGGATTTTCAGAATCAAATGCAAGTGAGCCATCTGGTCCGGAAATTTCCCAATTAATGGAGTTTTTACGCCCTGATGAAATTTGTGAAATAGAAATAGTTGCTCGAGCGCCATTAGTAAACCTAATTAAGACACCAGCGGCATCATCTGATGACATCTTTACGCTCTCGCGCTTAGAAGATGTGTCGATAGTAAAAGTTTGAACTGGACCAGTTGGTTTCTGTCTCGTTTTTACCAAAGTATGAAGCTCAGCCATTACCTCTGAGATCTCTAATCCGCTAACAAAGCCAATTTGATCAATTAAGTGCGAACCTATGTCAGCTACTGCGCGTAATTCCCCTGCTTGCTCTGCTTCAAGTCGCCAGTTCCAATCAGTTTCAAGGGTCAACCAGTCTTGATGGTAGTGACCTTTAATATATCTGGGAACGCCAATCAAATCAGATTTTACAAGTGATCTTGCTTCATGAACCATTGGATAAAATCTGGTGTTAAAGCAGGTTGCATTAACTAAACCTGTTTTATCAGCTAGATTTACTAAATCAATTCCTTCTTTTGCTGTCAGCGCTAATGGCTTTTCACAAATTACATGTTTACCAGCAGCCATTAATTCTTTAACTTGCGGATAATGAAGAGCATTGGGTGAAGTAACGTGAACAACTGTTACATCTTTATCACTGCAAATTTCCTGAACAGACTTATATTGGGTACTAACAGATAGGTTTTCAGCCCCTCGCTTAGTGCTTTCAGCACTTCCAGATAGGACTCCTTTAACACTTACACCAGTTCTACGAATAGATTCAACATGAACTGTTCCAATAAATCCAGTACCTATTACTGCCACTGTATTAATTTTCATTACGCTCCTTCAGATATTTTTGCATATGTCCAAGCAAGAGTTAATACAATTGCCCCATAAATCATTTGCTTCACAGCTTCAGAAGAATTAAGTGTTGTTAATAATGATGAAAGTAAGGTAAGAATTAATGTGCCCATCATTGTTCCCTTATAATTACCAATTCCACCCATTATTGAAGTACCACCAATTACCACAGCTGCGATGGATGGAAGCAAGAAGGAATTAGCTAAACTTAGTGCGACTGCACCAGATTGGCCCCCAAGTAAAATTCCACCCATACCACCTAAAATTGCGCAAAGAATATAAGTTGTTGTTTGAACTTGCCATACCTTAACTCCAGCAAGTCGAGCGGCTCTAGCATTATCACCTACTGCATAAATTAATCTACCTAGCCCAGTTTTAGTTAGTATAAACAAAACAACTGCGCTTATTAATGCCCAGATAAAAAATGGCCAAGTGAGAGTGTCAATTATTGAAACAAAAAATGGCCAAGATCTTGGGTCAGCACCTACTGATTCGCTAACCCAACTACTGGTATCGATAATCGATGCTGTACTTAGTGTGATTAGTAGATCAGGAACCGTTGAACTTCCCCGTAAGAAAGTAGTAACACCTACTGTAAATACTCCTATTAATACTGCATTCATTCCTAGGGTCATAATTAGGGGATTCATTCCTAATAACCCAACTGCTAATCCATTTATGGCCCCGACTACAACACAGTACAAAAGTGCTAGCGATAGAGCTGTTGGTAGACCAGAAGATGATTTAACGCTAACTATAAACGCAGCACCTGTTGCAATCATGGCAATTGATAAATCGATACCGCCGGTTAGCATGCAGATAGTTTGACCTGCTGCAAGTAAGCCTAATGCTGCTGCTAAATAGAAAACGTTTCCTATTGCTGGAATTGTAAAATTATATGAATCTAATAATCCAGTTACAATATAAAGAGTAAATAAAATTCCAACAAGTGAAAGCATAGATTTTGATATGCGGCTTTCATCTAATATTTTAAAATTTTTCATTTTTTACCCGCAGTCCGCTTACGAAGTAAGCCACCTAATAGAACTACAAATATAGTTAATGCACCGGTAATAATCTGACTATATGCTGGATCAAATCCGTAGGCTAACAAAATTGTCGGAATAAAGTAAAGAATTAGAGCTGCTAAAGCTGGGCCTACTAAACCACCAACTCCTCCTGATAATGCCACTCCACCTAATACTGCTCCTGCAACTGAATTTAAAGTTGCAGTATTACTTATATTTGCAAATGGACTAGAGCTTAATGTTATCCCTGTTAAAACTAGTCCAGATAAACCAGCAAATAGTCCACCAATGGCATAAAGCTTAATTTTAGTAAGTTTTACATTAACGCCAGATAGAAATGCTGCTTCTTTGCTAGATCCAATTGCATACATTGAGATGCCAAGTTTGCTTCGATAAAGCGGGATCCAAATTAAAATAATTGGTAAAATTAAACACATTAAAGGTGGGATAAAGTTTGGAACTTTTCCAGAAATCAAATCAGCAAACTGCTGGTTTACACCTCCGCCTGGCTGCGGCATCACATACATTGCCACTCCAACTAATAGAAAACTTGTTGCTAAAGTCACCACAATATCTGCAATTCCTGAGACTGCAATAATCCAGCCGGTTAATGCGCCAATTAACATTCCGACTAAAAGAAAAACAATTGCTAAAATAACAGATTCTGTAAATGTTGTATCTTGCATATATTTAGCCGATAAACAGTTAATTAAGACAGCCTCTGCTCCAATGGCAAGATTGATTCCTCCTCCAATAATTATTATTGCTTGGCCCATTGATAGTAAAGCGATAGGCAAAATTCCAAGAACAAAAGTTCTTGCTTCATATGCTCCAAATTGAGGTAGCTGACTAATACGCCATAATCCAAGAACTAAAGCTAGAAAAATAATTGCTAGATTCCAGCTTTGTCGCTTTAATTGAATTATATTCATTTCGAAACTGCAATCCCGTGCGCAGCGTTCATTAAATTTTCTTCACTGCATAAATCAATTGGTAAATTAGCTTGCACCTTACCCTCATAAATAACTATTGCTCTATCGCATACCATTTGAATTTCGCGTAGCTCTGATGTAAATAGCAATACAGATTTACCTTGATCTGCGAATTTTCTAATTAATTCATAAATTTGCTGCTTAGTTCCCACATCTATGCCACGAGTTGGATCAAAGCAAAGTAATAGATCAAAACCAGTTGTTACCCACCTGCCAATAGTTACTTTTTGTTGATTTCCACCAGAAAGCCTTTTTACTTGAGATTTAGCCCGAGTATCAATTTGTAGACTCGAAATAGCATCATCCACCTGATTCTCTTCACTCTTGGTATTTATCATGCCCCATTTTGAAATTCCTCTAAATCTAGTTAGTGCTAAATTTTCCCGAATCGAACGTTGCGGCATTAGAGCAGATTTTCGATCCCCTGGAACATAAGAAATACCCATTGATATCGCATCTCTTGGATGATTTAAAGTTACTTTCTTATCATTTACAAAAATCTCACCTGACTCTAATTTTGATTCACCGGCAAGGATTTCAAATAGTAAATCTTGTCCTTGTCCTTCAAGTGCTGCTACCCCAAGCACCTCACCCTTTCTAATTTGAAAACTTAAATCCTTTAGATGCTTACCTGCTGAAATCA
>Ga0208082_1000500_pt1 | contig 11812 bp, 8 predicted proteins | sample LakMenE09Jun09ns_FD_150683 | JGI IMG/M metagenome (GOLD analysis project Ga0208082, IMG submission 150683) | Freshwater microbial communities from Lake Mendota, WI - 09JUN2009 deep hole epilimnion ns (SPAdes) | ecosystem: Environmental > Aquatic > Freshwater > Lake > Epilimnion/Euphotic zone ... | reverse complement strand
GACGGCACCCTTCCACTCAAGACGATCTTTGCGTCGGTACTCGCAGAGGGTGATGTCGCAGCGGCTCCTGGCGCCGGGTTTAGCGTCTACCTCCGTGAGGTGACCTCGTATACGGGGATCATCGCGCGACGTGATCCTGCCTCACTCCTCATCTGGATCGCTGCAGCCCTGATCATGGGCGGCCTCATGCTGACGCTGCGTCGACCGCGTGCACGCCTCTGGCTACAGATTCGCCCCGGCAGTAGTGCAGTGCCGATCGTGCTCCTTACGGAACGGGGCGCCGACCCAGCCCACTATGGCGCCATCATTCAACGCATCACACGTCGACTGTCGGGAGAGGGGGCGTAATGGCATCACTGCGGGAGCTTGTGCAGACGCTGCTCCCCAGCGCCGTGCCGCTCGCAAAGGTGCGCGACGAGTCAATGGCACGCAACGTTACCTGGGTGCGCGTGATGCGCATGCGACTGCCAGCATTTGACGGCATGGAGTCGGGCGATCTAGCGCTGATTCCACTCACGCTCCTCACCGCAGCCGCTCCCGATGCGCAGGCGCGCGCCGACCTTGTGGAGTACCTCGCAGAGCACGGCAGCACTGGCATCTTGCTCCTTGGCGACGAGCAGCCGAGTGGGGTCGAAGCGAAGGCGCGAGCCGAGCTTGCCCAAGCCGCCGAGCAGAACGGACTCCCATGTCTCGCGGTACACGGCATGGAGTCGGCGCAGCTCGAGCGAAGCCTGATTGGTGCGGTCGTCAATCGACGTGCCGAACTAGAGCGACAGGCGGTCGGACTCGAACGGCAGATCGCAGCGCTAGCACTAGACGGCCAAGGACTCGAAGCAATCATTGGCGCGTTGGCCGCATTCATCGGTCGTGCCGTTGCGCTCGAAGCGCGCGGCGGCGTGTCGCTCGCTGTAGTTGCACCAGCCGGCCTCCCATCGAGCGCTGCAGCGGCGAAGGCGGTCTCGCACTACCTCTCCAAGAGTCGTCCAACCGGGCAGCGCATTCCACTCCCCGCCGTACCCGGCGCACCAGAGGGTGAGCGAGAGCTTGAGGAGGGCGTCGAAGAGTCACCGCTCGGTGATGAGGGTTCGGAGCGACCAGGCTCCATCATCCTGCTCGGTGATGAGCCAGTCGGCGAGCGTGAGCGCATCGCCTGCGAGCGCGTCGCACCACTCCTCGCACTTGAAATCGTACGCGTTGCCGCCGAGCTTCCCGCCAACGCGGGCCGCGGAGAGGCGCGCACCCTCCCGGCGGAGGGACCACCGTGGGTCGCCATTGCAGCACGCCAGCCGCGGCCGCATGAGGCCGACGTGCCAGCGCTGCGTCGCGAGTTGCGACTTCTCGCGAGCCCACGACGCTTCATGTTGCGCGGGAGTAACGAGAGCCTTGAAGTGCGCATCGTCGCCGTTGCTGATGCGAGCGACCCTGGCGCTGCCGAATCTGCACGCAAGGTGGCAAAGCGGCTGGGGCGGCCCGTCGCCGTGTCGCGACCATTCACCGACGCGTCAGCGCGACCTGCTGCTGAAGCGGAGGCACGTGCTGCACTTGAGTCGCTAGAGCGCCGCATCGGCGGTCGCGCCGGCAGTGGCGGCGAGCAGGTGGTGCGCGCTGAGCTCCTTCCTGCGCATCAGTTGCTCGGCTCGGTCATGACGATCCCCGAAGGTCGACGACTCGCACTCGCACTGCTTGGGCCACTCCTTGTGGGCACCGCAGCGGCCCGGCGACAGCGCATCGAAACGGTGCGCGCCATCCTTGATGCTCCAGGTTCATCGGAGGCGAGCAGCTCACTGGGCGTACATCGCAACACAACCGCATATCGCCTCAAGCGAATTGAGGAGGTAACCGGGTGGGATCTTCGCGAGCCCGATCTCCGTCTAGCCCTCTCGCTCGCGCTGCGCATCCTTGATGCCGAGGGTGGCTTCGATGGGAGCCTCAGCGAGTAGATCTGATCCTTTCAAGGTTCACAGGATCAGATCTCGCATAGGCGGTAGAATCTACCTATGGAACGCAGAGCGGCATCTCGTATGACGCTCCGCCGCGCCATCGCGCTCGCAGGGGCCGCCCTCCTCTGCTTCTCAGGCGTGGTGGGTGTGGCGGGCGCTAACCCGACCCCCGCAGCCGCCGCCACCTTCGTGCTGAAGCCCTGCACCGACTGGAAGAGCCAGATCTCACCCCCAGAGACCATCCGGGTGCTGCGCACGAACTCTGGCGTCGTCGAGGAGATCCCCTTCAAGCTCTACGTCTACCGCACCCACGTGGCCGAGTTTTATACCGAGTACAAGGCCAGTCCCTACAGCGACGCACTGCTCGGCGTTGGCGCAATTGCCATCAAGCAGAACGCCTGGTCGTGGACGATGAAGGGCCGAGATTGGTTCTATTCATCCAGATTAAGGAGTGCAACGTATGAACAATGGCTTCGAGATGACCTGGCCGATGATGGCAAAGTCAATGGGACCAAAGGACGAGCTGGATCAACAAACTCACAGAGAGCGACTGAAAACTTCAAGACTCTAATCCCCTTGCGCATTCGTTATGGCGCGGATCTTCTCAATGATGGCATTGGTGGACTTGTGCGCGACTATGCAAAGGGGCACTTTACGGCACCGATCGCCGTTTATAACGAGAGTGGCGGGATCACTCCCGTCGCTAGCCTCCCCGCCGACACCCCTCGCTCATGCTTTGACGTGACCGACGAGCCGTCCATCAATCAGATCTATCGCACCGGCGGCATCTACGATCCAGGCTGGACCTCTGGTAGCCGAAGCAACGCGCGGTACAACGCCGCGGTCGACGCAACATGGGGCACCACCGTGCAGCGACTGAAGGACGATGGGAAGTGGTACTTCGCCAACCCGGGCTTCTACGGCAGCTGGAATGGTGGTGGTGGCTCATTCACTGGCTGTCTTGAACCACCGCGCCCTGGCCAACGCAATATCCCGCTTCGGCATGCCACTCAGCCAGGACACTGGCGTGGGGTTTCAATCTTTGTAATGAACGCCGATAGTTGCGCGAAAGAGAGAGACCTCTCGGTTGAAGAGTTAATCCGAAACGTGTGGTACACGCTTGACGGCACAGCTACAGGTGAGACCTCGTACAGCGTTTCTGGTTCTCGTGCCTACAAGTACACCATCAACTGGGTCGAGCCAAACCGCATCATCTCGCCTGGCATTGACGTGACCGGCGACGGGAAGGGTGACTTCACCGCGATCGGCGCAGATGGCTCTATCAAGTTCCTCTCGGCTGACAAGTACGTGGGCGCGAACGGCCGCCTGCGCAATCGCGTTCCAGGCACGGTGCCAGCGTTGGCTGGCGCCACCCTCCTTGATCGTGACATCGCTCGAACTGAGCGCGATGGGGGCCTCTCCGTGCTCAGCCTGTGGCGTGCGGCGAGCGGCGCAACGAGCCTCATCAAGACCCCAATCTCAAGCGGCGTCCTCGGCACTCCGGTCACGATTCTCAACGCCTACACGGGCTTTGATGCCACGGCGAGCCTCAGCCTGGATGTTGCTGACACTTCGGCCGACATCATTCAAGAGTTCTTCATTACTGAACGCACGCCCGACCTGACCGATGCGTCTGCGGCGCGACTCCGTCTCTTCGAGGTGAGGACTGATGCCTCACTAGTGCAGCTGATTGAGACAACGACCAGTACCGACGCGGTAACCGTGCTGCGCGATGTCACAGGTGATGGCGTACCAGATGCCACCGTGCTCTGGCGTGCGACGGATGGAGCCCTCATGGCGTCACAGGCGGCCGGAACGATCAGCTTCACGCCGAACACCCACTGGTCACTTGGCACCTTGAGTACGCCGGGCGCACTGCTCTGGCCAATCGCCAGTGGTTGGAGCGTGACCGTCGCAGATGCGTTGGGCGATACGGGCTCTGAGCTCTACTTGAGCTACCGAGACCTCAAGGGGATCGGACACATCGTGCGGCTTGCGATGAGCGAGGTTCTCGACATTGCCGCCCCTCCCGTTGTGAGCCCAGATCTCGTCTTCACGCCTGAAACGGCACCAGTGCAGTACACAACGGTTCGAGCCGGTGAGAACACGCTTGCCAAGGTTGCAGCCCGACTCGGCTACAAGAGTGGCACCGCCGCCTACGCAAAGTTCCTTGCGCTCAATGCAGGCCCAACACGACTTGAGACAATTCGGAGCGGTGACACGTACGCGAAGATCGCCAAGCGCGTCGGACGCACCGAGGGCTGCCTCCGTTCCATGAACCCGAAGAGCTCCAAGATTGCATATCCGGCGAAAGTGCTTGTTGTTGGCAAAACGGTGAACGTGCCTGTCGATACGACCTGTGTCTATACAGCAAAGAGCGTGATGTACCGCAATGCGCCAGTGCGCATCCTTGCGGGTGAAGTTGATTGGCTCCGCGCGAGCGACACGTGGGAGATCATTGCCGCACGTGCTGCCGCTATCGGCGTGACTGTTGATGCGGCCGGCCTTGCCGCGCTGAACCCAGCGATTGACCTGACCACTGCCACCGCGGGTACCGAGGTGCGGATCCGCGCCCCATGGGCTGCCGTGGTGCGCAGCAACGTACCCGCAACCACCTTCGCCGTAGGTGCTCGCACCTACGCCTGGGGGAGCCCGCTCGAGGTCTGGAAGGCCACCGCCTCAGGGAGCGTGCCGAAGCTCATGGCCCGCGACTGGACCGGCGACGGCATCCTCGACCTCTTCTTCACGAGCGTCTCCTCGACAGGGAGCGTGACCCTGGAGCGCCTCGGCTATACGAGCGGCCGCCTGGTGCAGAAAGAGAAGATCCTGCGCACCTCAGTGGGCAAGGGTTGGACGCTGCAGTAGGGGTAAAACCGCCGGTTCTTGTGCAAGATCACAATCAATCCACCCCTTAAACCGCACCCAGGCCCTCCAGAAACCCCCTATTCTCCTACCGACGGCTTCTCCCCTGGCTTTCAGGGGGTGAAATCTGTGCCGTACGCACAAGATTCGGGCACTGCCCGGCGGAGGGGGATCATGTCGAAGGGGTATGGAGCACGCACCGAGGCCGAAACCAAGGCGGCGCTCGCCACCGTAGCCAAGGCCGAGAAGGCCGGCATTCGCACCGTGCAGCTGCAGTTCGTGGACCTGCACGGCATTACGAAGAGCGTGCAGATCCCAATCCACATGATGCCGAACGCCATTAAGCACGGCACCTGGTTCGACGGCTCGTCGGTCGAGGGTTTCACGCGCATCGCCGAGAGCGACCAGATGCTGCGACCCGACATGGACACGTGGCGCATTTTGCCGTGGGCTCCCGCTGAGAGCGGCGCTGGCACGGCGCGCGTGATCTGCGATGTACTCCTTCCTGACGGTTCACCATTTGCCGGTGACCCACGTGGCGCACTGCGCCGCCAGGTTGAGCGCGCAGCAAAGCTCGGCTACAAGGTGAATATGGGGCCAGAGCTGGAGTTCTTCCTCTTTGAGTACGGCGCTGATGGGCACCCAGTTACCAAGCCGCACGACAAGGCCGGCTACTTCGACTTCACCGGTGACCAGGGCATTGAAGTGCGTCAAGACATGGTCGACGCCCTTGAGGCGCTCGGCATCAAAATTGAAACCGCGCACCACGAGGTGGCACCAGGTCAGCACGAGATTGACTTTGAGTATTCGGACTCACTCTCGACCGCTGACAACGCCACCACCTTTAAGTACGCGCTGAAGGAGATCGCGAAGCAGCACGGGCTCTACGCGAGCTTCATGCCGAAGCCGATCTACGGCATCAACGGTTCAGGCATGCACACGCACATCAGCCTTGCCAGCCTGAAGACCGGGAAGAACGTCTTCTACGACGCAAAAGACAAGTACAGCCTTTCGCCAATCGCGAAGTCGTACATGGCCGGCATTCTGAAGCACGCGCGCTCAATGATTGCAGTGTTAGCGCCAACGGTGAATTCGTACAAGCGACTTGTTCCAGGGTACGAAGCACCGACCTACCTGGTGTGGGGTCGACGGAATCGCTCGGCACTGATTCGCGTGCCGATGATTTCGGCGGGCCGCTCAGTTGAGGCAACGCGCATGGAGCTGCGCTGCCCAGACCCATCGGCGAACCCATACCTCGCCTTTGCGGTGATGATCGCCGCGGGCCTCGACGGCATCGAGAAGAAGATGGTGCTGCCAGACCCGGTTGAGGAGTCGCTCTACGAGATGGACTCCGTGCGGGTTGCCCAGAAGGGGATCCAGGAGCTGCCAGGGAGCCTGATCGAGGCGATCGGAGAGCTCAAGGCTGACCCAGTCATCTGTGGCGCCCTCGGTGAGCACATCCTCTCGCACTTCTTGGACGCCAAGCAGGCCGAGTGGGACGAGTACCGCACGCACGTTTCGAACTGGGAGGTTGAGCGCTACCTCGAGCTCTACTAGGGCTGACCGGGGCACGCCCCGAGTGACAGAACGCAAAGGACGGGGGTCGCAGGGTGCGGCCCCCGTTCCGCTATTCTTCCCCTCCCGTGATGCGGGATCGGTCGGGGCGTAGCGCAGCTTGGTAGCGCGCGTCGTTCGGGACGACGAGGTCGGAGGTTCAAATCCTCTCGCCCCGACCAGCGAACTACTGCAGGTCAATGCGCCCTTAGCTCAGCGGATAGAGCATCTGGCTTCGGACCAGAGGGTCGGGGGTTCGAGTCCCTCAGGGCGCACCACTTTTCACTCATCAATCTCATCGCCTACACTTTTCGCATGTCTTCGCCGAAACGTTCGACACGACGGGGCACCTCACTCGCAGACCGGATGACGGCTGCGCTCGCACCGTACCGATCCGCGGCCGTCGCCGCCGTGGTGCTCCGCATCTTCCTGGGCGGCACCATGCTCTATGCCGCCGTTGACAAGGCCCTCCTCGACCCGCGCTTCTTGCAAGCGAGTGGCGTCGGCTCGATTGGCGAGACGCTGAACTTCTTCGTCACATCGGGGGGCCCGCTCGCCGGGCTCGTAGAGGCGGTGGCGCTGCCACAACCTGTCTTTATCGGTGCATCGATGGCGTTCACCCAGCTGCTCGTTGGCGCATCGCTGCTGACCGGCTCATGGGTGCGCCCTGGCGCACTGCTCGGCGCAGGTATCTCACTCACGCTGGCACTCACCGCTTCGTGGGGGGTGAGCCCGTACTACTACGGTAACGACCTGCCGTACCTCGTCGGATTCTTTGCACTCGCTGCACTCGGTGACGGCGGAGTGCTGCGCCTCGGTGCCCCAGCGCAGCGGGCATACAGCCCAGAGCGACGCGCAGCGATCGTGAGCGGCACAGGCGTTGCTGCCGGCATTGCCGCCCTCCTTCTCCTCGACCGGTCACGGGCCATTTCGGCGATCACCGAGGGTGGCACCCCTTCACCGTCGCCAACGCCGGGAGCGAGCCCGACGCCAACGCCATCAAGCTCCGCGCCCGCGGGGGGCACCGCGATTGACGGTGCATCAGGCCTAGCCGACGGTCAGGCGTTGAACTTCTCTGCGGGGGGTACTGACGCAGTACTGATCAACGATGAGGGCACCTACCGCGCCTTTGAGCGCGCCTGCACCCATCAGGGGACCAGCGTTGATTGGCAGGCGGGGAGTGGTGACTTCCTCTGCAGCAACCATGGTGCACGTTTCTCTTCGGAAGGCGGGGTAACGATGGGGCCGGCAAACAGTCCACTGCGCGCCATCGAAGTGACTGTCAACAGTGACGGAACTGTGGTTTACCGCCGAAACTGATGAGGGTACTTCTCACGGGATCTCAAGGAACCGTCGGTGGTGCATTCAGGCGAGTCGCGGCAGTCCGAGGTATAGATGTGCACCCGTGGAATCGGGCAGAGGTACCACCCGAGGAGCCATCCACCGTTGACGCATATTTGAAGCGTGTGCGACCAGATGCAGTACTCCACCTTGCTATGGGCGCACCAACCTGGGCCGCTCAGATGGCTGGGTACAGCGCAGAGGAGCGAATCCCTTTTGTGTTTACAAGCACCGTGTCGGTGTTTGCAGCTCCGGGTCCCCACGAAATCGCGAGTGAACGAACCGCCACAGACGAGTACGGGCGCTACAAGGCCGACTGCGAAGATGCGGTGTTAAAGGCATCTACCGAAGCTGTCGTCGTACGCCTCGGCTATCAGATAGATCCGCATGGACCCGGGAACAACCTGGCCCAGCACCTTCGGGAACAGGCCGCCTCCGGTGTGATTAAGGCCAGTGCCGGTTGGATTCCAGCAACATCCATTCTTACCGACACGGTGGACGTCTTGCTCAACCTACTCGCCAATCCGCGGCCTGGGCTACATCACCTCGATGCAAACTCGAGTGACGCATGGACGTATCCAGAGATCGTCACCGCGATCGGGCAGATGCTCGGTGAGCGCTGGAGCATTGAGACGACAGACGATCGAGTACATGATCAGCGCCTCCTGAATAGCCTTCCAGTGCCAGCGCTTTCAGCAACGCTCCCGCTACGCCGGTGAACTCTCGACGATAGCGTCATGATCGAAGGTCAGTACGACCTGCAGGAGCACCTCGTTCGCGGATTGATTCATGAGCCGAGGGGCGGTGCGATCGGATGTTCTTCCCCTCCGGCGGAGCTTGGGCGCGTGCGTCGTTCGGAACGACGAGGCCGGAGGCCTAAATTCTCTCGCCCTGACCAGCATCACCAGTGATCTGGAAAACTAAGCGAAGATAGGCACATGCGCCCTTAGCTCAGCGGATAGAGCATCTGGCTTCGGACCAGAGGGTCGGGGGTTCGAGTCCCTCAGGGCGCACCAGACGTCAGCGCCGCCCACGGCGCTCTACGAAAAGGAGTAGACCCGATGGGTGCTGGCACTCCGGCGATCGCACTCCTCACCGAGCACGCTGTGTCGTTCACGCTGCATGAGTACGAGCTAGAGCCACTGAGCGGCGTGGAGCAGCATCGCGGCGAGCGCGTCGCCTATGGCGAAGCGGCCGCAGCGGCGCTCCGCATCTCACCCGATCGTCTCTATAAGACGTTGGTGCTCGCCATTGAAGGTGCGAAAGATGCGCGGCTGCTCTTTGCTCTTGCCGTGGTGCCGAGTAGCGGTGAGCTCTCCGAGAAGGGGGTGGCCGCAGCGTTGGGTGCGAAACGAGCCGCACTCGCCGATGCCGAGAGTGTGCGCCGCGTTACGGGCTACGTGCCAGGTGGCGTGAGCCCACTCGGCTCAAAGAGACCGGTGCCGCTGCTGCTTGATTCCAGTGCGAGCGTGCACGCTACGATCGTTGTCTCAGCGGGGCAGCGGGGTCGCTCGATTGAACTCTCACCCGCAGATCTCTTGCGAGTTGGAGGGGGCGTTATGGCACCGATCGGCGTCACACGATGATTCGCAGCGCGCGGCATCCGCACCTTTCGCCGTCGGCGACGCCAGAGAGCTATCCACAAATTCCTGATTACCTACGGTCGTCCGCGATCACCCTTGGTGTTGATGGCGTTTCGGTCACCCTGCTGCCAGACGCCGGGCTTCGTGTTGGTAGCGTGGTGGTGGCTGGTCGCGAACTGCTCGTGCGCGAAAACGGTCACCCTGCAACGTGGGGAATCTTTCCGATGGCGCCGTGGGCTGGGCGCATGGCGAACGCCACGTTCACCGATCTCACTGGCACCACACATCAGTTCCCACCAACCTGGGGCGATCACGCCTTTCACGGTCGCCTCTACCAGTGCAGTGCGAACGAGCAGAGCGTTGCAGGAGACGGTAGATCGGCGGTGATGTACGCACCGCTCGATCGTGCCGCCGGTTGGCCGCTCAACGCACGCGCTGAAGTCTCTGCGACACTGAGCGGCAACGCCACCGCCGGTGCCCTGACAATCACACTCACCATTACCGCTGAAGTGGAACAGCACATCACCGCTGGGTGGCACCCCTGCTTCCGCCGCTTCCTGCTCGATGCAACCTCGCGCAGCGAGATCGGCGCAGAAGGGGTGCTCTCTTTTGCACCGACGGGTGTGCTGGCACGGGACACGACGGTGCCTGGCTTGCACCTTGCTGATGTGGTGCAACCTGCCGCTGATGGTGGCGTTGCCGCACCAGGTTCAGGTGCAACCTGGGATGACCCGTTCGTGGGCGTCACCACGCCACCGCTGATCGCCTGGGGTGACGACCTCACCCTCTCGCTGGCGGCGGGCCCAGCCGTCACGCACTGGATGGTCTACGACCCAGATGACGCCCTCTGTGTCGAACCGCAGGCGGGCCCACCAGACGCGTTCCATCGCGGCGGCGCCATCTATCTCAAGGCGGGAGAGAGCCTCTCTGTACCACTCGTGCTGAGTTGGTCAACCTAACGTAGACCTCTGACGCACTCGCTCCTCCGTGTACCCTGCAGCAATGCCAGCTGCCCCACTAGGATTCGCTACTCGACACCCGCGCCTCGGCGCGGCACTTGGCGCGCTGGCGATTTCGCAGTCATCAACGCTGGCAAAGCTCTCCGGTGGTAGCCCTGCGGTCGTCACGCTCTTCCGCGGCGCCGTCTCTCTCCCGTTCCTCTGGTTTATTGCGCGGCGCGAAGGCCACTCAGCAACGCGCCGTGATCGGCTTCTTGCCATGCTCGCCGGTGGACTCTTCGCCCTTGACCTGCAGTGCTTCCACATCTCTATTCCGTTGCTTGGCGTGGGCCTGGCCACGGTGGTACCGAATGCGCAGGTCTTCATCGTTGGCATCTACGCCGCCCTCATGGGGGAGCGCACGCCAGGCCGTGCCATCGCGGCGATCCCGTTCGCCTTCCTCGGGCTACTCCTGCTCGCCCAGGTGGTGGATCCATTTGCGGGAGCACTCAACGTGTCGGCCGGCAGCGACCCAGCACTTGGCGTGCTCTGGGGCCTTGGTGCAGCGGCCTTCTACGGCCTCTACCTCGTGATCACGCGGCGCATCTCCTCGGGCTCCAGCGCCGTGGGGCCGTTCGGCATGTTGCGTGACGCAGCAATCGGCACCATCCTCGTTTCGGGGCTCATCGCCGCGGCTGGTGGAACGCTCCTCCCGCCCGACCTCTGGCCAGGGGTCGGCTACCTGGTGCTCCTCGCCCTCATGTCGCAGGTGCTCGGCTACCCGCTGATCAACGCCTCGATCCCGCACCTACCGAGCGTTGTGGGCTCGGTGCTCCTGTTTGTGCAGCCGCTCATGACCGTAGTCGCGGGGGCGCTGATCTTCGGCGAAATCCCAGCACCCGGTCAGCTGCTCGGCGCGCTGATCCTCTTTGCGGGGGTGCTGGTCGCGGCGCGCCGCTAAGCGGGCTTGCGCAGCGTTAAGAGTCGCGCCGGATTCTCGACGGTGATCGTCTTGATCGTTGCCGCGTTGACGCCCGCAGCAACCAGGCGTGGCAAGAAGCTCTTCTGCAGATAGGTGTAACCGTTGCCGCCATATGAGGCGAGCTGAGAGTCGTGGCAAACATCTTGGCTCAGCAGGATCTGCTTCTCGAAGCCTTCGTTCAAGAGTGTGCTGATCAGCTCGACGACCTTCGGCTCACCAGCGCGCTCGAGCGGCGTGAAGCTCATCCCCAAGAAGTCGGCCTCAACATGTGCGCCGCGGCGCACGATCTCACGCCAATGCTCAATGCGCGGATGCGAGTCGCAGTGGCCGATCACAATGCGCGCCGGGTCGAGCCCCTCGTCTTCAAGAATCGTGAGTTGCGCCAGGCCAACATCGCTCTGCACCGCGTGGGTGGTGACCGACGCGCCGGTGCGCAGCGCGGCTCGGGCGGCGGCGCGGAAGACGCGCTCCTCTTGCGCGGTGACCCATGGCTTATCCGTGCCGATCTCGCCGATGATCCCTGGCCGCACTGGTCCGTCGACAAACTCCTGCACGATCTCGTCGGCGAGATCGTCGATGGAGCGGCGATCAATGCGCGCCTCGGCGGGGTAG
>Ga0208082_1000499_pt1 | contig 11813 bp, 9 predicted proteins | sample LakMenE09Jun09ns_FD_150683 | JGI IMG/M metagenome (GOLD analysis project Ga0208082, IMG submission 150683) | Freshwater microbial communities from Lake Mendota, WI - 09JUN2009 deep hole epilimnion ns (SPAdes) | ecosystem: Environmental > Aquatic > Freshwater > Lake > Epilimnion/Euphotic zone ... | reverse complement strand
AACCAGATAAAATTCGCAACAGTGTCGATTTACCCGTACCATTTATTCCCACTAATGCTACCCGGTCGCCTTTATTGAGACCAAAATAAAGGTCTTTAAATAACCAGTTATCATTAAATGAATGTCCTAATTGCTCTGTTGATAGTATGCTCACGCTAATTCTTTTATTTGTTTAGAGGGATATGTAAAAGTTCCTTTTAGTTCTTTTATCGACTGCTTCATCATTGCTTCTGCCACGTCAGACGCTTTAATGCTTCTATAATTTTCAAGTGGACCTAAAAGTATTGGGTTCAATAACTTCATGATCGGCATCATTATCCTTTCTAAGAGACGATTTTCTTGTCGTTTACCCTCTAAAAAAGATGGTTGATATATGTGCAATGATGGTATATTTAGTTTTTTTAATTCATTTTCTAATTCTCCTTTGAGTTTTAGATAGGCGTTTTTAGATTCGGAACTTGCACCAAGCGAGCTAACCAGATGGAATTGGCTTATTCCATTCTGAAGCCCAATTTTGGCTAGATTTAATGGATACTCTAAGTCAACTTTTCTGTAATTGTTCTGCTCTGGCGACTTAGATTTGGTTGTTCCAAGGCAGCAATAAATTATGTCTCCATTAATTTTTGATGCGTAATTATCTATCTTATCGAAATTAAGAACTATTTCTTTGACCTTAGGGTTCGAGATAGAAAGCGGATTTCGCAGCAATAATGTAATTTCTGCAATCTGTTCTGAACGAATTAAAGCCGACAATAAACTGCTGCCTATAAGTCCGCTCGCCCCAACAATTATTACCTTATACGCCATTCAATGAATAATTAAGCTGCAAAGGTACGCATATTAGCATTGGAATTAATATTACATGTTTAAACATCTAAATAAATAACAATTTAATGAAAATAGGTTATTATAATAGGGGTGGAGTGATGAGTGATTGGGCTGGACTAAAAACCTCTTTTTGAAAGGTAAAAATCTTCTTTTTGGGTCATGATTACTTTTGCTTCTTTCCCTTTATCAGGGTATCCAAGCAGGTGTAAGGTGCCATGAATCATAACACGCTGCAGTTCATCTTCTAGCTCTGTTTTAAAGCTTTCAGCATTCTCTTGAACGCGATCTACACTAATGAATATATCACCAATAATGAGTCCCTCTTTATCGCTATTATCAAAAGTTATGATGTCGGTATAAGTATCGTGATTTAGGAATTGCTGATTGATGGAAAGTAGGTATTGGTCGCTGCAAAAGATGAAGTTTAGCTCACGTAATTTATGAGATTCATCACTAATTGTTTGCTTAATCCACTTTCTAACAAGACCTTTATTTTTAAGGGAAAATGAAATATCTTCAGTAAAAAAGCGAATAGCTATGTTAGACATTAAATTTTAAAATGAAGTTCCAGTTCATTGCCTTTGGAATTAAAAATGCATTGATCAGCCAGCTTTTTTATGATGAAAATACCTCTTCCACTGAGGTTTTCAAGGTTTTCTGGTGCTGTAGGATCTGGGATATTATTAAAGTCAAAGCCATTACCCTCATCGGTAACAGTGAAAACCAAGCGTTTATTCTCTATTACTTCAAGGTTTATGTAAACCTTTTTTTCAGGGTTTTGGTCGTTTCCGTGTAAAACAGCATTGATAATCGCTTCACTTAAGCAAGTAAGAACATTGGCATATACTTCATCGCTGAAATTGTACTTAGCACTCAGTTCATCGATAAAATTTTCCAATAGCGTAATACTGTCAATCTTTGAAGCCAATTGCAGTGTGTACAATGAAGTATTATCTGAATATTCTTTTTGGTTAATCATTTATTGCCCGAATTTAAAAATTTAAAATAATCTAACACCTTTATTTTATAAAATGAATTAAATGATGGTGAGATTGTTTTAAGTAAATCAGTCTCTTTTTCTTTGTTTTTAAGGTAATCAAGCATCAGTTTTGAATTTATGGGTGCCTGGTTTTTTCCCTCAGTACTTTCTCTTTTTTCTTCTTCATCGCGTTCATTTTCAGCTTTTTCGGCATCCAATAGTTTGCTCAGAATTTCTTGCTGTCTTTCTAGTGTTTCATCTTTAATTTTCTTGTTTACGAGATCCGTCTCAGTTTGTTCCATCTCTTTTATTATTTTTTCTAAATTTCCGAGATCTCCCTGCCCATTCTTATTTTCCAACCGATTTATTTCTTGCATAGATTGCCTAATCATTTGCTGTTCTCGGGCCATTTTAGCAAAATTTTCACTCATATTTCCTTTTTGATTGCCTTGCTTTTGCTGACCCTGCTTTTGCATTTCATCTCGAGTTTTTTGCATGTTTTTATTTAATTGCTCCTGCATTTTGCTAAGCTGCGACAAACTTTGTTTCTTTTTACCCTTTCCCCCTGATTTCCCATTCTGTTGAGATTTTTCTAATTGATCTAATACCTCACTAAGCATTAGGGCCAAATTATTAATGGAGGTCATGGCATATTGCTGGTTGCGGTTTGCTTCAGCTGTTTTACGATCAGCTAGGTTTTCAATCGCATTTTTTACATTTAGATTTATTATTTGGACCTCTTTATTAGCTGTTGATTGAATCTGAGGCACTCGTTTACTAAGAGAATAAAGACTGTCTTCAATTAGTTTAAAATTGACCTGTATGTTTTTTTGTTTTTGGATTTTTAATACATAATCTGGGTTAATAGTGCTTAAACCACGCAAATCTTTCATGATTTTTTCTTGTTCAAAAGAGACGCTTAATAAGTTTTCTAATAATTGCCTTAATTCACTGCTGTTTATTTTATCTTCCTGTTCCTCCTCCTCTTCCTGCATTTTTTTAAGCTTATTGGAAAGTTCTTGCATTTTGGATCCCGCTTGCTTCTGATCCTCTGCAGCAGCTTTTGGATCTTTCTTATTTAGTTTATCCAGACTTTCTTTAAGATCCTGATTTATTTGATCTAAATCTTTTTGTGGTTCGTCAAAATTGTTTTGTTCTTCTAAATCTTCATTTTTCTGACTTAAATCATTAAAATCTGTTTTTAATTCCTTGAATTTTTCATTTAATTCATTTTGCTCGTTTTTGAGATTGTTGAGGTCGGCATTTTTTTGTGTGCTCTTCTCGGCTAGTTTGTCTTGCTCTTGTGCCAACAGACCAAGCTTTTCAATGGCGCCACTAAGTAATTGATCAAATTCAAGCTGCTTGTATAGTTCTAAAATTCTATCAAGCTCTTTTTGCAGCGATTTATTATCCATTTGAAGCTTGGATAAATCCTCACGACTTTGCTCTTTCATGTTTTTCTGAAGCAGTTTTTCAATGTTTTTTAAAATTTCTTTTGTCTTCTCATCTAGTACATTGTTAAACAATTCTTCTATTTGCCTTTTTTTCTCTAGAATTTCTTCATTTTCTATTGATTTTTGGCCTAAACTTTTCTCTTTATTTTCGTTTTGTATTTCTTTTACCAGATTTTCTAAGTCATTTTGCTTTTTCAATAGATTTTCAAATTGTTTTTTCTCTTCATAGCCGATCTTACTTTTATTGAGAAGTTCTTGGTTTAGCTTTTTGCTTTCTTTTTCAAGTTCTTTAGCCTTTTTAATGGCCTCCTCCATTTTGTCTTTGATTTTTTCGGATTTTGCTTCAAGCATCCGATTAATGTCTTTTTGAGAAGGCATTCTCAATGTTTTACTAATAGATTTACTTGATTTTGGCCCATTAACCCCATCATTATCAAAAACTTCGAAATAATATTCAATCTCATCGCCTAAAATTGCTGATATATCCCATGCATGAATAAAACTGCTTTGATTGGAGCCTTTATCAAATTCGATAGTTTTTCGGACCTCTTTAGCTTTTTTATTAGGATCTAGAACTTGGTAATTGAATGTTAGTTTCGAAATACCGTGGTCATCGCTAATCTGACCGGTAAAATATAAGACCTGTTTATTAATTGAATCTTGAATTTCACCAAACTCAATTTGAGGTAACAGGTCCGGAATTACCTGAATTTGATAGTTTACCAATTGGCCTGAATTAATTCCGATTTTGCCCGGACTTACACGATAAGTTAAACTTTTTAATGCTTGGTGACTGAATTTAAACTGATTAGACTTATCCTGATTGATCCGATATTTTTTTGTATTTATTTGAATATCAATAAGATCACTGTTTTCAGCATTAAATTTCCAGTTTATTTTTGAACCCTCAGGAACGACTAAATCGCCCGAGTTTTTTAAATGTTCATTTTTCTTTTTTAGGTACTTGGGGTATTCGATAAAAACATCAAAATTTAAAATACTTGGTTTTGCTTTTACTTCAAGGGAATACTCATCCGATTTAAAATTGCCTGCGCTCAGTCTGAATTTTTGGTTTTTTTGAACATTCTTAAAGGTATAATTGAAGCGAATAGTGTTTTCTCGCTTTAGTTTAAAGCTATTTTGACCGCTTTCAAGATATAGTTCGGCTGGTATTTGATTGCCTACCATTTTAACTAACACAGTAAAATCGCTCCCCTGTTCTGCAGAAAGGCTTTCGTTTAAAATTTTAAACTCAAAAGGCGCCTTTTCAACAAATTGCTGATCATAATTAATTAATCGCGTGGTGCTATCGCTTAAAATGCTTGGTGCTGCAAAAAACAAGAATATCAAAACGGCTAAAGGGCTGAGTACAAACTTCAAGTATTTGATATTATCATTTAAGGTGATTGCAGATGTGAAGGGAATTGGTTTTAGTTCTGCAATTTTTTGATTAATGCTAGCATCAATTAATTGGCGCTGCTCAGGATTTGAATCGTATAGCTTTTTTAGTTGAAGGGTATTGAGAAGCTTATCTTTTATGGGTGCAAAATGTTGTCCGATAATGTTTGATGCTTGTTCATGGGATATTGTTTTACCTAATCTGAAATAAGATAATATTGGAATCAAAATATATCCAAGCAATACCCAAAGATTGATTATAATAAATGAGTAATATAAAAAAGCTCTAATTATTGAGTCAAATCGTGCGAAATGCTCTGCGGTTATTATAAAGATAAAAGCGATTAAAGTTGAAGCAAAAAGAAATAAAAGTCCTTTTAGGATCTTATTGAGATAATATTTGCGAATAAAACCATCAATTTTAGCTAATAGATAGATATAATTTTCTTCAGAAGCTTTCATTGATAATCTATTCTTAAAAGAATCAGAGTTTTAAATTTTCTTCACTGCTTAAATATAAGAAATGCTTATTTAAGACTTCCTACAAATTTAGACTCATTTTTTCTTTAGGAGAAGCACATTTGCGACTTTTCTTTGTCCTTCATGATCCCATTTTCTATTGTCTGTGGGATAATTTACAACCCCATTTTCACCCCAATTATTTATCCAAAGAGTGGTAGAACCACCTCCATCAAGGTTTATAGCATCATCGGCTTGAAGCCAGCGCATTAATTTACTTAATTCAAATAAACTCATTCCGGCCGAATTTGCATTGCGCCCATCCACGGTAATTAATAAAACTTTATTGTTTTTTGTGATGGCTACAGCGGTTCTTGGATGTCTGGTTTTGTTGAAGACGTTTGCGGTGTCTAGTTTTTCTTCGCTTTGGTTCAAAATCAATAAGGGACCGCTAACCATGATATCATCTGCCACGAGTGTTTTTTCCCAATCGCTATTACCGTCCCACTTCGCTATACTTAATTTACCTTTTTGAATCAATAGAGCTGATTTTTGATGGTTGGCTCTTTTCCCATTTTTTGAAAGTCGATTTTCATTAATTACCTCACCATTTGATTTAATATAATCAACCGAACCACCATTGGCAATATCAAAAAAGGTACCGTTGAGGGCAGCGATAGCATTGGCTTGTTTTCCAAAATCGCTAGTTGTGATTAGCTTTTTAGCGTCAAAACCAAGGTCAAACACATATTTCCCTTTGCTGTTAATTTCTAAAACACTTACATTTTGATTGGAATTGAATAGGGTGTTTTGAAACCAGAAGGTTTTTAATGTAATACCCTTAGTGATTTTTTCTTTAGTCCATTGAGCGTTTACTACAGCAATCGAATCACTTTGAGCAAATAAACTAAATGAAATAAAAATTGAGATGACCCAGCTTAAGAAAAATGCTTTCATAAATTAAAATATGATACTAATATATTGATAAGGAACGGGATTTATTCTAGCTTTTGTTAAAACAGTAAAAACTAAAAAGCCCCGTTTCTGAAAAGAAACGGGGCTTTTTAAATTGATTTAAATTATTTCTTTGGATTCAATGCATCTTCGATACGAACAAGCACATCTTCTAAGTGTGATTTGATTACTGGATTAGCGTATTTAGGTAAAGAAGCTTTAACCTGAGCAGCTAATGTTTTCAATTCTTGACGTGCCATAGGGCGAATTTCAGACTGAGAAACATCAATTTGTGGGCCTGCCATAGCAGCAAACTGTGCTGGTATCTGAGCTTCGTTTTCATTTAATAGAAAAGAAACTCTTTCAATATAAGCTCTTTGTAAATTACGACGATAGGTATCCATATTCGCACCTGTTTTTAGCTCAGTCCAGATTCCGTTTCTAAGATCAGAAAACAGTTCTGGCATTGAATAAGCATTGGCACCGTTTTTCACGGAATTATCTATCAATCTACTAAGGCGAGAAAAATCAAGTATTCCGTTTAGAACACCAACTTGAGTTCTTCTTAAACGATCAACGATTCCAGCATTATCAAATTTATTTAATATGTTTTGGTCAAGCATCCATGTTGGGGTAGCGAAAGCTTGATCATTAATAAACTTAACAGCTGTTTTTTGTTTCAATTTTTCAACATGCGTGTAAACAGGACCTTTTTGCTCGTAGGTTTTATCATTTTCATAGATACCACCAATGTTTGAACGAACATGACCCATGTAACGGTTCCACTGACCTAAAACTTCACCATAAAGTTCTTTCAAGTTATCGTACGGCTTTCCTTCTTCGTAAGTCCATTTTTCAATGTTTGGAAGGATACGCTTTAAGTTAGCGATACCGTAATTTGAAGCTTTAACAGCGTCATCTCCAAGATCTTCAGATTGAGAACGTGGATCGATTGGGTTACCAGTTTGTTGTCCGTAGAAATAAACCGGGTTTCCAGCTCTTTCAATAGTCCACTTATTTAATGTTTTAGCTTCTTGTTCTGGAGTTTGATTATCAAACCAAGTGTAACCCCATTTGATTGCCCACTTATCGTACTCACCAACTCCAGGATATAAAACAACACCTTCATCACCCGGTTGTGCGATATAGTTAAAACGAGCATAATCCATGATTGATGGAGCAGTACCGCCCATTCTCTTAGTGAATGCTGCAGAACGTAATGAATCAACTGGGTAAGTAACACTTGATCCAAAATTATGAGGAAGTCCGAGTGTATGGCCAACCTCATGAGCCGAAACAAAACGAATCAACTGTCCCATAATCTCATCTTTAAATTTTGGTGAACGAGCTTCTGGGTTAATTGCAGCAGTTTGGATAAAGAACCAGTTACGAACAAGGTTCATTACGTTGTGGTACCAACCAATATCTGATTCCATAATTTCGCCAGAGCGTGGATCAGAAATATGTGGACCATAAGCATTGGCAATATTTGATGCGAAATAACGAATTACTGAATAACGAGCATCTTCTGGCGACCAATCAGGATCGTTTGTAGGTGGCTCAAGTGCAGTGATTGCATTTTTGAAACCAGCTGCTTCAAATGCTGCATTCCAATCTTTTACCCCAGCAATAAGGTATGGTCTCCATTTTGCTGGTGTTGCAGGATCGATATAATATACAATTTGTTTTTTCGGTTCTACCAATTCTCCGCGCTTGTAAGCTTCAGGATCCTTAGGCTCTAATTTCCAACGGTGTACATATCTAGTAACCTCTGCTTTTTGAGCATCAAGTCCGTAATCAGTTTGACTTTGACCAAAAAATCCAACTCTATCGTCCATAAAACGAGCCTTGTATGGCACTTTCGGTAAAAGAAGCATAGAATTATGAATCTCAACCGTCATTGAACCAAGCGACTTATCCCCAGGAGCATCAGAAGCACGGTAAGTTTTTAACGAACGTACTTCGATGTTGATCGGAAATGACTTTATTGTATCAACATAGCTACGTGCCTCATCCATTGTACTGATTTTGTATTGAGTACGAACACCTTGAGGAAGACCTAATGATTGAACATCTTTTGTGAAAAGTTCTGTAACATCGATTACAACTGAACTCGAATCTTTATTGATTGCTTTGATATCAAATGCGGATAAAACAGCTTCCAAATTTGAGTTTTGAACCGATTGGAACATATCTGATTTTTGATCAGCGATGTTTCTATAAGAAGGGATTCTAATGAAAACCTGCTTATCACGTTTTTGCCATTTCCAAATCTGCTCATTTAACTCTTCACCACCATAAGTTCCATCTACGGTTGGAGTTTTTGCATAGCGAGTAACCACTAACATTTCACGGTTAAACAATGAATCAGGTATTTCATAGAAATATTTTCCATCCAAGCGGTGAACTTTAAATAATCCGTTGTCTGTTTTAGCCTTGTCGGTTATTACCTCTTTGTATGGTTTTATACCACTAGTACTCGGTTTTGCCGGAGGCGCCGGAGTAGTTGTTTTGGCGGGGTCCTGAGCCGGAGCTCCACCATTTCTGCGATCTTGGCCGTTTGAATCATTTAAGCCAATTGCAATTACCAGCGCTGCTACTGCAGCAACTCGTAGGTTGCGGTAGTTTTTTGTCATAGTTAATTTATATAATGGTTTAGGTTTAAGTATTCTACAAATTTAAAATTAGAACTGACTTTTGAGCATTTTTTATTTATCTATCATAATAAAATTACAATATAGGAAGTGTTTATTTTACCACTTCGTTATAAAAATCTTGTCTTTAGACTCATAAAAACCATAATTGTTACCTTTTTTGTGATTTATAATAATTTCGGCCCCAAGCTTATAATTCTTTACTATTTTTATGATAGCGAACAATCAAGTCAAATATTTAAAAAACAAGCTAATGAAAATTAAAATGTTAATCTGGGCACTAATTTCTCTTTTAAGTATCGAGTCTTTAGCCGCTAAAAATATTCCCCCACGTAAAATTCTTAAAATGTTTAGGAAGTCAGAGGTGCTTAAGCAACAGTTTACTGGCTTTGCCCTTTATGATCTAGAAAAGCGTAAAATGCTTGTTGAACTTAATAGTGATAAATATTTTACTCCGGCATCAAACACCAAACTGTTTACATTTTATGCGGGATTAAAACTTCTTAAAGATTCTATTGCAGGATTGCATTATGTAGAAAGTGGCGACTCATTAATATTTTGGGGTACCGCTGACCCCTCTTTCTTAAACAGAGAACTAAGGGAGCAAAAGGTTTTGAAAAACTTAAGCTCTTCAAAGAAAAAACTTTATTGGTCAACTGGTTTATATAATGGTGATTTTTATGGAATGGGCTGGTCTTATGATGATTATAACGACTATTATCAGCCTGAAATATCTGAATTTCCTATTTATGGAAACGTTGTTTTCTTCAGTAAAAAGAATAATGCATTAAATACTTATCCGGAGATTGTTAATGGCGGACAAATTACTCTTCAAACAGAAAAGACAAGCTCCTCTACTCGTTTTAGAATTCGTCGTAATTTATTCAACAACGAGTTTCACATCCCAAATACCGCTATTCCATCTAATTTTAACCAAACCGTACCGTTTAAAGTATCTGAGCAAGTGGTGAGTGAATTATTGAAACAAAGCTTTCCTAATTTTTCGGGAACTACCTCACAAAAAAAACCAATGGATGCTAAAACATGGTATAGTGTGCCATCAGATACTCTTTTCCGTGCGATGCTTTTGCCTAGTGATAACTTTATTGCCGAGCATATTTTATTAAACATTGCAGCTACAAAGGGGATGGAAATGAATACTTCTCTTGTTATAGAACATGTTACAAAAAACTATCTTTCAGATTTGCCAGATAAACCACTTTGGGTAGATGGATCTGGACTATCCCGTCAAAATCTCTTTACCCCACGCACAATGATTAAGCTTTGTGAAAAGATATATGATGAGGTTTCGGATGAAGAAAGATTATTTGATTTATTGCCCCAGGGTGGGAAGACAGGCACTCTTAAAAACCTCTATAAATCGGATAAGCCTTATGTTTTTGCCAAAACAGGAAGTCTGGCAAATAACCATAACCAGAGTGGCTACCTTGTTGGTCGCAAAGGCAAAAAATATATTTTTTCGTTTATGAACAACAATTTTACTGAGTCGACAGCCGTTATTAGAGCTGAAATGGAAAAAATAATTAACTCAATTACTCAAAATCATTAAAAAATGAAAAAAACCATCGGTTTGTTTTTGGTTCTAGGCTTTTTAATGCTTTCTTGTTCAGACTCTATTGAGTGTGCAGATATTGTATGTACCAAAGAGTTTCGTACTGTAAGTCTTAGGTTTGTTGATGCTAATGGTAATCCGCAAATAGTAAAAGATTTTACCGTTGTAAATAAGCGAACAGGCGAAATAATGACTCCTTTAAATGATATGGCTAATCAAGGGCTTTACATAATAGCCAGCGATTCCGATAAAACAAAACTCTCAGAGAATGGAGATAATGTACAGGTTACAGCTACAAATTCGAAAACCAATGTTAAAATACAAGCCGATTTTGTAATAAGTGGAGGTTTATGTGCTTGTCATATCAATAAAATTTCGGGCCCCGATACCATACAACTGTAAAAATCATATAGATTTTTAATAGTCTAGATAATTGGTCCATTTAAACCATTGAGCTATATTTGATTCTGGGCTTACCATAGAATTGAGTATAGCTCATTTATTTTATTAGTAAATGAAAAAGACCATTCTTATTTTAATCCTTACAATTATAAGTTATGCTTGTAGTAATGCGCTTCCAAGTACCACAACTATTTATATTGTGAGACATGCCGAGAAGGATATAAGTGACCCTAAAAACCAAGATCCCGAATTAAACGATGCGGGTAAAAATAGGGCTAAAGATTTAAATGAAAAACTAAAGAATCAACAAATTGATGCTGTCTTTTCATCAAAATTCAAGCGTACTAAGCAAACCGGTGCTGCTGTTGCAGAACGCAATGGAGTTAGTATTATAGAGTATGATGCTCATAATTATAAAGCCATTTCTGAACTTGTAAAAACAAAATATAAAAACAAAAGGGTTTTAATCATAGGCCATTCAAACACGGTGCTTGAACTTATTGAATCATTTGGTGCTGCTCGTCCATTAGCCGCTTTATCAGATGATGATTATGATTTTTTCTTCGAAGTAAAAATTGACCATATGTCAAAGGTTGCATTGAGCACTAAACAATATGGAGCGTCACATCGTAGTTCACACATTAAATAGAGAAGGAATAAAAATGGCTCCTGCTAATCAAAACAATTTATTTTTTGGTGGTACAGCTTACCTTGGGATGCCTTTTAATGAAAATTTCAGAAAATTGGTTTTTAAGGGTATGGAGATTTATGGTATAAACCATGGAGCTTCGCGGTATAATAATATTACCCTTGATATATTTTCTAAAGCAGAGGAAGCGGCTGCCAAAAGATTTTTGTCAGACGATTCTATAATTGTTTCAAGTGGATATTTAGCTGCTCAATTGGTGATTCAACATTACTATGCTAGTCACCAATTTATTTATGCACCCGACTCACATCCGGCTTTACATATTGGAATTCCCTCAATTCCTAAGATAAATTATGCTGATTGGGTAGAACAAACCGTTGAAAAGATAAACCAGTCAAAAAGTCCCACTCTTATCATAAGTAACGCATTAAATAACCTAAAACCCCAAATTTACGACTTCTCA
>Ga0208082_1000491_pt1 | contig 11919 bp, 10 predicted proteins | sample LakMenE09Jun09ns_FD_150683 | JGI IMG/M metagenome (GOLD analysis project Ga0208082, IMG submission 150683) | Freshwater microbial communities from Lake Mendota, WI - 09JUN2009 deep hole epilimnion ns (SPAdes) | ecosystem: Environmental > Aquatic > Freshwater > Lake > Epilimnion/Euphotic zone ... | reverse complement strand
GCTCTCCATACCGAGTTGTTTTGCCAACTCATGTACGCGGACCTTTGACACAGTTCTCCTGTCTTGGCCCGCAATCTCTTTTTCTAGATATTGATCTAGTCGATGCGAGCCTTAGTTGTAAAGCCTCATAATCTGAACGAGCTCATTTGAGTTTCATATCTTTCGCATCCAATTCGTTTGGTTGTTCCGTTAGCTTTAACGCGTTTTTAAAAGCTCCCCGAGTAATCGCAGTTGCTAAACAACTCTGATGTACCCAAGCGCCTCTTCCAGGAAGTGATTTTTTGTTATCCAGGACTAGAGCCCCATCAATACAAACCACTCTTAAAAGAGATGTTGGACTCGATTGCTTTCGGCACGTAATGCATGTTCGTATCGAATTGATACTCACTGCCTCTGCCAATCACTCGAATTCAACAGGCTTACTGTACCGCTTGCGCGCTCCTTTGTAGAAATTCTCACTCAGTTGCAGGCGTATCAGGATGGATATCTATGCGCCAGCCTGTAAGTCTGGCGGCCAATCGAGCATTCTGCCCATCCTTACCAATTGCTAGTGAGAGTTGGTAATCCGGCACTGTCACCTTTGCACTTCGCGAAAGTAGATCCGTAATTTCAACGCGAGAAACTTTTGCTGGTGCTAAAGCGTGCGCGACAAATACTGCTGGATCTTCTGACCAATCAACGATGTCAATCTTTTCTCCATGTAATTCATCCATCACCGCGCGGGCGCGAGATCCAACAGGTCCAATGAGTGAACCTTTAGGACTTACACCAGCGCGATGTGTGCGCACCGCAATTTTTGTGCGATGTCCGGCTTCGCGCGCCACGGCCATAATTTCCACAATGCGATCAGTAATTTCAGGAACTTCTAGTGCAAATAATTGTTTAACAAGTGCTGGGTGCGATCTAGAAAGCATAATTTCTGGTCCCTTAAGACCTTGCTTAACTTCAACTACAAAACATTTAATGCGATCACCATGTTGATAAATTTCACCAGGAACTTGTTCTTGAGGTGGAATTTTTCCTTCCACGCGTCCCAAATTCACATGAATCATCTTTGGATCTCTGCCTTGCTGCACAACACCTGAAACAACATCGCCAACAGATGCCGTGAATTCTCCGACGATGTCGGCATCGTTAACTTCACGCATTTTCATCTTAATAACCTGGCGCGCAGTTGAGGTAGCAATCCGGGTAAAACCTTCTGGTTCATCTCTATCTTCAGAAATCTTCTCACCGAGTTCATTAAAGGTTGGAACAAGTATTTGAATTTCACCAGTTTCGCGATTAAGAAATGCTCGAGCCTGTCGCTTAGCTTCTGGAATTTCGTTATATGCAGTAAGCACGCCAATTTCGATTGCAATGACTAGTTGCTCAAATGATATTTTCTTCTCAGAAGTTAATTCCGTAAGAGCTGCAATCTCTACATTCATCAGAGATCGCCTTTTCGATTAAATTCAATTTCAACAGTGGCGCGCTTAACATCTGCAAACTCAACAGTGTGTTCTTTACTCTTGCCTTTTATGTCCTCGACAAGAATTGCATGCGTTGATTCAGCCGATGTAATGCGCCCTGCTGTAACAGAACCATCTAGATGAACAACTCGAACTAAACGATTAATATTTTTTTGCCAATGGCGAGCAAGTGTGAGTGGACGATCAACTCCAGGTGAAGTTACTTCTAAGGTAAAGGCGGTTTCACCCATAAACTCTGCTGTGTCTAATAACTCTGAAATATTTCGAGAAACACTGGTCACTTGATCCAAATTAAGTGGTGTCTGACCATCGACAATGCACGTAATGATTCTGTGATTACCTGGTGAAAGTACATGTACATCTTCAAGAAAGAAGCCAGCGCTTTCAACAACTGGTTGTACCAGCTCAGTTATTTTTTCACTGAGAGACATTTTGCTCTTCTTTCTATTAAGTTGTAGGTAAATAATAACCTGTAAATTCTAAACTTACCAATTCGTTAGAGTGTCTATTCCCACTTTCACAATGAGTGCAAGAGTGACAAGAAGAAAAACCTTTCGAATCAAGGTAGAGCCACCACTAATTGCCAAACGCGCTCCCATCAATCCCCCAACGATGTTCGCTGCTGCCAATACAAGTGCTACCTGCCAAATGATTGCTCCGTGAAACCCGAAAACCAGTATCGCTCCCAGGTTTGTTGAAACATTAACTACCTTGGCAATCGCTGAAGCACTTAAAAATGCGAATCCTAGGTAAATCAATGTCAACATTAAAAACGAACCTGTACCAGGTCCAAAAATTCCATCATAAAAACCGATTACTACTCCCGCTAGAGCAGAAATTGAAAAACGCTTCTTTGTTGCGTGGCGAAGCTGTTCCATTGCACCGAGATCTGGTTTTCGCCATGTATAAACTGCCACAGCCACAAGCAAGATGAAAACTATAGGTCGCATTGATTGCGTTGGAATTTTCGATGCGCTCAGGGCCCCCAAAACTGAACCGAAGAACGCAGGTATTGCCATCGATGCCAAGAATTTGGCATCAGTTTTAACGCTTCGCCTATACATAAGTGCAGATGCGCTCGTACCGAAAATTGATGCCACTTTGTTAGTACCCAGCACTTCAACAGTGCTTGCTTGCGGTAATCCAATTAAGAGTGCAGGAAGTTGTATGAGACCTCCGCCGCCTGCAATGGCGTCAACTAATCCGGCACTAAATGCGGCAAGAATCAGGAAGAAAATAGTTGCTTGAGAAATATCACCAAACATGGATTACGAGAGCTTTGAAAGTATCGATGCGATTGTGTTAACAGCGTCAGCAACGCTACTTCCGGATTTTTCTCCACTCTTTCTCACACGAATTTCGACGTTGCCTTGTTCAAGTGCTTTTCCAACGACGATAATTATTGGAATACCTATTAACTCTGCGTCTTTAAACTTAACACCAGCACTTGGATCTCTGCGGTCATCTAACAAAACTGTGATGCCTAATTTTTCTAACTCAACGCCAATATTTTCGGCAACATCGAAAGGTTTATCTTCTTTTCCAGTTGCAACGATATGAACTTTTGCAGGTGCTACTTCAATAGGCCATGAAAGACCGATTTCATCATAAGTTTGTTCGGCGACCGCGGCGACCGCTCGCGAAACACCAATTCCATATGAACCCATCGTCACTACTTGAGCTTTTCCGTTCTGATCTAAAACCGTTAGATTCAAGGCCTGTGCATACTTGCGACCTAATTGAAAAATATGTGCAATTTCAATTGCTCGATCAATAATTACAGGTTCCTTACAGGATGGACATGAATCACCGGCACGAACTTCAGCGGATTCAACATAGGCATCAGGTGTGAAATCTCGTCCATTAACAACGTTTCGAGCATGGCAATTTTTCTTGTTAGCACCTGTCACCCACGTAGTACCTGGAGCAATCCGTGGATCTGCATAGAGAGTTATTCCAAAACTTTTAGCATCTTGTGGCCCGATGTAACCTTTAACAAGTTTAGGATGCTTTGCAAAATCTTCTTCTTCAAAAATTCTCAGTTCAGAGACGCCGATTAAATTCGCTTGCAAGCGTTTGATATCAACTTCGCGATCACCAGGGACCAAAACAGCTATTGGTTTGTTATCTGCCATCAACATTACATTTTTTAAAGTATCGGCGCCTGTGTATCCCCCACCGTATTGTGAGTTCAGCACAGCAACTAATGAATCAATCGTTGGCGTATTTGGCGTATCTAATACTTCAAGTGCTGGGAAATCCTTATGCGCCGGTGCATCGATAAGTGTTTTCATAGCTTCAACATTTGCTGCATAGCCACATTTTTCGCAGAGAACATAAGTATCTTCACCAGTTGGACATGGTGCTAGAAATTCTTCAGATTTAGATCCGCCCATTGCGCCAGCCATTGCACTGACAATGTTGTAACTCAAACCTAGACGCTTAAATGTTTTTACGTATGCCTGGCGATGCCTTTGGTAGGAAAGTTCCAATCCAGCATCATCGATATCAAAAGAATAAGAGTCCTTCATTACGAACTCGCGACCTCGAATGATTCCACTACGCGGACGAGGTTCATCACGATATTTTGTTTGAATTTGATAGAGCGAAAGTGGCAAATCTTTATATGAGGAGTATTCGCCTTTGACCATCAGAGTGAACATCTCTTCATGTGTTGGGCCTAATAAATAATCTGCGCCTTTGCGATCCTGGAGTCGAAATAGTTCAGGACCATACTCACTCCAGCGATTTGTCTCTTCATATGGCTCTTTTGGAAGCATTGCAGGAAAGTGAACTTCTTGAAAACCTGCAGCGTCCATCTCTTCACGAATAACTCTTTCAATATTTCGAAGAGTTATATATCCAAGAGGCAACCAAGAATAAATACCTGCTGCAATTCGTCTGATGTATCCGGCACGGACTAAGAGTTTGTGGCTTGCGACTTCAGCATCGGCTGGATCATCGCGCAATGTGCGCAAAAAGAGTGAGGACATTCGCAACATGGTGCGAGCCTACCTGAGGGATGGCGTGAGTTGTGTGAGGTTAGTGAACATCAACGGATGGTTCGCCCGAAGCGACACCCGCAGCTTCCATTTCATCGGCTAAGCGCATTGCTTCTTCGATGAGTGTTTCAACAATTTGTGCTTCTGGAACAGTTTTAATTACTTGACCTTTAACAAATATTTGTCCCTTGCCATTACCGGATGCAACACCAAGATCTGCTTCGCGTGCCTCACCTGGACCATTAACAACGCAACCCATGACAGCAACTCGTAGTGGCACGGTCATACCTTGTAATCCAGCCTGAACTTTTTCAGCCAATGTATACACATCAACTTGGGCGCGACCACATGATGGGCATGAAACTATCTCTAATTTTCTCTGGCGCAAATTTAGCGATTCAAGAATTGATATTCCAACTTTAACTTCTTCTACAGGCGGCGCTGATAGAGAGACGCGAATCGTGTCTCCAATACCTTCGGCTAGCAAAATTCCAAATGCAGTTGCTGACTTAATTGTTCCTTGAAAAATCGGTCCAGCTTCTGTAACACCTAAGTGCAATGGATAATCGCACTTAGCGGCTAATAAACGATATGCATTTACCATTGTCACCGGATCGTGGTGTTTGACAGAAATTTTAATATCTGAAAAGCCATGCTCTTCAAAAAGGCTTGCTTCCCACAGTGCAGATTCAACGAGTGCCTCTGGAGTTGCTTTTCCATACTTAGCAATTAATCGAGGATCAAGGGAGCCAGCATTTACACCAATGCGAATTGGAATTCCTGCATCTCCGGCAGCTTTAGCAACTTCTTTAACTTTGTCATCAAATTGTTTGATATTGCCAGGGTTAACGCGAACAGCTGCGCACCCAGCATCAATTGCTGCAAATATATATTTCGGTTGAAAGTGAATATCTGCAATGACTGGAATTTGAGACTTCTTAGCAATCTGAGCTAGCGCATCTGCATCATCTTGACTTGGAACAGCAACTCGAACAATCTGACATCCCGATGCTGTGAGTTCGGCAATTTGTTGAAGTGTTGCATTCACATCAGCGGTCAATGTGGTGCACATAGATTGCACTGAAACTGGAGAATCGCTACCAACACCAACTTTTCCAACCATTAATTGCTTTGTCTTTCGACGCGGCGTAAGGGTCTGAGGTGGCGCTGATGGAATTCCTAGATCGACCATGTCTTTATTCTGCCCTAATTCTTTTTAAGTTGCGACATGAGCGCTATAAATTCAGTTGCACGGGATTGACAATGTCTGCAGCCAAGAGCAGAACAGTCAATGCTGCAAGCACAATGAAGACAACCATTGTCACTGGTGCCAACTTATTTACGTTAATTCCTTCTGGACGAGCTCTTCCTCGAATGCGAGCAAAGAGTGCTCTAATTTCATCAGCTATTGCCACTGCCATATGTCCACCATCTAGTGGAAGTATCGGAAGCAAATTAAATACGCCTATAAAGAAATTTAGGCTTGCAATGATCAATAAAAAAGTTTGAATTCTTTCTGCATTGCTTAATCCCTCAGAGCTCACTGCTTGACCGGAAACTTGTGCAACGCCAACGATTCCAACAAGTCCATTTGGATCTCGTTCACTTCCAGATACCGTGGCACCCCACAGTGCAGGAATTTTCGATGGCAATGAAATAATTGCTTTTACGCTGCTACTCATAAAATCCCATGAAACAAGTGCTGAATTTTTAATCGATGTAAACGGTGCATCTTTAACTAACTCAAAGCCATTTACTACTCCAAGAAATCCATATTCCTTACCTTCGACAACTCTTGTTGCAGGAATAACTGAAAATGTTTGTATTTGACCATTTCGATCAATTTCAATCAGGAGTTCTTTACCTGCAGAAGATCGAATAACTTCAACATCTTTGGCCCAATTCTTAACAGGTACACCGTTGAGCGAAGTGATGATGTCTCCAACTTGTAATCCAGCTCTCTGCGCTGGAGATCTTGGATCTGTATCTGCACATGCTGCATTGGCACGAGGAACGCATGCTGAAATTTGTGTGATTGTGTTGGTCGGTTTTGCCGTTCCAATTGCTGCAAAAATAATAAGCAAAATTATGAAACCTAAAACAAAGTGCAAAAATGAACCTGCACCAAGGACAATAAGTTTGCGGCCCGAATTGGCTTTATAAAACGCTCGCGACTCTTCACCAGGTGGCATCTCATCTGTTGCAGTCATGCCTTCAATGCGGCAATACCCTCCAGCAGGAATAGCTTTGATTCCAAACTCTGTTTCACCGCGAGTGAAAGACCATAATCTTTTGCCAAAGCCGAGGAAAAATTCACTTACTCGCATGCCATATTTTTTGGCAGTTATGTAGTGACCAAATTCGTGGATCATTACCGAAAGCAGGAGTGCAATTATAAAAGCTAAAATTCCAATAATTTTCATTAGGAGACCATTCGTTCTAGTACTTCTCGGGCGACGCTCTGCGCATCCTGCTCTATAGCGCTGACATCACTTAAATCACGAATCGCACTTGGGGATGATCCACCAAGACGTTGAACGCTTTGCTCTACACACTCCATAATTGATGTAAATGATATAGAGCCTTTTAAGAAAGCGTGGACTGCAACTTCATTTGCAGCATTAAAAATTGCTGGCAGGCCTCCCCCGAGTTCGCCGCAGCGTTTGGCTAATTCAATTGCTGGAAACTTCTCGTTATCTACCGGTTCAAAATTCCATGAATGCGTGAGTTTCCAATCCATCGCGGCAGTTGCAGACTTTAAGCGATCAGGCCAATTAATTGCATACGCAATGGGGCCCTTCATATTTGGTGGGCTTGCTTGAGCAATTGTGGCGCCATCTATGAACTCCACCATTGAATGAATTACGGATTCTGGATGAATGACAGCTTCTATTTGAGAATAGGCCATCTTATACAAATGGTGAGCTTCAATAATTTCATGGGCCTTATTAACAAGTGTTGCTGAATTAACTGAAATAACAGGACCCATTGACCATGTTGGGTGCGCAAGTGCTTGATCTATCGTTACCGATGTTAAATCTTTTCTTTCACGAAATGGGCCACCAGAAGCTGTAAGAATTAACTTAGAAACTTCACTGATTTTGCCCGACATGAGACATTGCCATAGCGCACTGTGTTCTGAGTCAACAGGAATTATCTGATTTTGCTTAGCCAGCGACATAACTAAATCACCTGCTGCAACAAGTGACTCTTTATTTGCAAGTGCCAGGCGATTTCCCACCTTAAGAGCACTCAATGTTGCGGCTAATCCAATAGAACCAGTTATTGCATTAAGGACAACATCGCATGTAATGGATGCAACCTGCGCAGCCGCATCGGCTCCGTCAATGACTGTGACACCCGGCAACGCTTCGCGTATGAGTTCGGCATTATGGATCGTGCCGACAACTCCAACATCAAATTTTTTGGCTTGTTCAATTAGGGCGCCTGGGTTATTTCCAGCAGAAGTGATACCGACAACCCTGAATTTTCCAGGGTTAGCCTCAACTAATTCGAGGGCCTGAAGACCAATAGAACCTGTCGAACCAAGAATCACCAGGTCTCTCATGTGGATATCTTCTCATGGCCAAAGTAGACTGGGGAAATGAGTACACCAATTACGCCAGTTGAACAAAAACGTAAAGTCATTACTGCGATCCCAGGACCAAAATCGACGCAAATTATTGCTCGTAGAGCCGCAGCAGTTTCAGCATCACTTGGCATGTCGATGCCCGCGGTTATTGAACGTGCAGCTGGTGGAATCTTGGTAGACGTCGATGGTAATCACATTATTGATCTTGGCGCAGGTATCGCTGTTGTAAACGTTGGAAATAGCGCACCACGCGTTGTTGAAAATGTTCAACGACAAGTTGCTGAATTTACGCACACTTGTTTTATGGTTGCTCCTTACCTTGGATACATCGAAGTATGCGAAGCCCTTAACCGTTTAACTCCAGGAAAGTTTGCTAAGAAATCTGTACTGCTTAACTCCGGTGCAGAAGCACTTGAAAATGCAGTCAAAATTGCTCGCTCCTTTACAAAGCGCCAAGCAATTGTTGTTTTCGAACATGGATATCACGGTCGCACAAACTTGACTATGGGTATGACGGCTAAAAATATGCCTTACAAAGATAGTTTTGGTCCGTTTACTCCAGAAATTTATCGCATGCCAATGGCTTACCCATATCGCTGGGAAGGCGGAGCTGCAGCGTGTGAAAAAGATGCGCTAGATGTTGTCATTCATAAAATGGATAAAGAAATTGGCGGAAAGAACATCGCTGCAATCGTTATCGAACCAATCCAAGGCGAAGGTGGATTTATCATTCCACCTAAGGGCTTCATGCCTGGATTAGCAAAATATGCAAAAGATAATGGCGCACTCTTCATTGCCGATGAAGTGCAGACAGGTTTTGCTCGCACTGGACAGATGTTCGCATCAGAAGATGAAAACCTTGAACCAGATTTAATTACAACTGCTAAGGGAATTGCTGGTGGATTACCCCTTGCAGCCGTTACTGGTCGCGCAGATGTCATGGATTCAATTCATGCAAGTGGTTTGGGTGGAACATATGGTGGTTCTCCTGTTGCATGCGCTGCTGCACTCGGTGCAATTCAAACTATTGAAGAAGATAAGCTCGTTGATCGCGCTAAGAAAATTGGCCAAATCATGAGTGATGAACTCAATAAAATGAAAGCAAAGCACTCAATTATTGGTGAAGTACGTGGACGTGGAGCAATGCAAGCAATTGAACTCGTTATCCCTGGTGGCACAGAACCAAATACTGCAGCCCTTGGAAAAATTGTTAAGTACTGCCAAGAAAAGGGTGTACTAATTCTTACTGCTGGAACTTATTCGAACGTGATTCGTTTAATTCCGCCGTTGGTTATCCCTGAGGATTTATTGCGAGAAGGTTTATCTATTCTTGATGAAGCGATAACTGCAGTTCTTAGCGAATCTCTAGTTAGCGCCTAATTAACTAGCGATCCAACAAGTTTTGTGTTGGTGAGTACGGCTTTCCTGACCTGCGCTTTGCAATTGCACTTAACGCTTCTAGAACCACACGGTTAGCAAGTATTGCTGTGATATCTGCGCTATCAAATGGTGGAGCAACTTCGACAACATCGATTCCAACAACTGGAAGTTCTAAACAAATACGGCGAACTGCTTCGAGTAATTCGCGACTCGTCATTCCACCTGGCTCTGGTGTTCCAGTTCCAGGGGCCATACCGGGATCTACTACATCGATATCTACTGACAAGAAAACACCATCACACTGATCAGTAAGTGTTGCAAAAGACTCATCTAAAACAACATTTAACCCGCGGTGATGAATTTCAGTCATTTCATAACTGCGCATTCCTTGATCGCGCATCCACTTCAAGGTTTCATCCCCTGGCCAATATCCACGTAAACCTAATTGCAAGAACTTATCGCCGCGAACCGCACCAGATTCAATCAGGCGGCGCATTGGTGTTCCATGTCCTTCTAGTGCTCCAAATTGTGAATCCCCAGTATCGGCGTGTGCATCAAAGTGAATCATCGAAATTTTTCCAAGTCCGCGGTGTGCTGCAATACCAGCAACATCGGCTGAAGCGATGGAGTGATCTCCACCGAGAATTACAGGAATTATTCCGGCGCGTGAAATTTTTTCAGTAGCAACTGCCAACATTTCAAGTGATTTCTTTAAATCTCCACCAGGCATAAGTAAATCGCCTGCATCTAAAACCTTTAAATCTTTAAGGCCATCGGTACGAAGTGCCATGTGCGGACGTTCGCCATCATGTGGCAAATAATCTCCGCCGCGAATTGCTTGAGGACCAAACTTTGCGCCAGATCTATGCGATGTTCCGCTATCAATTGGTGCGCCAATAATGATGACATCGGCTCCTTTATATGTCTTTGGATCATCGAGATCACATTCACCGATACCGAGGAAGGTGAATTTAGGTCCATACATATTGCCAAGGTTTGCCATGGGTAGAGAATACTTCTAATTAATTAAGAATCGAAACCTAAACCAAGGCGATCTAAGAGTTTAAGCCAGAGATTTCGCTTGCCATCATGCTCATCAGCGTAATTAATCGACCATTGAGTCAGGCGAATGAAGAGAAATCTAAATGGTTCTGGTGGAAATGGCAGTGGCTTTCTACGAACCATCTTTAGACGAGTTCGCTCTGTATCTAAGCCATCTACAAGATCTAACATCACCTGTGCGCCGAATCGAGTCGATGCAACACCAAGACCTGTAAATCCAAGAACGTATGCAACGCGGTTTCGATACGCGCGTCCCCAAAATGGTGAGAAGCGAGAGCATGTATCAATTGCGCCGCCCCAACCGTGAGTGAATTTAATGCCCTTTAATTGTGGGAAAGTTTCTAAAAAGTCTGCAGCTAAATATGCATATGTTTCTGCATCTGTTTCATACTCTTGGCGAGCTTTGCCGCGGAAGTGATAAATAGCGTCATAGCCACCCCACAAGATTGCTCCCTCAGAAGTTACGCGGTAATAATGGAATTGATTTCCAGCCTCTGACAAGCCTTCCTTGCCTGCCCAACCAATTGCTTTCCATTGTTCTGGCGTTAGTGGTTCTGTAACAACTTGAAAGTCATACACCGGGACAACATATTTACGAGCACGCTTAATGAGGGATTTGAAAATATTTGTAGCAAGTGCGACCTTGTCAGCATAAACACTTCCATAAGGTGTGTGAACGATAATTCCATCGCTCGTGCGTTCTAGCCACTCTACTTTGCTGTTCTCATAAATTTTCACACCAAGCTTGAGACAGACTTTTTCCAAACCCCATACCAATCGAGCTGGATCAACCAGGGCCGTGCCATCGGCATCCCATAAACCACCTTTATAAATTGGTGAATTTACGCGAGCTTGAACTTCTGCTTGTGTTAAAAATTCAACATGATCTCCATATTGATTGCGAAGATCAGCCTCTTCTTTCATTCCATCTAATTGCCAATCCTTTACAGCGATACGAAGTTCACCTGTACGTTGCCAATCGCAATCAATTCCATACTTCTTAATAGTCTCTTCAATTTCATTGAAGTTTTCGCGACCCATACGTTCAAGATCTTGCATGTCATTTTTGAATCGGCTATATCCATTAAGAAATCCGTGGGTAAGGGATGAATTACAAAACCCACCATTTCGTCCGGATGCACCGAATCCAGTTTCGCGTTGTTCAACAATGATGACTTCACGTTCTGGACTGCGCTCTTTTGCTAATAGCGCAGTCCACAGACCGGTGTAACCAGCTCCAACAATGCAGAGATCCGTTGTCACATCACCAATAAGTGTTGGATGTGGTTCTGGTTCTAGCGGATCAGCATCTAGCCAATAAAGTTCTGGCTGCATTACGGAGAGGTGTTTAAGAATATGAGGGTCGATGTCTGACATCGCGCTATCCGGCCTTAACCGGAATCACCCCTTC
>Ga0208082_1000489_pt1 | contig 11923 bp, 13 predicted proteins | sample LakMenE09Jun09ns_FD_150683 | JGI IMG/M metagenome (GOLD analysis project Ga0208082, IMG submission 150683) | Freshwater microbial communities from Lake Mendota, WI - 09JUN2009 deep hole epilimnion ns (SPAdes) | ecosystem: Environmental > Aquatic > Freshwater > Lake > Epilimnion/Euphotic zone ... | reverse complement strand
GATCGATGCTGTCATTTTTCTCGGAATTGGAATTCAGAGCAATCAAGCAAAGATGATGCGAGCCGGCGGTTTTTACCCTGACCACGGACTTGAACGCATTGTTGCGTACCACGAGAAGCAAGATGAGCGCTACGCGATTACTGCACGAGAAGTGTCAGCCAAACATGGCAAGCCAATTCTGATAGCCACCGAACTCGCGGTAACAGATCCGCAAAACTCTGGCCCAGCTTCTGTTCGTGAATCTGGCGCTTATTGCTATCCAACGGGTGCGCGCGCGGCGAAGAGCCTTGCTTACCTGTACGAATATGCGCAGTACCGTGGAATTGCTCAATGAATATCGACGACGATTCGAATAGCCTCCAGCGGGCACGTAAGAAGGTGAAAGTTGGATCTGTTCGAGTGGTCGGATCGTTGCTCGCGTCCGTAACGCTTTTTGGAGCACTTGCACTCGGGGTTTCGTGGAAGTTCGTTCATGGTGTAGCCGAGGCTGTTACCCCCATTGCGAGTAGCGCAGAGTTACAAACGCTTTCTGCTCCGATCATCAATGCACGGCGCAATCCACAAACGCTCTCGACTGATGTTCGTTTCAGATCACTAGGCGCGCAGTTGACATCGTTGAGCAACAAGCTGCCAAAAGAGGCGTGTCTCATTATCGACATTGAGGGCAAACGTGTTGCCAGTGTGAATCCTGATCTGCCTTTGCTTCCAGCAAGCAATATGAAAGTTGTAGTGGCGATGGTCGCCCTCGATGTGTTGAAACCTGAATATGTGTTCACAACATCACTTGTTGGGCGGGTGAGTGGAAACACAATTGAAGGCGATGCGTATCTGATCGGTGGAGGAGATCCAGTTCTTGTCACTGGCAACTATCCGCCAACCGAGCCATATCCGACATTCAATTTCACGCGACTAGAAAACCTGTTTGACGCCTTAGCCGCTCAAGGTATAAATCGAATCAGTGGCTCCATCGTGGGCGACGAATCGCGTTATGACGAAGAAAGATTTGCACCTTCGCTTGGACTAGGAATTAGGGGCACCGAAGTTGGTCCACTCGGTGCACTGATGGTCAATGATGGCGTTGTGTCGGGCAATCCGATTAAGCCTGACAATCCGGCATTAGGAGCAGCAACAGAGTTTTCGAACACATTGCAAAATAATGGAATCGCTGTATCTGGCGCACCAAAAGTCGGTTCAGCTCCAACTGATCTTCCTGTCATTGCCAAGATCGATTCGTTGCCACTGACTGACATCATCGCTGAAATGTTGACGAACAGTGATAACAACACAGCCGAGTTGTTAGTGAAAGAGATTGGCTTTGCTACATCGGGAGTTGGATCACGAGAAGCCGGGCTAGAAGTGATGAAGTCCAAACTTGTTGAATGGGGCGTTGCACTCGATGTGTTGCAGTTCTTCGACGGTTCAGGACTTGATCGCGGTAATCGGCTGACATGCAATTCGATGATGACCCTGCTTGCTCGAGATGGTGGCTTCGGTCCGGTTGGTCTGGGGCTAGCAACAGCAAGTCAGTCGGGCACACTTCGCGAAGTACTTGCAGACACGCTCGGTGCAGGCAAGTTGCGGGGCAAAACTGGCACGTTGACAGGGGCTAAAGCCTTGTCTGGATTTGTTCCGTATTCAGCCGACCAGGCCTCTACTTTTGCACTCATTATCAATGGGTCCAACGTGGCGAATCAAACAACGTATCGACCCATATGGAATGCACTTTCCAACGCATTGGGTGGATTTTCGGGCAGTCCAACAGCAAGCGAGATTGCACCAAATTAGCCCTCGCGCTGGTTGAATGAATGGGTGCTTTCGTTCAATACTGGGTCATCGATAACTGAATTGATTGACCTCGTTCGCGCCTATGCGAAGCAGGAAACCATCGGCGAGCTGCGGGGAACAGGTCGTTGGCTGGCATGGGGAGCAATTGGCGGCATTTCCGTTCTGCTTGGTCTTCTGTTCGTTCTCATAGGGGTGCTCCGACTTTTGCAGTCAACAGTTTTTGAAGGTTTGAGCGGACTGAGTTGGGCGCCGTACTTCATCGTCTTGCTACTGACTGTCGCCCTAGTTGTGTTTTCACAGTCGCGAATCCGCAAGCCATTTCTACTGAGCGATAGGTCCAAGTAGTGACACCGTCAGAACCAAAGATCACGCGTGCCGACCTTGAAGGCAAGTTCAAAATGCTTCAAGATGACATTCAAGGCACTGCCGATCGCAACAAATCAACCCTTGCAACATATGCAGCTATCGCTGGTGGGGTTGTTGTGATTGTGGCTTTTGCATTTGGTCGGAGAAGCGGTAGAAAGCGTCGCAGTGTCCTCGAAATCCGAAGGTAACAAGTCAGCTACACCCCCCAACGCGTCATCCGTACGAGATTCGCTGTGGTGGATCCCAGTTGTTTGGCGAGCGTTGAAGTGGTTACGTAAACGAAGCCGCAAGAGAAGTGTCACAACCGTTCGCCTACGCAAGGATGAAGAAGTAATCATCCGCAAGAAGGATTCATCACTATGAGTATCCGCACTTTTCAATTTGGTGAACGCGTTTTGATTATCGACAGCAAGAAGCGTCGTTACCTTGCAACGCTTTCTGAAAAAGGCGAGTTTCACAGTCACTCAGGCGTAATAACTCACGCTCAGATCGTTGGGCTTGAAGAAGGCGCTCTCATTGCGAACTCGAAAGGTTCAAGCTATTCAATTTTGCGACCAACCCTCGAGGATTTTGTTCTCGAGATGCCACGCGGCGCACAAGTTATTTACCCAAAGGATCTTGCGCCAATTTGCATGATTGCCGATATTGGACCAGGTATGCGCGTGTTCGAAACTGGTGTAGGCAGTGGCGCACTCTCAATGACCATGCTTCGTTACGGGGCACATATTACGGGCTATGAATTGCGCGAGGATTTTGCGAACCGCGCTCAATCGAACGTCCGATCGTTTCTTGGTGCAGAAGCTTTGGAACGGTATGACGTGCAAATACGCGATGCATACGAAGGCATTGATGGAAAAGACTTCGATCGAGTAGTGCTCGATTTGCCTGAACCATGGAATGTAGTTCCGCATGCTGAAAAGGCACTACGAAAGGGTGGTTTACTCGTTGCTTACACGCCAAGCATCACACAGGCTGTGCAAGTGCGGCAGTGCTTTGGAAATTCGTGGATTGAGGCCCGAACCATGGAAGTGCTTCACCGCACATGGCACATTGAGGGAATGGCAGTTCGTCCAGACCACCGAATGGTGGCACACACTGCATTTCTGACCGTTGCTCGCTACATCGGCGCTAACGCCGTGTTAGCAGAGCAAACTCAAGACTAAGGCTCGATGAAAATGCATTCGCCGGGGCATTCCTCGGCGGATTCAATTACTGCGTCCATCAATTTGTCTTCAAAGTTGGCCATACCCTCGGCACCCTGAGCGTTGCCCTTAGCAGTTGCGAAGATTTTGTCCTTTTCACGAACATAGGCAAGACCATCGTCGAGCAATGTGAACACATCTGGTGCAATTTCCTCACACAGTCCGTCTCCGGTGCAGAGATCTTGATCAATCCAGACCTTCATGTCATGTACTCCTTCAGCAAAATCAATTGACGGCTAATTCGCCAATCAGACTACATCGCCCTGATCGCGAGAAGCGTATTTTGGTCATGTGAATTTGTTCCAACCGAGCATTTCCAAGCCTAGAAATGACACTTGATAGGTTGGGGCTCCATGTCAGACACCACTGAATCAATGTCTAAGGACGGATTGAAGGCAGTGCGTGAATGGGTGACAGTGGTTGGTGTCGCCCTGCTGATTGCTTTTTTGGTGCGCGGGTTCGCGTTGCAGCAGTTTTACATCAGCGGTCCAAGTATGGAATCAACGATGTTCCAAGACAACCGCGTCCTCGTTAACAAACTGTCATACCGCTTGCACGATATTCACCGCGGAGATGTAGTGGTGTTCGATCGCGTGACCACTGACGGTGTTGCGGTGCAGCATGATGATCTCATTAAGCGCGTTATCGGATTAGCAGGCGACACCATTTCAATTTCTAAGTGTGTTGTGTCTGTCAATGGAAAAGCTATTGACGAGCCGTACCTCAATGACTATGACCTCGCACAATCAAATCTTGATGATCGCTGCCGCATTCCCGAAATGGTTGCTACCAAAGTTGCAGACGGTCAATTATTTGTTATGGGTGACAACCGACCGCAATCTTTTGACAGCCGCATGTTCGGAACGATTGATAAGAGCCTTGTTATCGGCAGGGCATTTGTCATCATTTGGCCGCTTGGTTCGTTTCACTGGTTATAACTTCAGGCGTTCAGTGTCCTGAGTGCGTCACTAGCTCGATCGGGCCAATCGCTAAATATCCCGTCTAGTCCCATCCGCAATCCGGTGGTCAGTACTTCTGGATATTGAAGATTCCATCCGAAGCAGTAAATGTCGAACCGGTGAAATAGCGCAACAAGTCCACCATTCCAATCTGGAAAAGGCATGTTGACAGTTGAAACACCTTTATCCCGCAGCATTGCAGCGTGTCGCTCGGGGCCATGGCTCATAGCTTTCAATCGTGTTGAGTGCACCAGATGTGCGCCATGCACTCGTCCGACCCATGATTCAAGAAAAGCCAAATCTGGATGGCATAACCAGGTCTTGCTCGGATTGCCACGAGTGAACATGGTGTGAACAACATCGTCCATGCTGTTCACATCCTTGATGTCCAAGCTGAGATGAGCATCGGCTCCACAACGTTGGTACAGATCGGCGAGAGTTGGAATCCAGTTAGGAAGTTCTGCGCGATTGAAGTTGCTAATCGGTTTATTGCGTAACCGACTCTTCACAATTCCATCATGATCGAGTACCGCAACTCCGTCCCGAGTTATCCACGTATCTGACTCAAGACCAGTGGCGCCAAGTCGGAGAGCCAACTCGAAGGCTGCAATCGTGTTCTCTTGCAGATGAGCACGAGCGCCGCGGTGAGCAAAGGTAATTTGAGCATCAATTAGCGGGGAAATGCGTTCTTGCACGCAGCCATGCTACGCACACCCAGATGGGTCAAGGTTTAGACTGTCAAGGTGTTTAATTTCTCTGGAAGCGAGATCTTTTTCTTAATGATCTTGGGGCTCGTTATTTTGGGACCCGAAAAGCTTCCAGGTGTAATTCGTAAGGCTGGAAAGCTCTACGGCGAGTTCAAACGGATCACCACAGACGCGCAGTCGGAATTCAACGGTGCGTTTGGCGACACCATCGGCGAACTCAAACAGACGGCCCAGGGATATAAATCGATGTTCGACTCTGCGAGCCAACAAGCCAACAACACTCTTCGCGATGTAGCCAAGTTTGATCACAGTGCGCCGAACACGCCACCGCGACCAAGTGTTCCTGAACCCGAACCAAAATTCATACCTTTTGAAATCGGTCTGCCAGATACCAACCAGGAACACAATCAATAATGGTCAGCTTGCTGCGCGGTCAATCTTCACCTGAAGAAGGCGGCATGACCATCTTCGGTCATCTTGCTGAACTTCGCATGCGACTTGTACGCATGCTACTTGCAGTTGCCGCTGGCTCAATTGTGATCTTGATTTTTTATGACCAGTTCCTAAGATTCCTCACTCAGCCGTATCGCAATATTTGCTCTACTCGTCCAGATTTCAATTGTGATGGAACCTTGTTTACCTTGGGACCAATCGAAGGTCTCACTGCGCGTATGCGAATCGCCGGCTACGGAGGCCTCATCATTGCATTGCCCATCATCATGTGGCAGCTATGGAAGTTCATTGTTCCTGCATTGAACAAGCAGGAGAAGAAATACTCCATCCCATTTATTGTTACGTCCGTAATTTTGTTTCTTACCGGAGCTTGGCTTGCATATTGGACTCTCGACAAAGCGCTGGAGTTCCTCATCGCTTGGTCCGGTGCCGGAGTTGAACAGACGTATCAAATCTCGAAATACATCAGCCTTGTTGCAATGATGGTGCTTGCATTTGGAGCGGGGTTTCTCGTGCCTGTGCTCGTGGTGTTTTTACAGCTTGTTGGTGTGGTTACGCCGCAAACCCTGATCAAACAATGGCGATATTCCTTTATGGGAACATTTTTCATCGCTGCAGTGGTTACACCAAGTGGAGATCCCATCTCCATGTTGGCTTTGGCGATCCCTATGACGCTTCTCTTTATGGTTGCAGTTCTCATTGGTTACATTGCACAGCGACGAAAGAAGAAGCGTTCGCCAGATGGCGAATAGTCCACTGTGACGTCCCCGCATCGCAACTCGCTAACAAGCGGCTATTCATTCGAACTCGATACATTTCAAATTCAGGCTTTTGACTGCATTGATGCAGGTGAGAGTGTTTTGGTTGCCGCGCCAACGGGTTCCGGGAAGACCGTTGTTGCCGAATACGCGATTGGGCTTGCAAGAAAAATGGGCAAGCGCGCGTTTTACACAGCACCAATCAAGGCGTTGTCCAACCAAAAATTTCATGAGTTAGTCAAGCTGTATGGGGCGAACGAGGTAGGACTGCTCACAGGGGATAACAGCATCAATGCTCAAGCCCCAATCGTGGTGATGACAACTGAAGTTCTTCGCAACATGATCTACGCACGATCGTCAAATGTTGACAACTTGGGAGTTGTGGTACTTGATGAGGTGCACTTCCTGCAAGATGCATACCGCGGACCAGTGTGGGAAGAAGTGATCATTCATCTTGATCCAACGGTTCAATTGGTTTGTCTATCTGCAACAGTAAGTAATGCCGACGAACTCTGCGAATGGCTAACGACAGTACGCGGGCCGACGAGGCCAATTGTTGAAAGCAAACGACCAGTAGAACTCACAAATCACTATGTGGTTGGCGACAAAACCACGAATCAATTACGAGTGTTCGACACCATTGTTGGCGGTAAGCCCAATGAACAGGTTGCAAAAATTGAGGCTATGTCGGCGCCCAGGTCGAAAAAACAACATCCCTATGGATCTCGTGGCAGACAAAGTGGTCCGCCCAGTCGATTCTTTACCCCGAACCGTCCAGATGTCTTGATGCAACTGCAACAAGACGATCTTTTACCCGCTATCTATTTCATCTTCAGTCGGAATCAATGCGACGAAGCAGCGCATTCCTGTTTGAAGTTAGGTATTTCCTTCACCACGGCGCAGGAACGAGAAATCATTGGCGCAATTCTGGAAAGCCATGTTGAGGCATTCACCGATGACGATCTTGCCGCGCTCAATTACACACGCTTTCTGCGCCAATTAGAGGCTGGTATCGGAGTTCATCATGCCGGTCTTGTTCCAAGTTTCAAGGAGGCGGTCGAGGAGTGCTTCGCACAAGGTTTGGTGAAAGTAGTTTTTGCCACCGAAACACTCGCAGTGGGAATCAACATGCCTGCACGCGCAGTAGTGCTGGACAAGATCACCAAGTACAACGGTGAAACCCATCAGATCTTGAAGCCTTCCGACTTCTCCCAGCTCACCGGCCGAGCTGGCAGACGAGGTCTCGACACAGTCGGTCATGCACTCACGCTGTGGAATCCATTCGTTACCTTTGAACAAGTTGCCGCTTTGGTCTCAAGCCGCTCTTTTGTACTCAATTCTGCATTTCGTCCCACGTACAACATGGCAGCAAACCTCATTCGCACAACAAGTCGCGTCCAAGCACGACACTTGCTCAACCTGTCGTTTGCACAGTTTCAGTCAGGACGCGAGATTGTGGAAATCCAAGCGCGCATCGCGCGACGAGGCAAAGAAGAACAACGACTTCGCGATCAGTCGCACAGTGACTACGGCGATATTGAAAGCTTTCGCAAGGGCAGTGCGCGAACCAAGACAACACCCGATTTGGAAGCGCAGTTTTCCCGACTTCGCCCTGGGGATGTAGTGCTGATTGGAGATGCCTCCGCCAGCGATCGTCTTGTAGTGATTTCTACGGCAAGCCGAGGAACTGGCGGAAAATTGTCATTGCTTTCTATCAACAGGGGAGTGCGCACGGTTACATCTCGTGACGTGACAGACACCATTTATACGCTCGGTCACATTGAACTGCCGATGCCGTTCCAACCCACAAATTCGCGATTCCTTAAAGAGACTTCAACGCAACTAGCGAAGTTCAGAATTAATGATCGTGTTCTCGCCCGAAGTGGCAAGAAAGATTCCCGAACAAACTCTGACCACCCGTTTTTGCGTGATCCAGATTCCAAATTCAAACTGAATGCAGCAGAGTCTGCTGATCGAATTGCTAAAGAGTTACATCAACTCGAGAAGCGTGTGTCTAATTCGGCACAATCCGTCAGTAAAAAGTTTGACGACTTGACCAACCTGCTTGAAGAGTGGGGATATGTAAGTGATTGGTCTCTGACTCCCAAGGGCGTGATGCTCGGTCGCATCTTCCATGAATCCGATTTGTTGATTGCAGAATGCTTATCTGCAGGGATCTTCTCGGGTTTAACTTCGCATGAACTGGCGAGCCTTGCTTCGGTGTTTGTATTTGAAGACCGACGACGAGATGAAACATCGAAGCCACATTTTCCAACGTCTGAATTGAAAAAACGTTGGGCCGATATAGAAGACATCAGCAGACGCATCACCAGTAGCGAGATACGGGCTGGGCTTCTTCCGCATCGTGCACCCGACGCCGGGTTTATGACCACAGCATTTGATTGGTCGCACGGGACATCTCTGTTTGACATTTTGGACGAAGACGACGTAACTGCTGGCGACTTCGTTCGAACAATGAAACAACTCATTGATATTCTTCGACAATTCACCACCCTCGACGATCAGTCGGTGTCCACATCTACGAGCGCTCAGGCTGCTGAATCACTCTTCACCGGTGTTATCGCTGCTTCCAGCCAGATTGGAAAGATGTAACGATGCCGATTTCTCCTGGATCCGAGTGGGGAGCGCCATCACCGATTCCCGACAACGCGCACACTATTTCTTCAGACCGACAGCTTGGATTGCACCTTCGTGACAGTTCGGCAAAGCACATCCACGGGCAGTCACTCCACGTTGTAGCGGGTGACATTACCCATGTGCTTGGTGTTCAAGACCGTCCAACCAAAAACGATTGTGTGCGTGTAGTGATTGATGCAATTGCGGTTTCGTATACTGATGCACACGGAAGCGTTCATAGCGATGTGTGTGTTGGATCATTGAGTATCGCTCGCCGATTTCTTCGTGGAGCAATTTCGGTGGTAACCAACAGCGGCTACTGGAGAGGCCACGAAGTAGCACCTCGCGCGCATCTCAACGACGGCAAACTTGACATCTTTGAAGTGTCAGGCGCAATGCGTTGGAGCCAGCGCCGATTGATGTGGCAAAAGACTGCTTTGGGAACGCACCTTCCGCACCCATTGCTTTCATACAGCCAAGGCGACTTTTTTCATTGGGAGGGGAGTCCACAACGCCTCACGATCGACGGCCAATTTGTGGCCATGGTTACCAAGGTCACCTGTCGGGTGCAAAGCGATTGCGTTCAGGTGTATGCCTAATAGGCATACCCGATAACCCTGGGCCCGACTTCTAAGATTGCCCCTCGTGACGGTCTACATACCTGAGGTTTTTGACGATGGCGAGGCGGAAGTACTGAAACGGTATTTCACCAATCTCGATCTCCCTGTATTTGCACTCGTCAATCTTCCAGAAGTAGTGAAGGGTGCGCTGTTCGCGCGATACAGCCGTAGCCCGAAGAGTTTGCGAAGACTGTTCCTCGATGAATTCGTTAATGACCTAGACCTAACTGGCGACATTGGCGTCGACGCCACCATTGGTATCGACAAGGCCGAAGCACTTTACGAGAAGGTGTTCGTTGAATACGGCGATGACTCTGTTGCTCAGCTTGGTGGAGTGCATTTGGCCTGTGAACAGGCTTCAAACCTGTTGACCAAGATTCTTGAGTGGGGCCGCTTGATGAGTTACCTCGAGCAGAGTACGAGGTATATCAATTACGACGCCCGCCTTGGCGGAAGGTATCGGTATTACCGCGACCCTGAGATATTGAGTGGTCCGTATGGCACCCGATACGTCGGTGATATGGATCGAATGTTTGATAGCTACAGCTCGCTAGTTCAAACGGTTACCGAGCACGTGCGCAAATCAATTCCACGCGGGATCAATGATTCCGATTTTGTGTATCGCCAGGCAACACGCGCAAAAGGGCTTGATGCCGTACGCGGAATTTTGCCGGCAAGTGCTTTATCGAACGTTGGAATTTTCGGCACGGGACAGGCGTACGAACAAATGCTTCTGCGCATGCGCGCTCACGCGCTGCCTGAATCTCGTCAGTACGCCGACATGATGCTGACCGAACTACGCAAAGTTATTCCTAGCTTCTTGCGCCGCGTCGATTTACCAGAGCGTGGCGGCAAGTGGAGCAGCTACCTTGCAACAAACGCAGAGCAAACTGCGTTTGTAGTTGATGACATGTTCGGCGCAATGGAACCTGAACCGGTTAATGAGGTTGAATTAGTTGATTTTGATCCAGAAGGCGAAAACAAGTTGCTCGCAGCGATTTGCTACGCGCATTCACATCTGCCTGAATCTCAGTTACTGAACCGAGTTTCGCAATTGAGTCATGACGAAAAGGTGCGACTCATTTCGGCTTATGTTGGTACACGTGAAAACCGTCGACACAAACCCGGTCGTGCCTTCGAACGAATTGACTATCGCTTCGATGTCCTCGGTGACTACGGGGCATTCAGAGATCTTCAGCGACATCGTTTGCTCACAATTGAATGGCAGCGCTTATCGCCAGACCATGGATACGTCATGCCAGAACTGGTTGCTGAAGCCGGTGTTGCCGATGAGTTTGAAGAGACGATGACGCGCTCAGCCACCCTGTACGAAGCTCTCCGTCCGGATTACCCAGAACAAGCCGCTTACGCCATCTCCATGGCGTACCGACTGCGCTACAGCATGCAATTCAATGCTCGTGAAGCGATTCACCTGCTTGAACTGAGATCTGCCCCTCAGGGACACCCCGCATACCGACGAGTAGTGATTGAGATGCATCGCCTCATTGCCCAGAAGGCGGGCCACAGAGCCGTCGCCGACGCCATGACCCATATGACCTTTGAAGCCCCAGCACTCGAGCGCTTGGACTCTGAGCGAAAGGCCGAAACTCGGCGCAATTCGTAATCTTGGCGAAAAGCGAAGAAATTCGCATATTTGACCCCGTTATGGAGTACTCTCTCGCCGCACGCAGTTGAAAGGAAATTTGAATGTCAGACGACGATGTCATCGGTCCAGATGATCTAGATAGCGAGATACTTTCTGCCCCCGAGTTAGACGGTGACGAACTCGATGGAGATGTACTTGAAATAGATGGTCTTGAAGATGATGGCTTTGCCGTTGATGAGGCAATTGACATTGCTGAAGACCCTGATGAAATTCCTGTCGAGTCAATCGCCAAAAAGGCCTCTGATGACGATGACGATGACGACGACATGCGCACGGAGGACGACGTTGAGGCGGATCTCGACGCCATCCTTCGTGAGAAATTGACGGCTGCTGATGATTCTCCTCCCGAAGAGGACGAAGAAGACGTTGTCGTTGACGACAAGACCGATGGAATGGAGCGCCTGCAGCCACGTCGACCAGACGAGACTCAGTGCACACAATGCTTCCTGCTTGTGCGCAACAGCGCCCCTGGTTGTCCTGTTGAGGACGATGCATGTCCGCTTTTCAAATAACCGATCGAATTAAACAAGACGTGCGCAACGCACGGATGATTGGTGAGTTCACCGTGAAGATCGGTGCGCAAAAATTGCCTGGCGTAATTTGGGGTGTCGTATCGAAAATTCGTAGTTCGGTATATCCCGAATCTGCTCCACGGATTCGGCCTAAGGAAGCGCCTCCACAAGTGATTGAACGATCAGCTCCTCAGCCGCGAACAGTTGAGCCTCGTGATGGATACGACCTGCTGACAGGAACTCAAGTAGTAGAACTTC
>Ga0208082_1000487_pt1 | contig 11976 bp, 9 predicted proteins | sample LakMenE09Jun09ns_FD_150683 | JGI IMG/M metagenome (GOLD analysis project Ga0208082, IMG submission 150683) | Freshwater microbial communities from Lake Mendota, WI - 09JUN2009 deep hole epilimnion ns (SPAdes) | ecosystem: Environmental > Aquatic > Freshwater > Lake > Epilimnion/Euphotic zone ... | reverse complement strand
CCCCATTAATGAAAAATGAAGTGTTCTTGGTATGGGTGTTGCTGTTAAAGTTAAGGTGTCTACGTTGGCCCTAAATTGCTTTAACTTTTCCTTTACTCCAACTCCAAACTTTTGCTCTTCATCAATTATCAGAAGACCTAAATCTTTGAACTTCACATCCTTACTAACAATACGGTGAGTACCAATGATAATATCCACTTTTCCTTCGGCAAGCTTTTCTAGTGTCTCTTTAATTTGCTTTGCCGATTTAAAGCGATTGATATAATCAATATTGCAAGGAAAATCTTTTAGGCGGGCGGTGAAAGTTTTAAAGTGCTGTAATGCTAAAATGGTGGTCGGGACAAGAATAGCAACCTGTTTACTATCGGTAACGGCTTTGAATGCTGCACGAATTGCGATTTCGGTTTTTCCGAAGCCTACATCACCACACACTAATCGATCCATAGGATGCGGCGATTCCATATCTTTTTTTACATCAGCCGTTGCTTTTACCTGATCGGGAGTATCTTCATAAATAAAAGATGCCTCCAATTCTGTTTGTAGGTAAGTATCTGGTAAAAAAGCTGTTCCGGATTGCGATTTCCTTAAAGCATAAAGCTTAATTAAATCGCGGGCAATATCTTTAACTTTTTTTTTCGTCGTCTTTTTTAACTTCTCCCAGGTATCTGTTCCAAGTTTATTCATTTTGGGAACCGTTCCCTCTTTCCCCGAATATTTTGAAATTCGATTAAGTGAGTTAATATTCACATAGAGGAGGTCGTTGTCGGCATAAACCAAACGTATCATTTCCTGCGAGCGGCCATTTACATCTACCTTTTCTAAACCAGCATATTTTCCAATCCCATGATCAATATGTGTGATAAAATCCCCTGGTTTTAGGTCGCGAAGCTCTTTTAGGGTAATTGCTTGACTACGAATGTAACCCTTTTTTAACTTGTACTTATAATAGCGATCAAAGATTTGATGATCGGTATAACAAGCTAGCTTTTGTCCGTGATCAATAAAACCTTCCCTCAATGAAAGGTGGATAGGCTTAAATTGAATTCCAGCTTTTAGGTCTTCAAAAATGCTGTATAAACGTTCAATCTGCTTGGTAGAATCCGTAAAGATTAGGTTTTCGGTGTCTATCTTTTCGTTTTCTTTGAAGTTGTGAATCAGCAGGTTAAAATCCTTATTGAAAGAAGGTTGAGGCTTGGTATCGAAAACAATTGTCTCGTCGGCACTATAAAAAAACTGCTTTCCAAACTCAATCACATCGAAATCATTGAGCTGATCGGCAAGCATTTTTTGATCAGTAAAATTGAATTTAGGATCAATCCATTGCGGATTTTGCTTTTTATCCTCTGCTGGCAATGCTTTCCAAAACTCTACCGCTTTTTTGAAGCCGGTTTTGATCACATCTAAGGTAAATTCTACATCCTTAAACCAAATCATGCTATCCTGATCGATATATTCTAGCAGTGAAATATTGTGGTCGGTTAAAAATTTGGATTGAACATTTGGGACAATGGTAATGCTTTTTACCTGTTCTACGGATAATTGATTTTCAATTTCGAAAGTTCGTATGCTTTCGATAAAGTCTGCAAAAAACTCAATTCTATAGGGTAAATCATGAGAAAATGAAAAGATGTCTACAATGCCCCCCCGGACAGAAAACTGACCAGGTTCATAAACAAAGTCAACGCGATCAAAATCATATTCAATTAAAAACTCATTGATAAATTCGATGCTTAACTTATTTCCAACAGCAATTTCTAATGTGTTTTTTTCAAGAGCCTGACGGTCAATTACCTTTTCAGCCAAAGCTTCAGGATAAGTAACGATAATTTTTCCGTATTCGCTAGCATGATTTAATTCGTTTAAAACCTCCGCACGCTGTAGTACATTACTACTATCTACTTGTGTAAATTCAAACGATTTTCTAAAAGAAGATGGGAAAAATAAAACCTCTTTTTCGAGCAGGTTTTCAAGGTCACTTAAAAAATAGGCGGCTTCTTCACGTTCGGGAAGAACAAAAACCATGTGACGATGTAATAAAAAGTACGTAGCAATAGCAATGATCGAATCACTTGATCCGACTAAACCCTTTAAATGAACCCGTTTTTTCCTACCTTTATTAAGGGCTTCTGCCAGAATGGCAATGCGGGGGTCCGATTTATACTGAATTAAAATATCCCGAATGTTCACGCCCTGATTTTCAATACAAATATAGGAATTAGACGTGATATTTATGAATGAACAAATCCCGGTTTAAACAAGCCCAATTAGAATTTGGCACTGGTTAAACTTATAGATTATCTTTGATCATGAAATTAAGAGAAATAACCACCTTTCTTGAAGAAATTGCACCCCTAGCATATCAGGAAGATTACGATAATTCAGGTTTAATTGTAGGGAATTCTGAGATGGAAATTTCTGGTGCCCTCATTTCCCTTGACTGTATAGAATCCGTTGTAGATGAGGCAATTGAGCTTGGATTCAATTTGATTATATCTCATCATCCAATAGTTTTTAAGGGACTAAAAAAGTTTAATGGTGCTAGTTATGTGGAACGTGTGGTGATGAAGGCTATTAAGCATGATATTGCCATTTACGCGATCCATACCAATTTAGATCATGTAATTACTGGTGTAAATAAGAAAATTTGTGATAAACTTGGCATCCAGAAAGCAACTATTTTAAGTCCCAAAAGTGATATATTAAAGCAATTAGTAACTTTTTGTCCGACAGAATACGCAGATAAGATTCGTATAGCCCTGTTTGATGCAGGTGCTGGATCAATCGGCAATTATTCGGAGTGCAGCTTTAATTTAGAGGGAATGGGTACCTTTAAACCAGAGGAAGGTGCGGGCCCATTTAGCGGAGAAATAGGCATACAAAGTCAGGTTGCTGAGACTAGAATAGAAGTCATTTATCCCACCTCTTTGGAAGCAAAAATTGTACATTCTTTACATCAAGCACATCCATATGAGGTGGTTGCATATTCAACTTACCCCCTTAGTAATCAATATCAAGAGGTTGGGGCAGGCATGATTGGCGATTTAGATCGTGATTGGGATGAGCTTGAATTTTTAAAATTTATAAAAGAAAAATTGGGTGCAAAGCTAATACGTCACACGAATTTTAGATCAAAAAAAATTCGGAAAGTTGCGGTTTGCGGCGGTTCAGGAAGCTTTCTTTTAAAGAATGCTATACGTGCGGGTGCCGATATATTTATTACAGCAGATTATAAATATCATGAGTTTTTTGATGCGGAAGCAAAACTTATTATTGCCGATGTGGGACATTTTGAAAGTGAGCAGTTTACACAGGAATTATTGTTGGAATTAATTAAAGAAAAATTTAGTAACTTTGCCCTCCGTTTAACGTTACAGAACACAAACCCCATAAATTATTTGATTTAATGGAACAATCAGTAGAAGATAAATTAAAAGCATTATTCGAACTTCAGACCCTTCATACGCAGATCGATAAGATCCGCCAGACAAGAGGTGAACTCCCAATGGAAGTTTCAGACCTTGAAGATGAGGTTGCAGGTCTAGAAACCCGAATTCAGAAAATAAAGTCTGAGCTTGATGAGCTTGAAGATTCAATCGTTACCCGCAAGAACATGATTAAAGATGCTCTTGCCGCTACGAAGAAGTATGAAACCCAACTTGCCGATGTAAAAAACAACCGTGAATACGATGCAATTTCTAAGGAAATTGAAATTCAAGGTTTGGAAATCCAGGTTTCTGAGAAAAAAATTAAAGAGTTTTCATTCGACATTCAGAACAAAACTGGAGTGTATGAAAAAGCATTAGAAGTTATTACAGAACGTAAAAAAGATCTTGAGCTTAAGAAAGCTGAGTTAGAAACCATTACTGCTGAAACTGAAAAGGAAGAAGCTAGTATTCTTGCTAAAGCCGAAGAAGCTGAAAAACACATTGAAGAGCGCCTATTAATTGCTTATCACCGTTTACGCAAAAATGCTAAAAACGGACTGGCAGTTGTAACCATCAAGCGTGATTCTTGTGCAGGATGTTTCAACCAGATTCCACCACAAAGACAATTAGATATCCGTCAACGTAAGCGTATTATTGTTTGCGAGCATTGCGGAAGAATTGTTGTTGATGAGGGTTTTGCTGGAGAAGAAGCAGGAACAATTTAAGGATTATAATCTTTGAAAGCGATCAGGTTTCCTGGTCGCTTTTTTTTTGCCTGTATAATTTAAACTCTCAACATGTTATTTAGAAGGCTTTTTTTCACATTCTTGCTTTTAGCTCTCCTTCCAAAGGTACATGCCAATTTTGATTTTAATGCTAATTGCATTAAAGCCTATCAAAGTATCATGGCATTAAAGCTAAATACTGCTCGAGCCCTCATTAATGCCGAGAAAAAGAGGAATCCCAACAACTCAATCCCCTATTTGCTAGATAATTATGTTGATTATTTCAATTTGATTACGAGTGAAAACCAATCCGACTACGCACGTTTTAAAGAAAGCAAAAGCCTTCGCATCAGGCGAATTGAAAAAGACGATAAAGACTCACCTTATTACCTTTACGCTCTAGCAGAAATCAATCTTCAGGTAGCTCTAAGTCGAAGTAAAGAGAAAGAATATTTTTCAGCTTCCATAGAGTTCAATAAAGCCTTTAGTCAATTAAAGGAAAACTCAAAAAAGTTCCCCAATTTTTTACCTAATCAAAAAAGTTTGGGCATGATTCAGGCTGTTTTAGGTTCCTTCCCGGAAGGATTATCGAAGGCTTTATCTGCGTTCGGAATTCGTGGAGATACCCGGACGGGTGTAAAGCTTTTAGAAAACCTAATTGAAAAATTACCTGAATCAAGCTATTCCCATTTCTATGATGAAACAGTGTTTTATTATGCTATAATTCAAACAGATATTATTTCTGAATCTACGAATTATGCTAAAATCGTAAAAATTACAGAGCAAATAGATCGTGAAAGTCTGCTAAGGACCTATATCAGGGCCTATGCGGGCATTAAGCTAGGTAACTCTATAAAGTCAGTGCTTGAATTAAATAAAAGGCCTACAGAACCGTTTTATGTTGCCTATCCTTATCTTGATTATTTAATGGGTCTTGCAAAATTGCAAAACCTTGATCAGAGCGCTGCTAGTAATTTTCAGGCTTATCTTAAGTTGAATCGCGGGACTAACTTAATTAAGGATACTTATTTACAATTAGCTTGGCTAGAATTAGTTAAGGGGAATGGTCCAGGCTATCAACAATTTGTTTCACTAGTAAAAACGAAGGGTAATAATAGCCATAATCGTGATTTCCAGGCTTTAAAGGAAGTTAATTACGGTATTCCCGATATAAATTTATTAAAGGCAAAGCTATTATCTGATGGTGGTAATTATGACAAAGCACTTGCCCAGTTATTGGGTAAAAGCACATCAGACTTTAAGAGTTTGATGCATCAAATTGAATTTAACTATCGTATCGGTAGAATTTACGATCTCAGTTCTAAATTCGACCAAGCATTGAAGTACTATCAAGTTGCTATTGATTTGGGTAAGAATCAGGCCTATTCATTTGCTGCTAATTCGGCCTTGCGAAGTGGAATTATTTATGAAAAGAATAAAAATTTCATTCGTGCAAAGCAGTTTTATACGCTTGCGATAAACATGAAAGATCATGACTATGAAAATAGCATTGAAAATCGTGCAAAAGAAGGATTAAAGCGTATAAATTAGAATTTATACACCATTGAATTGATGTTCATTCCTGCCCCCACTGAAGTAAATACAACAATATCACCCTTGTTAATTTGATGATCTCCCAACTTGTTTTTTAATATTAAGTCAAGAAGAGTTGGAACGGTTGCCACAGAACTATTTCCTAAGCTTGCTATGGTCATTGGCATTACGTCTGTTGGCGCCTCTGTAATTCCATTTAGCTTGAATAATCTTTTTAAGATGGCTTCGTCCATTTTACCATTTGCCTGATGAACGAGCACTTTTTTTACATCGCGAACGTCTATTTTTGCCTTGTCGAGCGACTGTTGGATTACTAGTGGAACATTTTTTAGCGCATATTCATATATTTTCCTGCCATCCATTTTAATATATTGTTCTTCTGTAATAAAGTCAGGGTTGCTTGATCCCCCAGAAAACAAGTAATTAACCTCCGAAACCGTATGCGTTTGCGTTTTATGCGATATTATTCCTTCTGAATCAGTTATTTTAGCTTCTAAAATTGTTGCACCAGCACCATCTGAGAAAATCATGCTATCTCTATCATGTGGATCGGTTACTCTTGATAAGGTTTCTGTACCAATTATTAATATACGTTTAGCATCACCGGAGCGAATGAAATAATCAGCTTGAATCATTCCCTGTAGCCAACCTGGGCATCCAAAAGGAAGGTCATAAGCCACACAATCGGGGTTTTGTATACCCAATTTATTTTTGATTCTTGATCCCAGTGTTGGTAAGACATCTACACGAGTACTTCCTGCGGTGATATCCCCAAAATTATGTGCTACAATGATATAATCAAGACTTTCTGGGTCAATTTCAGAGCTATTTATGGCATCTAGAGCCGCAAAATATCCTAAATCTGAAGCTTTATGCTCTTTATTGGCATAACGACGCTCCTCGATTTCGGTGATATCTTGAAATTTTTCAATTATTTCGGAATTATTCCTAAGTATAGGTTCTCCATTTTTCTCGTAAAAACGATTTTCTAAAAAGTCGCTATTGGGAATAATATTTTCTGGGATAAAACTACCTGTAGCTATAATTACAGATTTGATACTAGTGCTCATCAAAAGAATTTATACTGAATACTATATTGGTTTATTGTATTAAAGGTACGTAATCTTTTTAAAAACGAGTGCTCCAATTTTGAAATTAATGAAATTATCCTTATATTATTAGGAACATGTATGAGCTTTCTTCATGGTTTTAGGCTCTTATTTTTTGATGCATATTAAAATTCCATATAAAAACCTTTTAATTTCGATCTAATTAATACTCACATAAACGGTTTATTTTTAACCTTGTTTTTAGTGAATATTATAACGTTTAAAATAAAAAAAATGTGTTACTAATACGTTACTGTAACATAATTAACACGATTTAATTTATTCAAAGGCCAATTTTGAATTAAATTTGATGAAAATCTATTTGTCGACACAAATTTTAAAACATTTTTAAAAATAGCAATAAGGTTTATTTGAGCATTTTCCCCATTAAATAGTAGAATATCTCAGTTTATTAATTCATTGATTTTTTCAATTTCAATGAAGAAACTATTTAACTGTTTTAAAAATTGGCATGATGTCAAATAGTAATTTATCAAGATTTTAAATGCTCACCATAGAAGAAGAGTTGAGAAATTTAGGCACTATTATTGGAAATGATTATTCTTTGGATGGTCCAGAAAATCAAATAATAAGTAGTTTGAACCTAAGCGTAATTCATTCCGAAAATGAATGTCCTATTAGTAATGCGCTAATTAGTATTGAGTGCATTGGTAAAACAGCTATTTGTAATGCTGATGGTGAACTGTGCTTGACCGATCTCAAGCCTGGAAAATACGATATTGATGTTATTTGTCCTGGTTTTATTGCCCAAAGAGTTTCAATATTAATTCCTTTAGAAGAGCCTAATCCAATAAGGGTGAAAATGATTAGCAATAGCTAAATAATTGTTAGCTTTTCTATACATATTGTAGCTAATATAATTCACTACAAGGCATTTTGGTTTATCAAAAAATGCTTAATCTTCAAGAAGAAATACATAAAGTTCTTTAGGGCCATGGGCTCCTAAAACCAGAGTTTTTTCGATATCTGCCGTGCGACTTGGTCCCGTGATATTTGAAACCATGCTTGGTAAAGCCTCGGGATATTTTTCTTTTAATTTCTTAAAACCATCTTTTAAGTCGAGAACCAATTGAGAAGTATAAGCTATAACTATGTGAATATGAGGATAAATGCTTAACCTTCTACCGGCTTCAGACCCATTAGAAATTAAAACACTTCCATTTCTAGCGATTAATGATTCACAGAATGTAATTCCAACGTCTGCATTTAAAAAATCAGTATCAGTACTATAACTTGGAAACTCGTATTTATTTAGAAGGGTTTGAAGTTTAGGTTCCCAAGCATAAATTTTACGCCAGCTCTTTTTTTCGGCCAGTTCTAATAGGTTTTCAATCAATTGGATTTCATCCTCACAAAAAACAAAAGCTCCAGACACAGCACTAAGTTGTTCAGCAAATAGAACATCTAAATGGTCTGTATAGTCTTGGTATAGCGGAGTCTCTTCTAAATTGGGATAGGGGTTGTCGTGTTTTTCAAGAAGAGCTTTTCTGATCTTCTTCAACATCTTTTCTTTAGAAGTTGTTTCTTTCATGAACAATGATATTTTATCAAAAAACCTAATTCTTAATTGAATTAGGCTTCTTGATTTTAATTCTTGATTTTAATCTTGTGTTGATCTGTTTTCTGGAAGATCAATATTATGATCTACCATACCTTCATGCTCAATGGGTTCTTTAGCTTGTTTTTTATCAGCTTCCGGTTCAGTGCCATTAACAAACTCATCATAAGTTGTGCGATTATCAAATGGACGCTTTCCCAAAATTTCCTCTAAATCGGATTGGAAAAGAATTTCTTTTTCAAGAAGCTTTTCTGCTAATTTTTCTAAGCCATCGCGTTTGTCGGTAAGTAATTGTTTTGTACGTTGGTATGCCTTGTCGATTTGGTTACGAACCTCAATATCAATCATTTCTGAAGTTTTTTCAGAGTATGGCTTATTGAACTGGTATTCACCTTGCGTATCATTGAAGGATACATTACCTACTTTATCATTCATACCGTAAATGGTTACCATGGCATAAGATAGTTTAGTGATTCTCTCCAAATCGTTTTGTGCACCAGTTGATATTTTATTAAACACAATATCTTCGGCTACACGACCACCAAGCGTCATACACATACCATCAATTAACTGCTCTGTGGTATATAAAAACTGCTCTTTAGGAAGATATTGAGCATAACCCAATGCTGCAACGCCCCTAGGCACAATAGACACTTTTACCAAAGGATCAGCATGTTCAAGAAACCAACCTGCAATAGCGTGACCAGCTTCATGATATGCTACAATTCTTTTCTCTTCAGGTGAAATAATCTTGTTCTTTTTCTCTAAACCACCAATAACACGATCTACAGCATCTTGAAAATCTTGCATATCAACAGCCTCTTTATTTCGGCGTGCTGCAATTAATGCGGCTTCATTACACACATTGGCAATTTCAGCACCAGCAAATCCTGGAGTTTGTGCAGATAATTTCTTAGCATCAACACCTTCGGCAAGTTTTAATGGACCCAAATGCACCTTAAAAATTTGTTCACGACCCACTAAATCTGGCTTGTCGATAGATATTTGACGGTCAAATCGTCCTGGACGCAGTAATGCCGCATCTAAAACATCTGGTCTGTTGGTTGCCGCTAAAATGATAATTCCAGAATCGGTCCCGAAGCCATCCATTTCAACCAATAATTGGTTTAATGTATTTTCTCTTTCATCATTTCCGCCAACAATATTATTTTTTCCACGGGCACGACCAATCGCATCAATCTCATCAATGAAAATGATACAAGGTGCTTTTTCTTTGGCTTGCTTAAACAAATCACGCACACGTGAAGCACCCACACCCACAAACATTTCCACAAAATCGGAGCCTGATAGGGAGAAGAAAGGTACTTGAGCTTCACCTGCAACAGCCTTCGCCATTAAGGTTTTACCGGTACCTGGAGCACCTATTAGAAGCGCACCCTTGGGGATTTTACCACCCAGATTAGTATATTTTTTAGGGTTCTTTAGGAAATCTACAATCTCCATCACCTCTTGCTTTGCCTCTTCAAGGCCTGCAACATCATTAAATGTAATTGACACCTGAGATTCTTTATCGAAAAGAGTAGCTTTTGATTTACCGATATTGAATATCTGACCACCGCCACCACCTCCAGTTCCACCACCCATACGCTTCATAATGAATACCCAGAAACCAATTAAAAGGAGAACTGGTAATATGAATGACATGAACCAGCCAGTCCAAGGACTTTCTCTAGTCTCGGCAACGATTGGTGTACGTTGATTAGCGGGAAGTTCTTTTTCAGCTTCTTTAATTTTTTCTTCGAAGCTTTCAAAAGTTGCCGCAGTAAAAGTGTATTGAGGTCCGGTAGGTGCAGCGTTAAAACTACTCTTAGGTTTTACATCTTCATATTTTTTTTGATCAAGACGATCCTTTTTAATGTAAACATCAATGCTATAAAGATCTCCATTTTTATAAGTTACCAACTTCTCTACATCACCTGTTTTTAACATTTCTGTTTCAAACTTTTGGTAGCTAACAGTCTTTGCATTATTCGAACTAAACAAATACTGAACAACAAATAAACCCAAAATAATGACTGCGTATAGCCACATAATATTGAATTTAGGTGGTTTTGGTACAATCTTTTTTCCCGGAACTTTTTTAATCGGTTTTTTGCTATCTGAATTATTTTCCTTCATTTTCTTTCAATAAGTATTTTTATAATAACGAACATAAACCCTAAAAATGTTTATGCGCTTTTGTATGATTGCATTTCAGCATCTCCCCAAAGATCTTCAATTCCGTAATATTCACGCTTATCGGTTTTGAAAATATGAACAACCACATCCACATAATCAATGATAATCCAATCGGATTGTTGATATCCTTCCTTCCTATATGGTTCAAGCTTCAAGGCTTTAAAAACCTCATCCTCAACACTTTGAGCAATCGCTTTAAGTTGGGTAGACGATTCTGCATGACATACTACAAAATAATCTGCAACTGAGCTATGAATATTTCTTAAGTCGAGACGTACAACTTCATTCCCCTTTTTTTCTTGTATTCCATGAACAACAATTTCAGAGATTGAGGTTGATTCTTTAGCATTTTTATTTTTTACCATTAAAAAATTTTAGTTTTGATTTTTATATAAAGCAAATATTCATTGCAAAATAATACTTTTTCAGGACTATTTGTTGGTCACAATCTAATTACCTTAAAAGAAGTCGACTCAACAAATACCTTTCTTAAGGATGCTGTGTCAAAATCTGCGCCATTAATGGAAGGCACTGTTATTATGGCAGATAGGCAATTTGCTGGTAGAGGACAAGCGGCCAATTCTTGGCAAAGTGAAGCGGGTAAAAACTTAACTTTCAGCATTCTTTTAAATCCCGTTTTCCTTAAGATAGAGCAGCAGTTTGAACTTAATAAGGCTGTTAGCATTGCTTTAAATGATGTTTTAACTAAATACCTTGGCGATTGTGTTTATATAAAATGGCCCAATGATATCTATGTTAACAATAAAAAAATTGGTGGTATTTTGATAGAAAATATAATTCAGGGGAAAAAATTTAAACATGCCATAATAGGAATCGGCTTGAATGTGAATCAGGTAAATTTTGCAGATAATCTTAAAAATATAACCTCTTTTAAACAAGAATTACATCAGGATTACCACTTAATGGGATTATTAGGCGAAATTTGTAGTGCTATTGAAGCTAAATATCTTCAACTGAAGGCGAGCTCATTTAAAAAAATCAATGAAGACTATTTAAATCGTATATATTTAATAGGAGAGATAGCTTCATTTAAGTTTGATGGAAGTATCCAAAAAGGGAAAATTATTGGAATTGCTGAAACTGGTCAGCTTGTTTTGGAAACAAACGGAGAAATTAAGTATTTTAACAACAAAGAAATTGAATTTATAAATCAGTAACACATGAAGAGATTTTTGGTATTAGCATTAACACTGTTTTTCTTTAACGCACAAGCACAATTTTCAGATCCACAGGCTAAGATTTATGATCCTGTAAAATGGAGCTGTTCATCTGAAAAAATTAATGATAAAGAATTTAATCTAGTCATTACTGCAAAAATTGAAAAGGGTTGGCATTTATATTCACAATTTATAGAGGAGGGCGGA
>Ga0208082_1000486_pt1 | contig 11982 bp, 11 predicted proteins | sample LakMenE09Jun09ns_FD_150683 | JGI IMG/M metagenome (GOLD analysis project Ga0208082, IMG submission 150683) | Freshwater microbial communities from Lake Mendota, WI - 09JUN2009 deep hole epilimnion ns (SPAdes) | ecosystem: Environmental > Aquatic > Freshwater > Lake > Epilimnion/Euphotic zone ... | reverse complement strand
GCCGTAAATAATTACCTCAATGCCATTGAAAAATGTAAAGCTGAAGGTGGTAATTTTATTGTTGAAGGTGGTGCTCTCGAAGGAAGTAGTTACGAATCAGGCTGCTATGTAAAGCCATGCATCGCTGAAGCTCAAAATAATTTTGAAATTGTTCAGCATGAAACTTTTGCACCAATACTTTATCTAATGAAATACAAAACTTTAGATGAGGCTATTGCTATGCAGAATGATGTTCCGCAGGGACTTTCATCAGCAATTATGACCCTAAATTTGAGAGAAGCTGAGCAATTTTTATCATATGCTGGATCAGATTGTGGAATTGCTAATGTTAATATTGGGACTTCTGGTGCCGAAATTGGTGGTGCGTTTGGTGGCGAAAAGGAAACAGGAGGTGGTAGAGAATCAGGTTCTGATGCTTGGAAAGCTTATATGCGCCGACAAACAAATACAATCAATTATTCAGACAAATTGCCTTTAGCTCAAGGGATTAAGTTTGATTTTTAATTTAAGCAGGGCTACATAGCTTTTAATTCACCAAAAGCTTGTAGCCCTTACCATGAACATTGATTATCTCAACCTTTGGATCTTCTTTGAGATACTTTCTTAATTTGCTCAAAAATACATCCATACTACGACCATTGAAATAATTATCATCGTGCCAGATGCTTAATAATGCCTCCTCACGAGTCAAAACCTGATTTTTCTTCAGGCATAATAAACGAAGTAGCTCGGCTTCTTTTGTAGATACTTTTTGCTGTGTATCACCATGAAAAATCAATTGGGCCGTATAATCGAATTTATAATTGCCAATCTCGAATTTTGAAGGAAGATCTGCCGAATTAGATTCTCCATGCTCTGACACTCGTTTAAGCAAAGCATTTACTCGTAACAGTAATTCCTCAATCCGAAATGGCTTGGTGATATAATCATCCCCACCTAAATTATAGGCCTCTGATTTATCCTCAATCATCGCCTTTGCAGTAGCAAATATGATAGGAATACTAGGGTTTATACGCCTGATTTCTTTACCCAATGTAAATCCATCCTTCTTAGGCATCATCACATCCAAAATGCATATATCAAAATGCTCCTTAGTAAAAGCGCGAAATGCCTCTTCTCCATCACGGCAAAGTACAACCTCAAATTTCCCCTTCAGCTGAAGGTAATCCTGTAAAAGCATGCCCAAATTAGGATCATCTTCGGCTAATAAAACTCTTTTCATATGCATAATCCCCCGAAAGGATAGAAAATTTTAAGAAACATTCAACAAAAACTATGCTAAAGCCTTTATTGGCAGACTAATTTCAAACTCAGAACCTACATCCTTTTCACTTTTAACCTTTATCGTCCCATTGAGCCGCTTTACAATATTATTAACATAGCTCAAGCCCAAGCCAAATCCCTTCACATCATGTAAATTGCCTGTCGGAATACGGTAAAATTGATCAAATATTTTCGATAATTGATCTTTACTCATCCCAATACCTTTATCAGATACCTTAATAATTAGACTTTTTGCCGTGTTTTGAGTACTAATTTTTATTTGAGGGTTCTCGGGACTGTATTTATTGGCATTATCTAATAAATTGAAAATTACATTCGATAAATGTAGTTCATCGCCCATAACTGTTGCATAATTTGCATTAAGTTGGAGCTCAATCTTCGCATTTCGTTTTTCCAATTGCAAAGACATGCTATCTACAATTGCAGCAAGCAGATCGTTCATTTCTACTTCTTTATGCTCCAGCTTAAGATCGCCCTTTTCAATTTTAGCAATGTTTAATACCCTTTCGATATGACTTCCTAAACGAACATTTTCATCATAAATAATATTAGCCAAGCGGTCTATACTCCTTTTATCAGAAGTAAGTTCCGGATCTTTTAAAGCTTCACTAGCTATCATGATAGTCGCTACCGGAGTTTTAAACTCATGTGTCATATTATTAATGAAGTCTGTTTTCATTTCAGAAATCTTTTTCTGCATCAATATAGAATGAATGGTATAGCCGAAACTAAAAATTAAAACCAGCAATAAAGCACCTGAAAGTCCCATCATTGCCGTTAAATTGGAAAGAATGATGTTGTTTTTATTAGGGAAATTAATGGTCAACATTCCCGAATCACGAATCATATCTTTCGGAAAAAGTGGCGTTTCATAACTATTGGAAGGCAAAAAACCAGATTTTGTTGAAGCACGAAGAAATATAACTGTATCGCGCTTAGCCGAGCTCACTTTAAAATCAAAATCACTAAAAATTGAAAGACTTCTCAATTCCGCACGAAGCATCGAATCAAGTGTTTGTGGATGTACCCTCCTACTCAAAGGCACATTTACTTCGCTATACTCCTGATAAAGATCTTTAAATACCTCCTCCTTATCATTTTTCCCAGCTGCAAAAAACTTCTCTACCTTTTGAGCTGTATTTTCAACTTCTGACTCAGTCCTAAGAAAATTTTTAATCCTTGGTCGAGGTATTGTACGTAAAAAAGTCCCCTCAATCGGATCTACAACGATGTATTGTGTAACAGAATCAGCTAATAAATTATTCGTGTTCAAATTATTTCCTGTCAAAGCCCTAGAAATAGTACGCCTTGTTTCCTCATGAACCTGCCCAAAAGCATCTTCCACCTGAAAAACATCCACTTGAAAGTTATACTTAAGATCTTTTAAATCCGTCTGACTAATTACATCATTAAAAGAGAAAACGACTGGGTATTTTGCTCTTAACATGCTATCCCGCAGCCTAAAAATACTGTCTGCCCTACTTTGCTCCCTAGCTAAATATTTTTCATCTGACAGTCTCGGTCTTTTTTGAAAATTTTTTTTCAGCTTTTGTACTTCGCTTACAAATTGGGGCTGCTGTTGAACTGTATTAGTTGAAGGTATCATCATCTCAACCTTCTTCTCCAAAAAACTATTTGCATCGCTTTTAGCTAAACGATCCACCACATTTTTTAGCGCCTCATGAACAGATTGATCAAATAATCGCGATTGTAGCTGATATGATTGTCTGAAAAAATACAATTGCATAGCCATAACACCAACTAAGGCAATGCTCATTAATACAATAATTAAACTGATACTCTTCCGTTTCATGACAATCAAAAATACGCAACATGCTCTTTGTCAGCTTAGTTTTAACATTTTTTAACAAAGCATTAACAAAATCAAAGAAAATCGCTTTTTATTTTTGATGAGTAAAAATTAAAAAGATTGTTAATGCATTAATTGCATCAATCAATTAAAAAAGAAACTTATGAAAAGATATCTCCTAAATCCCCATTTGCTGTTAATGGCTTTTTCCGTTTTTATTATCGCAAGCTCTAGCTCATCGGTAAATGCTCAAAATGAAAAAAGAATTATTAGAAGTATCATCATCACAAATGGTGATACCATTATTAATGGGCAAAAATTAAATGATGCAAAAGCCGAAGATCGTATTCGACTGAGAAAAGAACTCAAAGAAATGGGTCAGGATATGGATGGCATAACAGAAAATAGCGTAATCATCAAAAAGAGAAATAGCAAAGAACCCTTGGTATTACATTGGAATGATGAGAGAGATGGGGAAGCTGAGCTAGATCTTAATAATCGCAAAAAAAGTGATGTTCGCATATTTAAATTCGATGGGAAAGAAATGAATATCGATTCATTAATGAATGGCTTTGGTTTTAAAATCGACGGACTAGATAGTAATTTAAGGCAGCGTAGCATCACTGCCGAGCGAAATTTCCGAGAAAGACAACCAAGTATGGGACTTAGAGCAAATCCCGAGCGATCAGCACTTAGAACTCCTTTTCATGTAGTTGAAGACATAAAAAACACTTCCTCATTTAGCTATAATTATATTGATAAAGACGGAATCCCAAGCAAAATGAATATCCGCATCTCTGATATTGAGAAAGTACATGCAGAGAAAATAACAGGAATAAAAGATGCCATTACTGATTTAAAAGTGGAAGATCTTACACTTTTTCCTAATTTTTCGAGCGGCAAAATGGGGATTTCATTTAATGTATCAAACAACACTCCATTAAAGCTTAAGATCCTTAACAGTGAATTTAAGCAGGTTTATAGTGATGAAGCGAGCAGTTTTAACGGAAATTATAGCAAGCAAATATCTATACCAAAAAATGGGATTTATTATATCGCCATTAAGCAAAACAATAGCTGGTTTTTGCGAAAATTAATAAAGAGTTAATTGTTTATGAAGAGGAAACAGAAAGCCCCGTCCTTTATAGGAACGGGGCTTCTGTTTTTTAATTAATTCACAAATTAGAACGGCAAATCATCATCTCCAGGAGCTGAACTAATATCAACTGGATTAGCCATTTCTGGCGCTGATGAAACTGATTCTGAAGCACCAAGTGGTGTTAATCTCCAAACTGAAAGGGTATTAAAATAAGATGTTTTACCAGTTTTATCAGTCCAAGGACGACCACGTAGATTAAAAAATAATTCTACATTATCTCCAACTTTAATATTGTCAAATAAGTTAACCTTATCCTGTACTGCTTCAAACTTCACGTATTCCGGATAAGAAGGATTCTCTGCATATTCAAGTATAAGCTCACGTTTTTTGAATTTCTCACTCACAGTAATTACCTCTGAGATTTCATGTACTTTTCCTTTTACTTCCATTGTATTTTTCTTTTTATGATCGACTCTATTTTTTATTCCAGATCAATATCGGGAATTATTCGCTGTTTTTAACAATCGAATACAATTTGTAAAAGTATAAATTTCAGGCCGTTTTTAATTGCTAACTTTGTAAATTATTATGCAAGTTTTCCACACAAAAAGTAAGATCATTATTACCTGCAATAATCGACTATCATCGTATTTGCAGCAGGAAGTTGAAGCGCTAGGTTATAAAATAATCAGAAGCTTCGCCACAGGCCTCGAATTGGAAGGCACTTTGAATGATTGTATCCCATTAAATCTTCACCTGCGCTGCGCTAGCCAGGTTTTATATTCTATTAAATCTTTTACCGCCGAAAATCCAGCACGCCTTTATAAAGAGTTGATGGACATTGCCTGGGAAGAATTAATTGACTTTACAGGATATTTTTCAGTTACTTCAACTGTTGATAATGAGACTATTACCACCCCTCTCTTTGCCAATTTAAAAGTGAAGGATGCCATTGTTGACCGTATCAAAGAAAAGAAAGAACTCAGACCTAATACCGGTTCAGATGCCAATAAAGCCGTAATTCACCTCTATTGGAAGGAGAATGATGCTGAAATATTTATCGATACTTCAGGCGAAACCTTAGCTAAACATGGATATCGTAAAATTCCAGGAAAAGCTCCAATGCTTGAGGCTTTAGCAGCTGGAACAATTATGGCTACTGGCTGGGATAAAAAGAGCCCTTTTGTAGTACCCATGTGTGGATCTGGCACCCTTGCTATCGAAGCAGCATTGTTAGCATGTGATAAGTTTCCAGGTCTCTTTCGCATGAATTATAGCTTCATGCACATTTTAGGTTATGAAGAGGAAGTGTTTTTCGCCGAAAGACGGAAGCTGAAAGATCAGTCCAAAAAAGAAATTGATTTCCGCATCGTAGCCACAGACATTTCAGAAGATGCCGTAGATGTTTCCATAAAAAATGCACGCACAGCAGGTGTTGATCATCTTATCGATTTCTCTGTATGCGATTTTGCCGATACTGATGTACCTCCTGGACCAGGAATAGTGATGTTTAACCCTGAATACGGGGAGAGACTGGGGGTTCATTCTAAACTTGAAGCAACCTATAAACGTATTGGCGACTTTATGAAGCAGAAATGTAAAGGCTACCGTGGCTATATATTTACTGGAAATCCTGATCTAGCCAAAAAAATCGGCCTCCGTGCTGATAGAAGAATTGAGTTTTATAATGGAAAGCTAGATTGTAGGTTACTGGAGTACGAATTATATGAAGGAAGTAAAAGAGAGCCAAAACCTGTCGAGTAAAGACATCATAAACCAAACTGTACAGTTTGTGAAGGAAAGTCTGCAAGGTGCAGAAACCGGACACGATTGGTGGCATATTGAACGTGTATGGAACAATGCCAAACTTCTTATAAAATCAGAAGATGTTGATCCATTTATCGTAGAACTTGCTGCACTTCTTCATGATATTGCCGATAGTAAATTCAATAATGGCGATGAGGAAATTGGTCCGAAAAAAGCTGGCGAATTCTTAAATTCTATTGGAGTTGAAGATGAAATCATCATTCATATTCAACAAATAATCAGAAACATGTCTTTTAAGGCAAGTCTTGGAACCTTAAATTTCACTTCAAAAGAAATGGAGGTTGTGCAAGATGCCGATCGTCTGGATGCCATTGGCGCCATTGGTATTGCAAGAGCATTTACTTACGGAGGATTTAAAAACCGTGAATTATATAATCCCGAAATTCCACCAGCGCTCAACATGAGCAAGAAGGAATACAAATCTTCTACTGCTCCAACAATCAATCACTTTTATGAAAAGCTTTTGCTGTTGAAAGATAAAATGAATACCCAAACAGGCCTTCGCATTGCCGAAGAAAGACATAAATTTATGCTTACTTACCTCGAACAATTTTACAATGAGTGGAATGGAAAACAATAAGAGTTTTAATTATTTTGCTTATGCCAGCAATTTAAAAAAAAGCAATTTAGAGCAGTTAATAGGCAGCAAAATCGATAATTTTCTGGATGGCCGTCTGCTCGACTATGGCTTCCGTTTCAATGTAAAAAATGCAGATGGCAAGGCAAGAGCAAATATCATTGTTTCAGAATCTGAAGATGTTTTTGGCGCCATCTATGAAATTGAGGATACTATCAAAGAAAAACTTTTAGCCAGCGAACCTGGTTATAAACTGATTGAGGTTAATATTGAAACCCAAACAGGCTATGTTCCAGCACTTACATTTATTTCGGATGAAGATGTAGAGGGACTTTACCCTGCAAAAGAATATCTAAAAAGCATTAACGAAGGTGCAAAAGAGCATAAACTACCAGAAGAATACCTCGAGTTTATAATTTCGATGTCTAAGTAAAAGCCAAAATCCCGAAATAAATCAACATCATTATGCTGCTGATAAGCGTCATACGCGACATGTTTTTAAAATTTGCCTCAGCTGGATCTTTATAAACGGCATAAAACCACTTTATAAATAGAACTAAAACTGGGGAGCTTATAAATAAAAAAAGCCAAAAGTAATCGCTTAAGCCAACACTTTCCCAATAAAAATAGACGAGTATCCCAGAAAGCAGAAAAAGGATAGCCGAAAAATAGAAAGAACCACGGATACCCAAAACAATACTTAATGTAGTGTCCCCACGCTTCAAATCCTCAGCATGTTGATAAATTTGAGTTAGCGGATAAGTAGCACCAATAAGGCAGGAGGAAATTAATCCCGCCAAAATAAAATTGAAGTCCCAATCTTCAAAAAAACTAAAATTTCCAATGGATGCATAAGTACTCCAATAAATAAAAGCCCCCTGAAAAATAAAAACGATTAAGAAACTAATGATCGGATATTTTTTAAACCTAAACCTCGGGTGACTATACATTTTAGAGATGACTCCATAAATTAGAACGGCCCAGAAAAGAATCCATCCTACAAAAAATGTAAGAACTAGGGCAATTGCATCTAAAAGTAGAGAGAAGTAATACAGACTTTTATCAACTGCTGGTGGTTTTTCAATCAGAGCAATACTTCCTTCATCCTTGTCAAAATAGCTGTTATAACCATTACTTGCCGGATAAACCAATAAATGCCAAATCACAAAGGTCAAAATTGCATCAAAAAGCCTAATATCAGTCGCTTGGGAGAGCGCAAATAAAAAAACAGGTAATAAAAACACTGAAAATAATAGCCTTAAATGCAGCAAAGCCGATAGACTTGGAATAAATTTCCTGATAAAATTCATTCCCGAATTTAACATTTTAAACAAAAAATTTAGGGCTTATACATTGAAAGAATTATGTCATTTCTTGTGAGATGAAAAACAAATCCTTAAAATTTTGTATTTTACATGAATATGAGTAGTTGTATAAGCGCAATTGGTACCGCTAATCCCCAATACCGGATTCCACAGCATGATATCTATAATTTTATGGTCAAAGCATCTGGTTTAAATGCCAGCAATGCCTCCAGACTTAAACAAATCTATGATCATTCGGGAATTGACTTTCGCCATTCGGTGATTGCCGACTTTGGGAATACCGATAGCCAAAAAAATACCTTATTCGGTAGGATGGAAGATTTTAAAGCCTTCCCAAGTACGCGCCAAAGAATGGAGATTTATCAAAAATCAGCTTCTGAATTGGGATTTAATGCTGTAAATGACTGTTTTGCCAATCATGGAGAAGATATAAAATCAAAAATTACCCACCTCATCAGTGTAAGCTGTACGGGCATGCATGCTCCTGGGATAGACATTGAGCTCGTTGAAAAATTAGGCTTAAATAAATATGTTGAACGCACCTGCATTAATTTCATGGGCTGCTATGGTGCATTAAACGCACTAAAAGTAGCTGATTATATCTGTCGTGCTGATGAGAATGCCAAAGTATTGATTGTTTCCGTTGAGCTATGTACACTTCACTTTCAAAAAGAAAATACACTCGATAATTGGGTGGCCAATTCTTTATTTTCTGATGGTGCAGCAGCAATGATTGTAGAAAATAAATCAAAAACAAATGGTAATAAACCTAAGCTAATACTTGACACTTTTTATTCCGAATTTTTAATCGAAGCTAAAAACGAAATGGGATGGTATATTGCTGATGCTGGTTTTGAAATGAAACTAACATCTAAAGTTTCGAAGCTTATTTTAAAGCATATAAAATCCATTTCAAATGAGCTATTGAGCAAAGCCAAATTACAATTCAAAGATATTGGGAGCTTTGCCATTCATCCTGGCGGTAGAAAAATTTTAGAGTCTGCTGAGTCTGCCTTAGGCTTTTCGAAAGATAAAAACCACTTTAGCTATGACGTTTTAAAGGAATATGGCAATATGTCGTCGGCAACCATAGTTTTTGTCCTTAAAAAATTATTGATGCAAAAGCATTGGGAAAGTGATGAAAAAATAATGTCTTTTGCCTTCGGACCCGGCTTAACGGTTGAATCTATGATCCTAAAAAGAAATTAAATGCCAGATTTTAATCAAAGAAGCACTCAAGAAGAGATGATGGACGATTTCTCTCTTCCACATCAAATCATCGATCCAATCATGGATGAATTAGAAGTTGTAAACAAACTTCTTGGTGGTTATGCTGTGTTTTTCAATGCCTTCGAAAAAATAGAGGTAAAGGATGGTATGATTATCAGCGATTGGGGTTGTGGTGGTGGCGATTCATTGAGGGTAATTGCCAAATGGGCGCGCAAGAGAAATTTAAAAATCAAATTAATAGGTGTTGATGCAACCGAATCAGCAATTGAATATGCGAGGCATAAATCAGAAGATTTTCCCGAAATATCCTATATTCTGTCCGATGTAATGAGCAATCAATTACTCCAAAATCAATTTGATATCGTAATCTCAAGTCTCTTTACACATCATTTTATTGATTCAGATTGGATTAAGCTAATTCAAAAAATGAATGACTGTGCTAGTAAATATGTAATTATTAATGATTTACATCGGCATTGGTTTGCGTATTATTCTATCGGACTAATAACTTCCATTTTCTCGAATTCTGACATGGTTAAACATGATTCAAAAGTTTCAGTCTTAAGAAGTTTTAAACGATTAGAACTTGAAAAATTAATTCAAAAAGCCCAAATAAACGCGTTTAAAATTAAATGGATGTGGGCTTTTAGATGGCAAATAATAATTGATACCAGTAGTAAACTCGCTTAATTCTAAAATTATGAAGAGTGATATACTAATTATTGGCGGCGGCTTGGCAGGATTAACATCTGCTATCCTTTTACAAAAAATTGGCTATCAGGTGCGATTAATAGAAAAAAAGAAATATCCTTTCCACCGAGTTTGTGGCGAATATATTTCTAATGAGGTGCTCCCATTTTTAAAATCGCTCGATATTGGAATTGATCAACTTGAATACTCACACATCAATCGCTTAGCGGTAACATCGGTCTCAGGAAAAATTTTAAATGCCAATTTAGCCTCTGGTGGATTTGGGATTAGTCGCTACACCCTTGATAATCAACTTTTTAAACAAGCCGACAAATTAGGTGTTGAATTTATTTTTGATAAGGTAAACGAGATACAATTTCAAGAAAATCACTTCAAGGTTATCACTTCAAGCAATCAAATTTTTGAATCAAACATAGCTATTGCTGCTTATGGTAAAAGATCCAATTTGGATCAAAAATTAAATCGCTCATTCTTTTACAAAAGAAGCCCTTATTTAGGTGTAAAATATCATATAAAAACCGATTTTCCAGACAATTTAATTCGTTTAGATAATTTTGAAGGAGGTTATTGCGGACTCAGCAAAATTGAGGAAGATAAATTTTGTTTTTGTTACCTATCCGAAACAGCCAATCTAAAAAAATATGCTGGTATCCCAGAAATGGAGGAGCAGGTACTATATAAAAATCCTTTTTTACGTGAAGTATTTAAAAATTCTGAATTCTTATTTGAAAAGCCGGAGGTAATTAATGAAATTTCCTTTGAACGCAAGAGCTTAGTAGAAAATCATTTAATATTCTGTGGTGATGCAGCCGGAATGATTACACCCCTTTGTGGGAATGGAATGGCCATCGCAATACATTCGGCAAAAATTTTAGCAGAAAGCATCACTAAATTCCTAAAAAAAGATAGTTATTGGAATAGAACTGAACTCGAGCAAGACTATATAAGCCAGTGGGAAAAACAATTCGCCTTGAGATTAAAAAGCGGCCGATTAATTCAAAATTTATTTGGAAGTACCCTTGTTTCAAACCTAGCTATTTCATCGCTAAATAAACTCCCTTCTTTAACACAATTTTTAGTTAAAAAAACACATGGAGAGGTTTTGTATTAGTTGGAATATGTTAAAGTCTCACCTTAATATACGATTTTTTTACTAAAAAACCAAGAAAATAAGATACAATCCGCTTTAAACCAATAACATCAAAATTTTATCATTATTTTGCACTATGAAACTATGGGTCCTTGTTTTTATCAATGCGCTGGCGGTTGCAATCAGCCTTTCAATAATCAACTTTTATTTTCAGGGCAAAATCCTAGACTCTGCAATTACATTTTCTGTTTCTTTATTTACAAGTTATCTCGTTTTTTATTACCTAATTGAGCGTTTTGTTTACAGCAAAATAAAGCTGATTTATAAGCTTATTCATAACTTAAAATTAGGGAAAGACCTGAAAGATGCCCTCGGCGAATATGTGAGTGCCGATCCGATTAATGATGTGGAATTGGAAGTAAAAGAATGGGCGCGAGATAAGAAAACAGAAATTGATCAATTAAAAGAACAAGAAAAGTTTAGAAGAGAGTTTCTAGCTAATATTTCCCACGAACTAAAAACTCCTCTTTTTGCCATTCAGGGCTATATTGAAGCATTACAAGACGGCGACATTGAAGACCCCCAACTATCAAAACGCTTTCTTGAAAAAGCATCTAATAATGTGGAGCGTTTAGCATCCTTTATTAAAGACTTGGATGCCATCTCCAAACTAGAAAGTGGTGAAATACCGGTAAGTTATGATGAATTTGACTTGGTAGAATTAATTCAGGAAGTAATTGATTCCTTAGAATTGAAAGCGAAGAAATACAATATTACTATCCACTTTAAAGAGAAATATAGAGATGCTACACGCGTATATGCCGATCGTGAGAAGATAAGGCAAGTATTAGTTAATCTATTAAGTAACTCCTTTAAATACGGTAAAAATCCGGGTAATACCTATATCAGAACCTTTGAACTCCATGATCAAATTTTAGTGGAGATTACTGATGATGGAATCGGAGTTGAAGAAAAAAACTTGCCTAGGCTTTTTGAGCGCTTTTACCGTACAGATAAGAGTCGCTCTAG
>Ga0208082_1000481_pt1 | contig 12026 bp, 12 predicted proteins | sample LakMenE09Jun09ns_FD_150683 | JGI IMG/M metagenome (GOLD analysis project Ga0208082, IMG submission 150683) | Freshwater microbial communities from Lake Mendota, WI - 09JUN2009 deep hole epilimnion ns (SPAdes) | ecosystem: Environmental > Aquatic > Freshwater > Lake > Epilimnion/Euphotic zone ... | reverse complement strand
GTCATGTGCTGAAGACAACATTCAAGTGGTGAACGCAACAACTGCTGCTCAGTACTTCCACGTGCTGCGCCGTCAGATGCATCGCGATATTCGCAAGCCACTTGTCATCTTCACGCCGAAGCAACCATTGCGTATGAAAGAGAGTCGTTCTGTGATTGCAGATGTGACTACGGGTTCATTCCAGGAAGTTCTTGATGATCCTTTCGTGACAGACGCATCCTCTGTGAAGCGTGTTGTGTTGTGCAGCGGCAAAGTTGCATGGGACGCGATGAATGAACGCGATAAGCGCAAGGTTCCAGTAGCTGTCGTGCGAGTTGAACAGTTGTATCCGTTCCCCCTTGATCAGATCAATGTATTGCTTGAGCGTTACCCGAATGCAAAAGAAATCGTGTGGCTGCAAGAAGAGCCAGAGAACATGGGTGCTTGGCACTTCGTTGAGCATCTCATTTGGCGTGTGAAGGAACGCGGTTACGACTTGCGTCATACTTCGCGTGTTGCATCCGGATCACCAGCTACTGGTTCAAAGACAATTCATGATCAAGAACACGTAGACCTGATGGACGAAACGTTCGAAGGGCTGTAAAGGCTCTTTACAACGCAAGATCAAGGTGGCCAGATAGTTCGGCCAATGCGTCGTCTGGGTTTACAACTTTGATGGTGCGCATACCCATTGCTGCGGCTGGTTTCAGGTTGATTCCTAGGTCGTCTAGAAACACGCATTCGGTTGGCGAAACCTGCAACAGTTCACATGCAATCTCATAAAAGCGTGGCTCTGGTTTACGGCATCCCACCTTGCTGCTTTCTACAACATGATCAAACTTATGCATGATCGATCGCACTTCAGCCTGGCGTTCAGTTGCCGGCTCTTCTGTACTCACAACATTGTTCGTTAAACACGCGATCTTGAAACCCGCGGCCTTCACTGCGTCGAGAGCCTGCACCATGCGGGGCCGTACATCGCCTGAGAGCAATGCCAGAACATCTGCTCCAGGCACTCGATGGCCTAGGGCTTCGCTCTCGGTGGCGAAAAGGCTGTCGAATTCCTGAGGGCTGATGTCGTTTCGCTCAAGAAGTGCCCAAGCGTTCGAGTGGGGGTTTGTCGAGTTCACTCGGCGAATGAGGTCGAGGGGGAGACCCTTCTCAGCCTCATAGGTGTTGAAGGCCTCAAAGGGACTGGACAAGATGACCCCACCAAAGTCCCAAAGAACGGCCTGAATAGGGGAAAAACTCACTGGGTCAGAATAGGTCGGATTGCCCCGATGAAGTGGTCTCGGAGTGCTTGACTAAATGGGTGACTAAGCACATCATCGTCGACGGGTCGAATATTGCGACCGAGGGCCGCACCGCGCCCAGCCTTCAGCAACTCCATGAAGCTGTGATGGCCCTGATGGACGAGAACAAAGGCGTCAAGGTGTCGGTGGTCGTCGATGCAACTTTTGGGCATCGCATCGCGAAAAAAGAAGTTGCCGAGTTTGAAAAGGCAATCGAGAACAATGAACTCGTTGCACCACCGGCTGGCGCTGTTGGTCGTGGCGATGCTTTCATTTTGGCTATTGCCGACAAAGCGAATGCATCCATTCTTTCTAATGACAGTTTCCAAGAGTTTCATGGCAAGTACAAGTGGCTCTTCGACGAAGGTCGCCTCATTGGCGGCAAGCCAGTGCCTCTTGTTGGATGGGTTTTTGTTGAACGTTTACCAGTACGCGGACCAACAAGTCGTCGTTCCGTAAAGACTGGGAAAGTTGTTAAAAAAGAAGCTGCGCCAGCAAGTGCAGCAGCGAGCAAGCCCATGCCTATTCCGAAAGCTCCACCTCCGAGTGCGAAGCAGAAGATGGCAAATGAACTTATGCCGTTCTTGCAGTTTGTCGAAAAACACCCAGTGGGCACCAAAGTAAAAGGTGTTGTGGATTCGTATGCGGCAAATGGAATCATCGTAAAGATTGGTGATATTTCTGGATACGTGCCTCTTCGCAATATGGCAAATCCCATTCCGCGCAGTGCGCGTGATCTTTTTCAAATAGGAGATAACGCTGCCTTCACCGTGGTGGGTTACACACCATCGCGACGAAGCGTTGACCTTGGAGTGCCCGATGTGGTCGCCGGTGGTGTTGCAACACCTAAGGCATCTGCTGCCAAGCCAGCCGCTGCCGTGAAGAAAGCAACGGCCAAGAAGGTTGATGCAAAGAAAGTTGTCGCCAAGAAAGCTCCAGCCAAAAAAGTTGTCGCTAAAAAGGTTGTGGCCAAGAAGGCAGTTGCGAAGAAAGTTGCGCCGGCAAAGACCGTTGCGAAAAAAGCCCCCGCCAAGAAGGTTGTGGCAAAGAAAGCAGTTGCAAAGAAGCGTTAAGAGTTCGGTTGCGAGAAAACCCGCAATTCCTACTACCGTTCAGATGTGCATATTGTTACGTGGAACGTGAACTCTCTCAAGGCTCGCTTGCCGCGCGTTCAGGAGTGGATCTCTGAGTCGCAGCCCGACGTCTTGTTGATTCAAGAAACAAAATTGGCACAAGACAAGTTCCCCCATGCTGAGATGGCAGAACTCGGATACGAGAGTGCCCATTTTGGCCAAGGCCAATGGAATGGCGTTGCCATCATTTCGCGAGTAGGTCTCGACAATGTGGTGCAGAACTTTGCGCCGGGTATCGAGCCCGATGGGGAAGCGCGCATCATTACTGCCACGTGTGGTGGCATACAGGTGAGTTCCGTCTATGTGCCGAATGGTCGTTCACTTGACCATGATCATTATCAATACAAACTGTCGTGGCTCTCGCGTTTGCGCGCACATCTAGACGCAAGTTGTAAACCAACGGATGATGTGGTTGTTGGCGGAGACTTCAATATTGCACCAGAAGATCGTGACGTGTACGACATGAAGGCGTTTGCCGATGCCACACATGTGAGTGTTCCTGAACGGGATGCGTTAGCAAACGTGTGCAACTTCGGCTTGACTGACACGTTTCGTCAATTCAACGACGAAGACAAAGTTTTCTCTTGGTGGGATTACCGCGGAGGTGCATTCCATAAGGGCCACGGCATGCGTATTGACTTACTGCTCGCAACTCCGTCAGTGGCGGCACGCGCAAAAGGTTCAGTTATTGATCGAAACGCTCGAAAAGAGCAAGATTCAGGAAAGCCAAGCGACCATGTTCCGGTCATTTTGGAAGTTGGGTAGCTATGAGCGATTCCGATGCGCCAACTACGTATTCGTTTCCTACATTTCACGAACGAAGCACAGAACTTACCGCTGCTGATATTTCACGAATAGATATTGCGGCAGCAACACGTGAATTGATTCGTACATCATTTACATCAACTGCATCGACTGAAGAGATTGAGTCTGCAAAGAAACTGATCTTGCAGGCCGTTGAAATTTTGCAGAGTTCAAATGGGGGCCCAGGTAGTGCTGCCTCAGAATCGCATTTCTCCGATCGCAGCCCGTTCTACGGCGCAATGAATCCACTGTCCATGCCAATGTCGATGGAACGTGATGATTCCATTGGTGAATTTGGTGCCGTTGTGGGCATAGCCACATTTACCGAACCATATGAAGGGCCACCAGGGCATGTGCATGGTGGTTTCATTGCTGCTGCGTTCGATGAAGTCTTAGGCATGGCGCAGTCGCTCACTGGTCGTCCCGGTATGACAGGAAGACTCACCGTCACCTACCGTGCGCCAACACCGCTTTATCAACCCATTCGGTACTGCGGTTGGGTTGACCGCGTTGAAGGTCGCAAGATATTCACAAAAGGAACCGCGCATAACGGCGAGACCTTGTGTGCAGAAGTCGAAGGGTTGTTCTTGTCCATGCCCGCCGAGCTAATGGATCTATTGCGCAAAGGTCGTGATCTTTCAACACCACCAGGCGAAGCGCTGACTGGGGTAATTGAAATGGGTCGCGAGAGTTAGTTGGCTGCCGAGTCGCGGACAAGCTGCAAGATTTCTTCTCCGTAACGGCGTGCAAAAACTACATCGGTAACGGATGCAAGTTCGTCAGTGGTCTGTGGTCGTGCGCGAACAATGGCGCGAACTTGGCGAGTTGCCAGAACACCTTGTGGTTCGATGCGTGCGATACGGGCACGATGTGTGCACCAATCATTAATGGTTGTGGTGAGTAATTCGTCTGGCGTGATCTTCTTAGCCCTCGACGCTGAGAGTTCTCGCAGTTCTGGCGGCGGTGGATCACTCACCGGTGTCGCGGTTGTGATCGTCGGCAAAAATGGAGACGGACCGCTCTGACGCTTCCCACGTGAATCAGTCCAGGTCACGACAAGTTCATCGGCGGCGCGTGTAAGGGCCACATACGCAAGGCGTGCTTCTTCGCTACGGGCAGCGGCACCACGAGCGCTGCTGTGGGGGAGGAGTCCTTTCTCCATGCCGGCAACAATCACATACGACCACTCGCGGCCTTTTGCGGCGTGGAATGTCAACACTTCAACTCCGTCTGGCTCTGCAACATCGGCGGAAGTGACAAGCCATGAACCAAACGTGCGGCCATCGACACCACTAGAACGATGTTCGTCTAAGAACTGACGTACATATTTCGCAATCTGATAATCCGCATCATCGGGTGAATATTCACCTGTATCCAACACGTCAGCGGCCCACGCATTCAGTTCATCGCGACCAGTGAGTGCGGTTGCAGCGCCAACTGCGCGCGCCCACGCCCCGCCGGAGCGCGAAGAGCGAAGGGGAATGCCTGCGGCCGACAATTCCTTGCGAATACTTTCCGCCAATGTGTTGACACGAACAAGAACGGCAATATCATTCCATGTTCGCTGACCATTCTCCGCACGTTGCACAAGTTTGGTGATGAGTTTCAATTCAGCAGTCTCATCTGAACAGCGTTCAAGACGTACAACTTGTCCTGAGAGTCGTTTTGATTGTGCATCGGCAATCTGGCCGTCTTTTGCAAGAGTGTCCACTGCCATCTGCACAATCTCTGGCGTGCATCGATAGTTACTCGGAAGTGAGACGACGTGTGCTCCGGCATGAAAGCCAGGTAACTCATCGAATAATGTTTTGTTGGCACCGTTGAATCCGTAGATGGCCTGGTTTGGGTCGCCAACAAGAAACAAGTCCGCTGCGTTCGGCACAAGAACTTTCAAGAACTCATACTGCAGTGGGTTCATGTCTTGTGCTTCGTCTACTGAGATATGGCGATACTGAAAACGAATGGACTCGGTGAAGCGCGGGTCTTTCTTTGCTTCAGTGATGACAGATGTCATGAAGTCGTTGAGGTCAATGACGCCACGTTTTTTCTTGGTTCTCTCGTATTGTTCGAAGACTTCAGTGAAACGTCGCGCGCCGAGTGGAATCTTGAGGCCTGCCTCTGCCAGTTTTTCCGCCGCCTTTGACGGCGCAATCATGTGAGCGTGTGCCCAGTCGACTGCCGTGAGGACATCGTAGATACCGCCAGACTTTGCATCGTCGCCCATGCATGAAGACATAAGTGACGAACGATTGTTGACAATGACAGGGATACGTCGGTTGCGGTCTTCAAGAAACTGCAACATGAGTCGACGAGCAACGGCGTGGAATGTGCCAATCACTGGTCGACCATCAAGATCGAAGCGTGCAAGACGTGATCGCATTTCTGTTGCTGCTTGACGAGTGAATGTAATTGCGAGCACTCGCTCTATGTCTGCAGTTTCAGATAATGCTCGCCACGCGATGCGTCGCGTAAGCACAGTGGTCTTTCCTGAACCTGCTCCTGCACGCACCACCACGATTCCGACTGGCGCAGTAACCGCCGCCCGCTGATCTGGGTCGAGTCCAGCCAGCACCGAATCTGCGCTGCGGGGCGCTTCGTTGCTTGGGGGGTCGAGAGATCGCACGCTTAGAAACTAGGCGTTTGTTACCCTTCCTTCCATGCCCTTCCCGCGCCGCTTGCTAAATGACTACGAAACAGTGGTTCTGGACCTTCATCCACATTGGTGGTATTTCGGTTCTTCAGGTGCTGCGGTGCTTGCCGCCATGTTTGTCACCTTGTTCGTAAGGGCCCAGATTGGCTCGGGTGGCTTCGAAACTGTTGTCTCGTACCTTGGCCTTGCCGCAATAGTGGTGAGCTCTGCATGGTTGTGTGTGCAGGTCATCAAGTGGCGCACAACGTACTTTGTTGTCACGTCACACCGACTCATCTACCGCGAAGGAGTGGTGGCTCGTAACGGAGTGGAAATTCCTCTAGATCGACTCAACAACGTGAACTTCAAGCAGTCAATCGTGGAGCGTTTGCTGGGTGTGGGAGATGTGCTCATTGAGTCTGCTGGTCGCGACGGCCAGCAAACCTTCACGGACATCTCACAACCTGAGAAAGTGCAAAACATCATTCATCAGGCCATTCAGAATTTGGCCACCGGCAACACGGGCATTGTCTCGGCGTTTCCGGGCGTAGCTAGTGAACTGGAACGCCTCGAAGCCCTGCGCGATCGAGGCACCCTCACTGAGGCAGAGTTTCGCGAGCAAAAGCGCCGATTGCTCGAATAAATCTTCCGCTATGGCTTGATGAGGCCCATAAATGAAAGAATGGCCATATGGCTCAGGTAGTTCTCTCAAACGGCATCAACATCGAATACGACACCATGGGAGACCCATCGAATCCCACCTTGTTGTGGATCATGGGCTTCACCGCTCAGATGACAGCGTGGGATGAGAATTTTCTCAAAATGTATGTCGACCGTGGTTTCCATGTAGTTCGCTTCGACAACCGTGACTGCGGATTGTCGTACAAGCACGATGGCGTCATGGTGGAAACAGACAAAGTCACAATGCAAGCGGCAATGGGTGAAACAGTCACCGTTCCCGTGCCATACACATTGTCTGACATGGCCGCAGATGCAATTGGTGTGCTTGATCATCTTGGAATTGAAAAGGCGCACGTCGTTGGTGCATCCATGGGAGGCATGATTGCCCAGACCGTCGCAATCGAGCACGGTCATCGCGTGAAGAGCCTTACGTCCATCATGTCTGTTCCTGGTGACCTTGCGTACGGAACACCAGCAGACGAAGCGCTTGCTGCTCTGCTTGCGCCGCCACCATCTGACCGAGCTGCATACATTGAAAGTGCAGCGAACTGGGCTGTGTGGTGCTCGAAGAAGCATTTCGACCTAGCAGAGGCAAAGCAGCGCGCAGCCAGAGAGTACGACCGCAGCTTCTATCCCGAAGGTTCGCATCGTCAGTTGGCAGCGATTTATTCATCGGGCGATCGTTCAGATGCGCTTCGCAATCTTGCGACACCAACGCTTGTTATACACGGGCGTGACGACACATTGCTCACGCCTTCAGGTGGCGAACGTACTGCTGAACTCATTCCTGGTTCAACGTTTATGTTCATTTCAGATATGGGCCACGATTGCCCGCGTCCGTTGTGGCCAGTTTTTGTTGATGCCATCTCGGCACACGCACATCGTCACAACTAAAACAGTTTTTAACCATTAGGAGAGTTATGTCTGGGCCATTATCTGGATACAAAATCATTGAAATCGCCGGGATCGGACCTGGTCCGTTTGCTGCCATGTTGCTTGCCGACATGGGCGCCGAAGTCATTCGCGTCGATCGCGCACAAGCAGTTCGCGGCCCTGCGCCTGCAACTCCAGCGGGCGACCTCATGCTTCGTGGGCGTCGCAATATTGCACTAGACCTGAAAAGCCCAGAAGGCGTTGAGGCTTTGTTGCAGTTGGTCGAAAAAGCAGACGGTCTCATTGAAGGTTTTCGCCCTGGCGTAATGGAGCGCTTAGGCGTCGGACCAGATGTATGCCATGCACGCAATCCGAAATTGGTCTTTGGTCGAATGACTGGATGGGGCCAAGAAGGCATGTATGCACAAGCAGCAGGTCACGACATCAACTACATCTCTTTATCTGGTTCTCTTGCTCACTTCGCACGCGCAGGTGAAGCACCAGTACCACCACTCAACATGGTGGGCGACTTTGGTGGTGGCGGCATGTTCCTTGCTTACGGCGTGGTGTGCGCTTTGTTGGAAGCACAAAAGTCTGGCAAGGGCCAAGTTGTCGACACAGCGATGGTCGACGGCGCAGCAGTTCTCATGACAATGTTCTGGTCGTTCAAGTCCATGGGAATTTTCAATGAGAATGCCCCTGGAACAAACCTTCTTGACACCGGTGCACATTTTTACGACGTATTCGAGTGTGCCGATGGCAAATACATTTCGCTTGGTTCTATTGAGCCACAGTTCTACGCAGAGTTGTTGAAACTCACAGGACTTGAAGGCGACCCTGAATTTGCGAAACAAATGGACCAATCAATGTGGCCACATCTGAAGAATCGTCTCCGTGAAGTGATGAAGGCAAAGACCCGTGATGAGTGGTGCGCAATCATGGAAGCAACCGACGTATGTTTTGCTCCAGTACTCACTATGAGCGAAGCAGCAGCCCATCCACACAACGTGGAGCGCAGCACGTTCATCAATGTCAACGGCCACATGCAACCAGCGCCCGCGCCACGCTTCTCACGCACAACTCCTGAAGTCGGTCGTGCATCTGCACATGCTGGTCAGCACACTGCTGAAGTGTTGCGTGAGTGGGGCGTTGCCAACGTCGACGCTCTCATCGCTAGCGGCGCAGCCAAGCAGGCATAGGTGTCAACTCTCGTTTGCTTTCATGCCCATCCCGATGACGAATGCATCGGAACCGGTGGCACCATTGCGCGCGCATCTGCTGAAGGGCACCGTGTGGTGTTGGTTGTTGCTACCAACGGCGACCATGGCGAAGTACCTGCAGATATGCCAGCAGGGCTCACACTGGTTGACGTTCGTCGTGAAGAGACACTGAAATCAGCAGAAGCTCTTGGCATTCATCGAGTGGTGTGGCTGGGTTACGAAGACAGTGGAATGACTGGCTGGGAACAGAACAACCGGCCCGGTGCATTTTGCAATGCTGCACTCGATGAAGCCGCGCACAAACTTGCAGATGTTCTGCGTGAAGAAAACGCCGACGTGCTCACTACATACGACTGGCATGGTGGTTATGGTCACCCAGATCACATCATGGTGCACAAAGTGGGGCACCGCGCTGCAGAGTTGTTTCCAGAAGTTCGAGTCCTTGAAGGCACGATGAATCGTGATCAAATGCGTCGCGGTATCGAAGCGGCACGTGCTGCGGGCTTTCTTCCAGAGGGCGAAGGGTTTAACCCAGATGGCCCTATGGACGATGGAAATCCCATGGGAACACTTGAGGCAGAAATCAATTACAAAGTTGATGTTGTGGGTTTCGTGTCACAAAAGCGTGCAGCAATGAAATGTCATGCAAGCCAATTGAGTGATTCCAGTTTCTTCTTAGCGATGGACGACGACACTTTTGCGCGACAGTTCGGCAACGAATGGTTTATTGATCCAAAGAGTGACGCGCCTATGCGTGACGGATGGATTTTTGAATGACGCGCGTGTACATGGTGCGCCATGGTCGCGCCGCAGCCGGATGGAATGTTGACCCTGACCCTGCACTTGATGAGTTAGGTCGCACGCAGGCACTAACTGTTGCAGGAAAGTTGTCTTCTCGCGGTCCCTTGCCCGTGGTGTCGAGCCCGTTGTTGCGTTGCCAACAAACCGCCTTTCCTTTGGCTACCGCTTGGAAACAGGACATTGTCATCGAGCCACTTGTTGGAGAGATTCCATCGCCTGAGGGATACGCCCTTGAAGACCGCGTTGATTGGCTGCGAGATGCGATGGCGGGAACGTGGACTCAGGTGGGAGAAAAATCTGGCGCTCATTATGTGACGTATCGCAATGCCATCGGTGACTTTGTGAAATCAATCAAAGAAGACACAGTCATCTTTAGTCATTTCGTCGCCATCAATGCAGTCATTGGTGTAGCTACGCAGAATGATGCTGTGTTGGTCGCAAGTCTTGATAACTGCTCAGTCACGACCTTTGAGGTGCATTCCGATGGGCGACTCGAACTTATTGAGGCCGGCAACGAAGCCGACACTCTGATTCGTTAGGTAGATTTATCACGTGCTGTCGCTAATGATTTCTGATATTCACAACTCTTGGGCATGGGTTGCAATTCTCAGCAATGCTCTTGCTGGTGTGTGGGCGCTTGCTGCGCACAAGATCATGCCGTTGCGCACGCGCGCACTGTGGTGGTACACGGGCGTTGCTCAGTTCACTATTTTCGTGCAGGTCACGCTCGGCGTCATCATGGTGAACAAAGAGAAACTTGAGTTTCCGGCGTTTCACGCGTTCTATGGATTTGTTGCCATCATGGCCGTTGCAATTATCTACAGCTATCGCTTGCAACTGAAGAGTCGTGTGTATTTGCTCTACGGCTTTGGTGGTCTATTCCTCATGGGGCTCGGCATCCGGGCCATGTTGGTGGGCCAAGCCTAAATAAAAAAGCCCCCGCCAATGGCAGGGGCTTTCTCAATAGAGTTTTTGAAACTACGCGAGTGCTGATTCCAGTTCGGCGAGCGATGCTGCCAACTTTGATGGCAACTTGTCTCCGAATTGTGCGTAGTGCTCACGAATCTGTGGCACTGCTGCTTTCCAGCCGTCGGTGTCGAGCGACAACAAAGTGTCGAGGTCTGCTGCATCGATAGACATGCCATTGGTGTCGATGTCTGCAGGTGCAGGCAAGTAACCAATAGAGGTCTTCACCGCGTTTGACTTGCCGTCAACACGATCAAAGATCCACTTGAGCACGCGGCTGTTCTCGCCATAGCCCGGCCAGAGGAAACGACCGTCTTCGTCGCGACGGAACCAGTTGACAAAGAAAATCTTTGGAAGGTTTTCGCTCTTTGTAGAAGAACCAACTTTGAGCCAGTGGCCGAAGTAGTCAGCCATGTTGTAGCCACAGAACGGAAGCATGGCCATTGGGTCGAAGCGAAGATTGCCAACTGCACCCGCTGCTGCTGCAGTGGTCTCAGAGGCCATGATGCTGCCAAGGAACACGCCATGATCCCAATCGAATGCTTCTGTTACCAATGGAACAGTGGTGCGACGACGACCGCCAAACAAGATGGCTGAGATGGGAACGCCTGCAGGGTCTTCCCACTCTGGAGCGATACATGGGCACTGTGATGCAGGCGCTGTAAAGCGAGCATTTGGGTGCGCAGCAACTGCGTCACTCTCAGGAGTCCACACATTGCCTTTCCAGTCCGTTGCACGTGCTGGAGCGGTGTCACTCATACCTTCCCACCACACGTCGCCGTCTGGAGTGAGAGCAGTGTTTGTGTAGATGCTGTTGCCCCACAAAGTTTCCATTGCATTTGCGTTGGTGTCGTAGCCAGTGCCTGGTGCAACACCAAAGAATCCGGCTTCAGGGTTGATTGCATACAAGCGGCCATCGGCGCCGTACTTCATCCAGCAAATATCGTCACCGATTGTTTCTGCTTTCCAGCCCGGAATTGTTGGCACCAACATTGCAAGGTTTGTCTTGCCGCAAGCCGAAGGAAATGCTGCCGCGATGTATTTCGACGCGCCTTCAGGGTTTGTGAGTTTCAGAATGAGCATGTGCTCGGCAAGCCAACCCGCATCGCGAGCCATGACTGAAGCAATACGCAACGCAAAACATTTCTTTCCAAGCAATGCGTTGCCGCCGTAACCAGAACCAAACGACCAAATCTCGCGAGTGTCAGGGAAGTGCACGATGTACTTGTTGTCTGGGTTGCATGGCCATGCAGAACTCTTTTGACCAGCAGCGAGTGGATCGCCAACGGAGTGCACGCAAGGCACCCAATCGTTGTTGCCCAATACATCGAGAGCGCCTTGACCCATGCGCGTCATGATGCGCATGCTGACTGCAACGTATGCGCTGTCGGTGAGCTGTACACCAATATGAGCAATGGGGGAGCCAAGTGGACCCATAGAGAAAGGCACCACATACATAGTGCGTCCCTTCATGGCACCTTGGTACAACGTGTTCATCTCTGCACGCATCACAGATGGTTCACGCCAGTTGTTGTTGGGGCCAGCGTCTGCTTCGTTAGTGGAACAAATGAATGTGCGATCTTCTACACGAGCGACGTCGCCCGGGTCTGAATGTGCCCAGTAGCTATTTGGGCGCTTTGCTTCGTCG
>Ga0208082_1000480_pt1 | contig 12053 bp, 6 predicted proteins | sample LakMenE09Jun09ns_FD_150683 | JGI IMG/M metagenome (GOLD analysis project Ga0208082, IMG submission 150683) | Freshwater microbial communities from Lake Mendota, WI - 09JUN2009 deep hole epilimnion ns (SPAdes) | ecosystem: Environmental > Aquatic > Freshwater > Lake > Epilimnion/Euphotic zone ... | reverse complement strand
ACTAAACGCTTAGCTTCAGCATTTGCATTCGAAAGATTTGTATTGATTTCATTTTGTGAAGAAAGTACTTGTTCATCAATTTGGCGCACAGCGTCAGCTTGTTGCTTGGCCACTTCACGTTCTGTTTTAGCACGTAAATCATTTGCACTCTTAATGACTTCATCTGCCTGACGAGATGCGTCATCTAGAAGTTTGGCAATCGTGGCTTGAGTGATCTTAAGTTGTTCGTCAGCATCATCTTGAGAAGCTGAAAGTAGTTGTTCTGCTTGCGCACGAGCTGTTTCAAGAGTTGAAGTTGCTTCAGCGCGAAGTTTGCGAGCATCAGCATTTGCTGCTTCACGAATACTTCTTGCATCAAGTTCAGCGCTTGCACGAATCTGTTCACGATCGGATTCAGCTTTTTGTAAAGTTTCAGAGGCTTGTTCAACAAGTTTGGTGGCCCGAGTACGAGCTGCGCGAATAATTACGGCGGCGTCTTCAGCAGCTATTTGGGTTAATGCATCGTCATCCATGTCGATAAATGTTGGACGGCCAACAGCGCCTTCTAGTTCGGCAATGCGAGCATTTAGGGATGCGATCATTTCTTGGTACGCAGCATCACGTTTTGGATCGCCTTCAGGCAAATTTTCAATATCTGCCGCTTTGAAGAAACGTCCTAAACCTTTTTCACTCATTTTTATTCCTTGCTCGTAAGACCAATAACCCCGTAGCTACATGTCCGTAGACATATAAGAATAGAGAGGCAATTAAGAATTGGGAAATTAGTTATTCGCGACTTAATCGCAAATTGCCTATAAATAATGACTTTTTAGCTACGTCGTCGTGGACCTGAGGCGCTGCGCCCGTAAGTTCGGGGTTTTCCCCCACCACGTGAACCACCACGGCCAGACTTCGGCTGATCAGGTTCTTTCCAAGGAATTCCACTTGGTTTTTTCGCACCAGTAATGCTGATTAATTCTTTTGACATTTGTTTAATGCGAACAACTTTTGGTTCTACCCCAGCACGCGCAGTCATTTGTTCAACTGCACGTTGTTGACGTGGTCCAACTAATGTCACAACTGCACCTGACTCGCCGGCGCGAGCTGTTCGTCCAGCACGGTGCAAATAATCCTTTGGATCAGCAGGTGGATCAACGTGGACAACTAAAGAAACGCCATCAACGTGAATACCGCGAGCCGCCACGTCGGTAGCGACGAGAACATTAGTTACACCTTCTTTGAAGGCGTTAAGTGTGCGAGTACGAGCACCTTGAGTTTTACCACCATGTAATGCGCCAGCTGGAATACCGCGTCGAGCAATATCTTTAGCAATGCGCTCTACCCCTAATTGAGTACGCGCGAAGAAAATAGTCTTACCATCACGAGCACCAATTTCAGCGAGTACATCTTCTTTATCTTCACGATAAACAACAAATAAGTAGTGATCCATAGTTTTCACAGATGCTTTAGATGTGGAGGTTGCATGTTCGACTGGATCATGTAGGTACTTTTTAACAATTTTGTCTACATCTTTATCAAGGGTTGCACTAAACAGTAAGCGCTGTGTTCCCTTTTTAGTTAGATCAAGTACCTCAACAATTTGTGGGAAGAATCCCATGTCACACATTTGATCAGCTTCATCAAGAATTGTAATTTCAGTTTTTGACAGATTTACATACCCTTGTTCAATTAAGTCATTTAACCGACCTGGAGTTGCTACTAAAATCGGCACACTTCGTTTAAGGGCATCGACTTGTTTTGCATACGGCATACCGCCAGCAATTAATCGAACATCAAGTCCAACACCCTGGGCGAAAGGCATAATCGCGTCAGTAACTTGCATAGCAAGTTCGCGAGTTGGCACAAGTACTAATCCAAGTGGATGGTTTGGTGTTGCTTTTCGATGTGCGAGCTTAGTTACCATCGCTAAACCAAATGCCAAAGTTTTTCCAGAACCTGTTTGTCCTCGACCCAAAACGTCGCGACCACTAATTGCATCTGGCAAAGTTTTTACTTGAATTGGAAATGGCTCAGTGAAACCTTGACGATTAAGGATTGGCAATAAGTTTTGATCTACACCAAGTTCTGACCAAGCGGGTAAGTCAACCGGCTCGAGTACTTCAGCAACTTTAACTCGCTTAGTCGATTCAAAAATTTCACCATCATCATGGCGATCATTGCGACTTGCACGAACTGGACGTTTCGATTCAAATCTTTCGGCTCCGGCAGGACGACGTGCCGGACGTTCGCTGTATTCTTTGCGAACTGGGCGTTCGGTGCGTTCACTACGAACCGGACGTTCGCTACGTTCACTACGAACCGGACGTTCGCTACGTTCACTACGAACTGGGCGTTCGCCTCTGGCTGGGCGCTCGGTGCGAGTATCTTCACGGCTACTAAATTTTTTGGCATACGGACGATCTGATTTTTCACCACGCGCAGTTGCTGGTCTAGCTGCTCCACGAGTTGGTTTTTCAAATCTTTCGGCGCGTGCCGGACGTTCACTTCGCTCAGCTCTTTCACCGCGAACTGGTCGATCAGAATAAGTGCGCTCGCTTCGATCTGACTTTTCAAATCGATCCCGTTTATAACCAGCTCCGGCAGGTTTTTCGCCGCCGCGACGTTGTGGTTTACCTGATGGATTCCATACATCTTTTGATTCGCTTCGAGTGCGCGCTGATTTTGGCGCTGCTCTACCTACTGTTGCACCTGATCGTTCACTGCGTTCGCCGCGTACCGGGCGTTCACTACGTTCGCCGCGTTCGCCGCGTACCGGGCGTTCACTACGTTCACTTCGCACGCTTTCATCGCGTGGAGTACTTCGCTTTTTTGCACCTTTAACAGGTTTAGCCCGCTTAGCAGCGGCAGCTTTTTTGGCCGCAACATGGCGCGGTGAAGTCTTTTTAGGTTCAGTTTTATTAGCAGCCCGGTCGCGGTCTAGTTTTCGCGCACGCGGCTTTTTCTTGGGGGAAGTTGAGGAAGTCATGAAACCCTTTCGGTACTTATACGTTAGGTCAGAAACGCGCATTTACCTAATCACTTAGCCACTTTTTGTCACTGCTGAGTGCGAAACTAGTCCAATGGATGTCTTAATACTTGTCGGAATCGCACTAGGCACTGCCTTAGTCACTGGGTTTGTCGTGAGTTCCGTTGTGTCGCGGAGTCTTAAATCGAGTGGTGGATTGACGCCCGATGAAATCAGAAGACAAGTTGGCGATGCAGCTCGCGAACATTTAATTACTGCTCAAGAATTACTAAGCAACTCAACAGAGCAAAGATTACAGACCACAACTCAATCTGTGGCTGAACAAACACGTGCGGCAAATACTTCACTTCAAGAATTAATCAAGCCTCTAAAAGAAAGTTTGCAGTCGCTAGATAATAAGGTAGCTGAACTTGAAAATAAGCGAACTGATGCCTACGCCAGGCTCAATGAACAAGTAACCAACACTCACTCCATCCTGGAGACACTTCGTGGTGAAACAACTTTGTTATCCAGTGCACTACGCCGTAGTGACACTCGAGGTCGTTGGGGTGAACTTCAATTACGCCGGATTATTGAATTAATCGGCATGAGTGAACATATGAGTTTTGTTGAGCAGAAACAACAACAAGGTGAAGGTACCGGTAAGCCTGATGTAACTGTATTTTTGCCCGGCCAACGAGTGCTCTATATAGATAGTAAGGCGCCAATGAGTGCTTACCTTGATGCACTTGAAGAAACTGATCCTGATCGAAAAATTGCCTACTTAGAGTCACACGCAAAAGCACTCAAGTCACACGTAACAGCGCTATCCAAACGTTCGTACTCAAGTGATGAAGTGGCTTTAGATTACGTAATTATGTTTATCCCAACTGAATCTTCGCTGGCAGCTGCTTGTGAGATTTACCCAAACTTAATTGAAGATGCAGTTGGCGCCGGAGTTGTTCTTGCTTCACCTACTTCGCTAGTTGCGGTGTTAAGTAACATCTCAATGATGTGGCGTGAAGATGCGCAAAATCGAAACGCAGATGAAATCTTGCGCACATCTCGTGAACTACATGCCCGGCTTTCAGTCTTTATTGGTCACTTCAGCAAAATTGGCGATTACTTAAAGAAAAGTGTTGAAGCTTTCAATAGTGCAGTCAGCTCATTTGATACTCGAGTTATGAAAACAGCAACTGATATACAAAACCTCGGCCGGTACACCGATGAACTACCGAGCGTTGCAAAGATTGAAGTTGAACCACGTAATTCTAAGTATGAACAACCAGCACTTGGCTTAGTTTCAGAAGACGAAGAATCCGCTTAACTAAAGTTCTTTATTGAATGTTTAACTAGCACCAATACAATCAATGGATGGCTGCGAAACATTCCCATAAGACAGATCTGCATCCAACGGCATCTGTTGATTGGATCGATAAGAGAAGTGAACGATACGTTCATGCGCTGCTGCTTGCATTCTTAATTCCAGTAACACTGATTGGAATCTATTTCATGGCCGCCACTTGGCCTGGTGAAAAATCAGGTGTTGATAGCGGCTCTCTTGGGTATGTAAATGACTCCAAGTTTTACTCTGCTGAAGTTACGCAAATTACAAAATTCGATTGCATTGCAAATGGAGCTACCCAGTTAACTGACGGTACATTCTCTCAATCCAAATGTGGAAAAATTGCTGCGAAAATCTCAAATGAAGATTTAGTTGGTGAAGTAATAACTTTTGATGTTGAACCAATAATTCTTAAGTCCGGACTATCTATCGGCGACAAAGTTTCAGTGTTAGCAATTCCAACAGATACTGGCAATCAATATGTCTTTAACGATTTTGAGCGCACAAATGGAATTTTAATAATTCTTGGAATCTTTCTAGTTGTTATTTTTATAATCACTGGATTCGGTGGTTTGCGTGCAATTCTGGGTCTATCTACAACTTTTGGTCTTTTAATTTATTACTTAATTCCTTCATTACTGGCAGGTGCAAATGTAATTTCATCAATTGCAATTTTGCTATCGGCAACAGTGGCATTTGTGCTCTACTTTGTCCATGGATTTTCATTAAAGACAGGTGCGGCAATCCTGGGAACTCTTTCTGGAACTGTGCTGGCTGGCTTTGGTGCATATTTTGCTACTAACTTATTAAAGTTAACCGGTATTACCGATGATGAAGATTTAGTTCTGGATGCAATCGCCTCAAATGTAAAACTTGGCGACCTATTAATTGCCAGCATTATTATTGCGAGCTTAGGTGCTTTAAATGACGTAACTGTCACACAAAGTTCTGCAGTTTGGGAGTTGGCTCAAAGTCAAGAACGAACCAATCGCCGCAGTTTATTTGTTAATGGTATGAAAGTTGGCCGTGACCACATAGCTTCATCGATTTACACAATTGCTTTTGCTTATGTTGGCTCTGCGCTTGTGACTTTAATGTTGGTTACGTCAGCAGGTGCACCTTTTGACCGAATGATAAATGACGAATTAATCGCGCAAGAAATTGTTTTAATCTTGATTGGCTCTATAGCTTTAGCAATAAGTACGCCGATAACTACTGGGATAGCTGCAGTATTCGCCAGCAGTATTCGCACCAAAGAGGATTTAAACTCAGTTTCTTAAAGTCTTAACTGATTGTTTGCAATTTCCATAATACGATCATCGTGTGTTGCCACCAATAAAGTTTTATCTGAGGCAAGCAAAGCGTTAAGTACCAAATCTGTCATTTCTTGATCAAGCGCTGAAGTTGGTTCATCAAGTAACAAAAATTCCGATGGGTTCGCAAGTGCGATTGCCACCAGCGCGCGTTGTTTTTGACCGCCCGAAAAAGTCTTTAACGGGCGATTAGTTAATTCAGTTAAGGCTAAGTTTGAAATTAGCTCTTGGGGAATTCTTAACTCAGCTAGATTCAATTCAAGTGCGAAGATATTTTCTAAATTGAAGTACGCCGGCGCTAACTTACTATTTATTTGGATATCACCCAAAAAGTCATGGTGCAAGTTACTTAGCGTTTTTAGTAATGTGGTTTTACCAGCGCCGGATTTTCCGAAGACTGCAAAAATTTCTGCTTGTTTTATTTCAAAAGTCAGATCTTTTGAAACTAAGTGAGATCCATGTTTCGTGGTTAGTTGTTTGACGTCGACCACGGTTTGGAAGCTACTAGCGCGCTTAGCTTTCTTAATTTCAACAATATTTGCTTCATGAATACGTCCGGTTAAATTCGCTCCGGAGTTCGAATAGGTTATTTCAACTGCAGGAGCCAAACCATCAAGAACTTTGTCTGGTAATTTCAGCCAGCCATTTGGATCTACAACCTGCTTTTCATCAGAGCCAGGTGTCCATACTTCACTGATTCGACCATCGCGTAATCGCACAACGCGATCTGCAATTTTTTCAGCTGAAGGATCATGGGTAACTAGAAGTACTGCTGAATTATTCTTAGTAGCAGTCTCTTTAATAAATTGATAAACCAATTCGGACTCTTCGTGACCTAGCGCACCTGTTGGTTCATCGGCAAGCAATAAATCAACATCAGCCGATAAAGCTAACGCAATTGCGATTATCTGCGCTTGCCCTCGACTTATTTCAGTTGATTTCATGGCAAGTAAATCGTTTGAAATAAGTGAGATATTTTCATTACGGTCCAGAACTTCGAAATGCTGTTTCACAGTTAACTCTGGAATCAAATTATCAAACTGGTTTACTACAGCAATCCGTGGAACAATTCCGTCGAAATTCGCAAGTTTAATTTGACCAGCTGATTGCTTTAATTCGCCTGACAAAATTGAAATTAATGTTGTCTTTCCAGAACCATTTGGTCCGCGAACTATACAAATTTCATTTTCACCAAGCGTTAAATTCAGATCACTTAGCGCAACAACTGCTTGAGCTTCATCGCCATATATTTTTGTTAGACCTTTAATTTCTACTTGCATTTCAAACTCCGATCTTTCTAGTTTGAATGCGAGCATTTGTTGCTAATACAACGAATCCGGTAATCCAGAGCAATAAAGCAATTTGAATTATCTGAGCAAAATTAAACATGGTGACTAGCGGTGGAGCGGCCACATCTCCATTGATGTCAAATGCAAGTTGCTCAATGTACCTTGGCAGCAAAGTCCAAGTGGTTAGGACTGCAATCGCTATCGCCCCCGAGACATAACTTAATATTCTGATAACTAAGTTCCGTTGAATTTTCTTGATCTTTAAACCGCTTGCTTGCCAACCAAATAATTGAGTATTTCTAAAAACACTATTTGAAATAAATAGCAGTGCAATTAAATAAAGTAATCCGGCGCTAAGAATTAGCAGATAAATACCGCGAACCGTCCAAGTTGAATTCGTTGGTGAGAAATTATCAGCTTGAATGTTGGTCTGATTAAGAACAGTCAATCCATAAAGTTCTTGATCAGCCCTAACTTCTGGATTAATTTCATTTGATAGCCAAAGCTCACTTACCCGGAGTAGTTCTGGACTCTTAGCAGCTAACTCGCGAGTTAAAGCATCGTAATCAATTAAGGCAAACCGCATCGGCACGGTTGGCAGTCTTGGGGTGACTTCAACAGCTTTTAGCGAGATCGAATGATCATTAGAAATCCTAAGTTGTAAGTCTTTATTCTCAATTTGCGCCGCAGTTTGAGAATCAATAATTGCTGGGATCACGCCGCTTGGCTCAACTAGCGAAAAGTACGCAGGTCCAGTTAGTACGTTGTAGTTCCCACTTAATTGCGCTTCAGAAATTGACTGCTGACCATCCACTAAAACGTTTGTGACTTGAATTGTTCCAGTAGGTGCTTGCAATGAATTATCGCCTTCACCAACAGCATGTTCGCGTCGTGATTTAAAGTCCGCATTTTCAGTTACTTGAAAACCAATTAACGATTTAACATTTGTGGGCAGCTCACCAATAAATTCACTTTCTTGATTTACAAAAATAATTTGAACTGATTCAGATCTGTCGTTTAAAACCCAGGCACTAAAATAAGTGTGTTCATTTAGACCCGAAAGTTGCAAACTTATTTGCTTCGAATTGGCGATGTCTATTCCTATTACTGCTGAGTTGCCAGTGAGTAGTTGTCCTGACTGTTTTAAATTAATTTTTGTTTGATTTGTGATGTCGGGAACATAATTCCAAACTTCAGCATCTAAACCGATAAGTTGAGTTGGAAAAGAATTAAGTACATTTTGAAAATAAGTTGTCGAGACTTTTCGAATTGGGAATACTTTTCCACTGGCTGAATAATTCTCATAATCCGAAAAGCTATTATTTTGCATCGGTAATGCTTCGCCACCCATAGTGATTCGAGTTGAAGTCGGGCTCTTGAAAATGGCGTTATCAACAGCATTTCGCTCGAGTGAATTTAAATAAGTCACTGCGCTTAAGAGCGAAGTAGTTAAAAACGAAACAACTAAGACAGTCGCTAACATTCCGGAGCGATTGCTTAAGAAGATGTTTTTTAGAAACTTACTCCTAAAATATCGATTTACTACTATGAAGTAACCACCGGCTAACACAGCGGCTACTAACGAAATTCCGGCAATCTGTGGTTGCAAGTTATTTTGCAGGATAAAAAGTGTCCAACTAACTATGGCCAAGCCACCGAGCACTACTCGATTTCTGCCTTTAATTGTTAGTGCCGAAGTTATTACCAAAATTGAGGAAACATAAACAACTAATAGAGTGTTGAATTCGATTTGCAAGGGCTCAACACCAGATCTAAACAAATTAAAGCTAATCGTTCCAATTGCCAGTCCTACTGCTGTTCCAATAGTTGCCGCAATCCCGGCAAGAAATGCATTAATCCGCCAAGTTGATATTTTCGCTGGTTGCAACCGGATTGCTGCATTTATGAAACTAGCGTTATTTGTCCTCTGTGAAGACGCTGTTAAATAAATTGTAAATAAACCAATTAAGCAAACAGCAAGTTCGAGTGAAACAATTCGATTAAATAGCACTCCAATTTGAGCTTTCGTTTTTTCAAGTGCATTAAGCGGTGCAATAAGTTGTAGTTGGCCTGTTTCTAGGGCTAAAGAGTTTGCAACTTCATTTGTGGTATTTAGAAAATTCGTCAGCCCAAAAGTTTTTATTTGCTCGCCGGTTAACGGCGTTGCCCATACTTCAGTACCGGGAAAACCCGTGAAATTCGGCAAAGTTGTGATCTCTGCTAACTGACTTGAAAGCAGAACAGGTGTATCAGATTCAACAACTGGGTTTATTGGTGAAGAGTTTACAAAATTTGCTTCACCAACAACCACAAAACCTGTTGGAATATTCGTTAAACCAGTCTTATTAACTATGATGACTTCGCATATCTCAGTTGTGCACGCTTTCGGCAAACGACCGGATACTAATTCAACTTCTGCTTCAAGTTGATCAGAGCCAACAAGTTGATACCTACCCGACTGCTGATCTGACACTGGCCGATAGGCAATGAAGTGTTTCGGTTCGTCATCACTAAATTTAGCCAAATTATTTTTAGCGATCTGACTGATCGCAGAATTATTCAATTTTGACGGATCGCCTAAATTAACGACTAACCATTTATCCGAGTTTGCAAAGTTCTCAACTTTTTGCACAACTGCTTGGGACTCGACGATCGGCAATACTGCGTAGGTAATTACTAACGTCGTTTGAATTACTGTGACTACGGCAGTTGAAAAACCAAGTTTGGAGCCGCCTCGAATGAACCGCAGAAAAGCAAGTTTGAAGTTCATTTACTGACTTTAAATAGTTTTATAGTCTCTGTCAAGAAGTTTACTTATTGAGTCACTTCAAGTACGCTATCGATTTGCTTTCGGTCGGTGAATTTGATTCGGGGCTTACCAGCGGCTTGACCCGCTTCAACTTCTGCCTCATTCAACTTAGACCAGTCCGTTTGTTTTATAAATTTTATTTTGCGAGAAACAAGTAATTCTGAAATATCTGACTTCTCTTTTGGTGTGGTTAAGTCGGCGACGATAAGTGCGACAACTTCTGTTGAGTCACTCTTATTCGTGCCAATTACCCCAGAAGGTCCACGCTTAGCCCAGCCAACTACATAAAGGCCAGCGCTAACTCGGCCATTCACATTCACTACCCGACCATTCTCAAGAGGTAGTTCAGATATTTCTTTTGCTTCATATCCAATGGCGCTTACAACTAAACCACAGGCGATCGTCATTGTTTGATCTGTTGCAATAACTTTTCCATCTTGAATCTGATTTATTTGAAAAGTAATTCCATGCACTTGTTTATCGCCACTTATTAACGTTGGTGTCGACAAAAAATGTATGTGCAGGGATCTCGGCACATTTTTCTTTGGAGCTTGCGCGATTGCTAACATCGCTTCTAAGTTTGAATTTAAGTCTTTAGGTATTTCGCCAGCACTCGTTACGCGCTCAAGCGCTGCTTCAACTTCATCTTTATCCAGATAGACATCAGTGTGTTCGAGTTTTGGTAACTCGCGAAGTTCTGGTGAAGTAAAAGCTGCATGTTCAGGGCCGCGCCTAGCAAATAAATGTACTTCGCGAATTTTTGAATTATGTAATGCGCTAAGTGCAGTTAAAGATGTATCAGTTGCATCAAGTTCGCTTGGTTCTATGGCAAGTATCCGAGCAACATCCATTGCTACGTTTCCAGCACCGATGACTACCGCAACTTCACTATCTAGTTGCACAGGTAAATCAACAAACTCTAAATGCGCGTTATACCAAGGCACAAACTCGGCAGCAGAAAATACTCCAGATAAATCCTCGCCAGGTATTCCCAGTTTCTTACCAACGGCTGAACCAGTAGCGATAATTACTGCATCATACTTTTGTTGCAATTCAGTTATTGAAATGTCAACACCAATTTCGACACCGCAAAATAACCGAAAGTTTTCTTCGCTTGCGATTTTTTCAAACACTTTTGAAACTGATTTAATTTTTGGATGATCCGGAGCAACACCAGTTCTAACTAAGCCCCAGGGCGTTGGTAATTTCTCAAATAGGTCGATTCCAATTTTTAGTTCATCCGTTTGGGAATTCTGTAGGGCTTGGGCAGCGAAGTAACCTGCTGGGCCTGCTCCGACGATTGCTATTCGAAATTCGTTCACAATTTACCTAAGTAATAAGGGTTTTCAATTCAACCTCATTCTAACTGTTTTAAAGTTCGACATACTTAGTTATTAAGTACTTAGCTGTTGATACGGGGTGACGTGAACAGTTCAACTCAATTTCGCTTTGCGAAAGTTTTGGCACTGACTTTAAGCAGTGCAATTTTATTGTTTGGGTTCACCCCACCAAGTTGGGCTGCCGACGAACCACAAACCACAATGGATGTTGCATCTATATACATTCCGATGACGCCGACAAATAATCGTTGGGCTTATGACTTAATAAAATCAAACCTGGTAAATACAGCTGGGATAACCGGATCCGGTATCAAAATTGCATTACTTGATAACGGTATTGACCAGCGAGTTACTAAAATTTCTTCAAAAGTCGTTGGACGTTACGACGCAACGTATTCAGTGTCCGGGCAAAATGATCATGGTACTGGCACCTCAAGTATTATTGCAGCCGATCCAGTACCCGAAGCAGGTATCGGTGGGGTCGCACCCGGCGCTTCGATACTTGATGTTCGAGTTTGTTTAAATACACAGTGTCGAACCGAATGGATAATTGATGGTTTGGAATGGGCTATCGCTAATGGTGCAAATGTAATCAGTATGAGTCTTGGTGGTGGTGGAGTTGTTGAACCAGCCACTGCAAAACTAATCCAGGAAGCGACTGCTCAAGGTATCACTGTCGTTGTTGCTGCAGGTAACTTTGCTTGCACCCCGACTTATACAAATGGCAATCAAACTTGGATTCGCAATTGCACACAAACTTCGATCCCTGGAAGTTTTCCAGGTTCACAATCGACTCCTGGATTAATTACCGTTGGAGCAATCGGGCGCGATTTAACGCGCAATAGTTACTCCAACTACGGACCGCAGGTGGATTTGGTCGCACCTGGAACTGAGGTTGCAACTTTTTATCCGTGGGGTCCAAATGCATATTTTGCTGGAACATCAGCCGCAACTCCGTTAGTTGCAGGAGTCGTCGCTTTAATTAAACAAGCTGCGCCAACTGCCACACCTGA